>Ga0182738_1001953_pt1 | contig 25025 bp, 26 predicted proteins | sample eDN5th30CBELigMG_FD_128876 | JGI IMG/M metagenome (GOLD analysis project Ga0182738, IMG submission 128876) | Enriched Miracle-Growth compost microbial communities from Emeryville, California, USA - eDNA 5th pass 30_C BE-Lig MG (version 2)... ...
CTATGTGGCTTTATCACTATATTGCAAGGAGGTTTTTATATGGCTAATCGAAAAAAAGGATGTAAAGATAATATCAATATTGCGAAATTTATAAAAATACAGATCAAAACCAAGCTTGTAACTTCAATTTATAGTTTTAAAAAGCGCGATGTGTAAATAATAGCCGTTTTCAGGATATCTGTATACAGCTAGATTCTGACCTGTTTATTTGCAGCGGTGGGAAAATTCAAAAATATTATCGGGAAAATCATCAAAGTAAGCAGGGAAAAAAGCCTATGAGAGTGAAACAATTAAACAGCTAATTAGAATAGAAGAAGCAGAGGAACAGTTCTTTTGATATATCATAAATCAGTTGTATATAAAAAATCCATGCGGTAAGTTCTAAGCCCCACATGGATTTTTAGTTTTCTATTTTAAAGCTTTGCATGATTAGCCCCTGCTTTTATAGGCTTTCTTAACAATTTAGGTTTAGCATTTACAAGAGCAATGCTCATGACAATTAAAATCAAGCCTATTAATAGATAAACGGTAAATGGTTCATTAAAAAAGAGGATGCTGGTAACCAATGCAACGAATGGAATGAAAAACGTATAAGATGCCACTTTGCTTGCATCTCCTGAATTTACAAGATGGAAGAAAGCCAACCAGCCTGCTGCAATAACAAAGACAGATATAAAAGCTAAATCCAACAAATATGGTGCAGACCAAACGATGCTGGACCAGTTCTCCACTTTAGAACCAATCACTGTCATAAAAAGTCCGCCGACAATAAGCTGAATTGTAGTCAGCCAGATGGAATCTACTCTATTCCCTGCTTTTTTTACGATTACTGTCCCGATTGCCCAGCTAACGGCACAGCTCAGGGCGAGTATAATTCCTATGACGGAGAGATCACCGGATAGCCCTTTGATACTTACCGTCGCAACACCGGCAAACCCAAGAAATAAACCCAAGACTTTTCCTTTAAACATGGCTTCACCAAGCCACAGCCAGGCAAAAATACTAAGAAGCACGGGCTGAAGGAAAACGATGACTGAAAACAGTCCGGCAGGCAAATAGCCCAATCCTATAGTTTGCAGGCCGTAAAACAAGATAATGTTAAATAAAGAGGAAATAAGATAAATATGCCATGTATCCTTTAAGCGAATCTGTTTATATCTTGGAATGACAATTAACAGCAATAAAACTCCACCTATTAATGTTCGAATTCCGGCAAACAGCACCGGTGGAGTATAAGAAAGGGCAAATTTGGACAAAGGCCAATTTACTCCCCAAACTATGATTAAAAATACGAGCAGGAAAGCGGTGCGCTTTTGAAAAAGTCGTTCCATAAATCATGTATCACTCCTTGTTATAGCTTGCTGTACTATGATAAGGTATCTGGTAAAATAAATAAAATGAATGTTTTTTATAAGGAGTATAAGTATTTAGTTATGACTATTACACAGCTTCAAGTATTTGCAAAAACTGTTGAAATGGGAAGTTTTACGAAAGCAGCGCAAGCACTCAATATGACACAGCCGGCTGTCAGCCATGCTATATCCAGTATTGAAGCAGAACTGGGCGTCACACTATTCATTCGTGACCGCCGGAAAGGGTTAATTCTTACGGATATAGGAAAACGGATTATTATTCATACTCGAGAGGTATTGAAAGGGATAGAAAAGATTGAACAAGAGGCAGCTGTTGAAAAAGGACTTGAGGTAGGAACCATTCGTATTGGCAGCTTCCCTAGCGCCTCGGCGTATTTCCTTCCAAAAATTATCAGTAATCTAAAACAAAAATACCCGAAATTAGAGCTTCTTCTGTATGAAGGAACACTTGAGGAAGTAAACGAATGGTTATTGTCACGTGTTATCGATATTGGAATTGTCATGCTTCCAAATGAAGGAATGGATATTATTCCACTGGTTAAGAACGAAATGTTTGTGGCACTAAGGGATGATCATCCGCTTCATTCGAAAGCATCCATTACAATCAAGGATCTGGAGAACGAACCATTAATTATCTTTAAAGGAGGATACGAATCGCCTATTATCGAGATGTTTAATCATGCCAATACAGAGCTTACAATCGAGTTTACCGTTTCCAACGTAAGCACATCATTAAACATGATACAGGAAGGATTGGGTCTGACCATTTTATCTGAGCTGTCATTATTAAGCCTGCCTCCTAATGTTCAAATCCGGAACCTGAATCCGCCGGTTTGGAGGGATATTGGTCTGGCTGTCCCTTCGTTAAAGGAATCCTCACCTGCTGTGCAAGTGTTTATTCCGATGGTGCAGGAGCTGTTTTATGGAAAAGATGAAGGGAACTTAATCGATTAGTATAGGGGGTTTAGCACAAGGGGAGAGGGGAGTTTGTCTATGTATGCCCATAATACTGAAAGGGCAATTATATTGGATGAATAAAGCAGACACCATATCTATTGTCTTCTATAAAGAAAAACGACCGGTTACGATTATGTAACCGGTCGTTTTTTACATTTAAAAGTAAAACAATTAAATAGATAAATAGAATAGAAGAAGCAGGAGAACGGTTTCTTTCATATCTTTTCGAGCTGAATGTTTGGAAAAATAAATTACTCCAAAAGAATGGAGGTTTTGTTTTATTACTTAAATCCCGCTACTGGATGAGGGATATAGGGTTCCTCAAGTTTTTGAATCTCTTCAGGCATTAATTTAATCTCCAAAGCAGCGACAGCATCTGTTAAATGATGGAGTTTGGTTGCTCCGATAATAGGGGCAGTTACCGGCTGTTTTTGCAAAATCCATGCTAAAGCAATTTGAGCCCGTGGAACTTCCCGCTTTTCAGCGATTTCTTTAACGGCTTCCACGACTTTTCGGTCAGCTTCGACTGTCGCTGTATAAAGCGTTTTGCCAAATTCATCGCGTTCTGAACGTGTGCTTGTCTCTTCCCAATCTCTCGTCAGTCGTCCGCGCGCCAAAGGACTCCACGGAATTGCGCCAATTTTCTCTTCACGGCAAAAAGGAAGCATTTCTCGTTCTTCTTCCCGATATAACAAATTCAAGTGATTTTGCATACTCACAAACCGCGTCCAGCCATGGCGCTCTGCTGTGTAAAGAGCTTTTTGAAATTGCCATGTATACATGGAGGAAGCACCAATATAACGAGCTTTGCCTGCTTTGACAACATCGTGAAGGGCTTCCATCGTTTCTTCAATCGGTGTGTTATAGTCCCATCGATGTATTTGATAAAGATCCACATAATCCGTTTTTAGCCGACGAAGACTGTGGTCGATTTCTGTCATAATTGCTTTGCGTGATAACCCGGAACCATTTGGCCTCTTACGCATCGTCCCGTGGACCTTAGTAGCAATGACGATTTCATCGCGATTTGCATATTCCTTCAATGCTCTGCCTACAATCTCTTCACTCGTTCCTCCTTGATAAATATTAGCCGTATCAAAAAAATTAATCCCCAGCTCAAGAGCCTTCTTAATAAATGGACGGCTTTGTTCTTCATTCAGTGTCCACGTATGAACACCGCTTTTTGGATCGCCGTAACTCATACACCCAAGCGCAATCCGCGAAACGTCCATCCCTGTATTCCCAAGCTTCACATACTCCATGACTCAACCTTCTCTCTATCAAATTTATATTGTTGATGATTCAGGAAAGCTGTATGATTATATCTTGGTTAGTTGTTATATCCTTCCATTTGGAATTATATCATAATCAATTTATGTATAGAAATTTTTGACCTGAACCAACCATGAATACTGCCGGCCAATCAATGGCATTACCTGATTATAAGTTATTAGATGGGGGTTCAAGTGGGAAGTGAATAGAACTTTTTGAGTAATCCTGCAATTTATTTTTTGTCATTAGTGTAGTTAGTAGCTGTTTGGATAAGGTGATTCGTTTCTCTAACCTCTATACTGCCAGAACCAATGTTCATACTAATTCTTAAAAATATGGCTTTGAATTGAAGCTTTGTCTGCACAAAGATTCCTGTGATATATGATAAAAAATAGACTAAACGGTAAAAACCGATCAGTCTATAAATAATTATCTTATTAGAAGTGACTAGCATATAGGTGGATGGTAATTAAATTATTACGGGGAAGTGTATTATCTTTCAGCTACTTTATTCAAAAACTGTAGAGTACGTTGGTTTTTTGTATTTTGAAAGATTTCACTAGGAGTCCCTTTCTCTACAACAACCCCTTGATCCATGAATATAACTTGGTCTGCTACCTCTCGAGCGAAATTCATTTCGTGCGTAACGATTACCTGTGTCATATTTTCTTTGGCTAAATCCTTAATAACTTTTAATACTTCTCCGACAAGCTCTGGATCTAACGCAGAAGTAGGTTCATCAAACAGCAAAACTTCAGGTTCCATTGCCATGGCTCGAGCGATACCAACACGTTGTTGTTGGCCTCCAGATAATTGATGAGGATACATGTCAGCCCTATCCCCTAAGCCAACCTTTTCGAGAAGGGCCCTTGCCTTTTTTTCTGCTTCAGCTTTTGTTTTTTTTAAAACAATAATCTGACCTTCTATTATATTTTCAAGTGCAGTCAGGTGTGGAAATAGATTGTAACCTTGGAAAACCATACCCGTACTTTTTCGAAAAGAGACAATTTCTGTAGAGGTCAATTTTGTGCTTTTATCAAAATGAATCGATTTATTTCCAAGTTCAATGGTTCCTTGAGTTGGAATTTCTAATAGGTTTAAGCATCGAAGTAAAGTGGTCTTCCCTGAACCTGAAGGACCGATAATAACAGCCGTTTCTCCCCTTGGAATCAATAAGTCGATTCCTTTTAACACTTCAAGCTGATCGAACCATTTATGCAGATTGCTGATTTGAATCATATTTTCACCTCCATCACTTCGCTATACCTTTATCATATCTAAGTTCTAACTTTTCTTGGAAATAAGAAAGTACTGTGCTAAAAATAAGATAAATAAAGGCAACCTCAATATAAATCCAAAGAGGCTCATATGTTACTGATGCAATTTGTTGTCCCTTTTGAAATAGTTCAGTAACCGTAATAGTCGCTGCTAGGGAAGTGTCCTTTACCAGGCTGATAAAGGAGTTTCCTAATGGCGGTAACGTAACTCGAATAGATTGAGGAATGATGATTCGTCTCATGGCCTGGGATTTCGTCATCCCTATAGAAAAAGCCGCTTCCCACTGTCCTTTTGGAATGGAAAGAATAGCTGCTCTAATAATTTCTGAACTGTAAGCTCCTTTATTTAATGTAAAGGCTATGACAGCTGCTGGAAAAGGATCTAGTGTAATCCCAAAACTAGGTAAACCATAAAACAATATAAAAATCTGAACTAACAGTGGAGTTCCTCGGAATATCCAAACATAAAATTTAGCAAGTACAATCAATACCTTAACACTTGATAATCGTGCAAGTGCGATTAAGAGGGCAAGTATAAGTCCTAAAACAAAGGTGATGATTGTTAAGGGAATCGTAAACTGAATTCCAGCTTTTAATATAGGAAAAAAGGAGTCAATGAGAATTCCTATAATCCGGTCTATGCGTTCTTGATTTGAAAACATATTCATCCATTCCTTTACTTGGATACGTCCTCATTAAACCATTTTTTCGATATTTCTAAGTACGTGCCGTCTTCTTTCATTTCAGCAAGAGCTCCATTTACTGCCTCAACAAGTTCTGTAGATCCTTTTCTGAAAAGAAAACCATTACTTGACGCATCTGCTTCTTTAAAAACTACTTTAATGGGTAATTCTGGACGTTGTTTTTTTAAATCAAGATAAGAAAGGCTATCATTGATAGTAGCATCAATCCGTTTTGAAGTTATAAGATCAACGGCTTGATTAAAGCCTTCAACAACTGTATTTGTTGCACCATGATCTTCAGCAATTTTTCGATAATTACTTTCTAACGATTGCCCTACTTTTTTACCATTTAAATCATCGAGTGTTTTAATGTCATTATTATCCTCATGAACAATAAGAACAGCTCTTGAAACAATATAAGGGTCTGACATATCATATTTTTCTAAACGATCATCACGAATTGCTACCTCATTGGCTACCATATCATATCGTTTAGCATCAAGACCGGCAATCATACCATCCCACTTTGTTTCAACAAAAACTGGCTTAATGTCTAGTCTTTTAAATACTTCTTCAGCAATCTCAATATCGAAGCCTGTTAATTTTCCAGACTCATTATGGAAGGTAAAAGGAGCATATGTCCCTTCTGTCCCAATTGTAATCTCGCCTTTTTCTTTAATTTCTTCGTAAAGATTCTTACTTTCAGCATTTTCGGAATTGGGCTTATTACCGCAAGCACCAAGAGCTATTGTAATAAGGAGGGTAAGTAAAATAAATGCTACCTTCTTCATACTACATTCATCTCCTTTGAGTTTTATAGGTTTTATCATATAGATATCTTGGAATAATATACGATGTTATTATTGTCAATTTTAAATAGATGTTATTAGAATTTTTAACATTATGTAGAATTTAAATAAAGGTTGATAAAAGACGGTTTCAGGTTTAGAAATTCAAGGAGAAATGAAGAAAGATAAAAAAGGACGGTGCTGCAAATGATGAAACGATGTATGTGGGTAAAAACTACAGAGCCTCTATATGTGGAATATCATGATAAAGAATGGGGGGTGCCTGTTTATGATGATAGGATATTATTTGAAATGCTATGCTTAGAAGGAGCACAAGCTGGACTCAGTTGGTGGACAGTTTTGCAAAAAAGGGAAAATTATCGAAATGCTTTTGATCAATTTGAAGCGGAGAAAATTATTCAATATACAGACGAAAAATTACAATCATTAATAGAAAATCAGGGGATTATTCGCAATAAAATGAAAATTTATAGCGTTGTAACGAATGCAAAGGCATTCTTAAAAATTCAACAAGAATATGGTTCATTTTCTAGTTATATATGGGGTTTTGTAGATAATAAGCCGATCATAAACAATTGGGAGACAGTAAAGGATGTACCTACTTCAAACGAAATAAGTGACAAAATGAGCAAACAGTTAAAAAGAGATGGATTTAAATTTGTAGGAAGTACTATTTGTTATTCCTATATGCAAGCAGTGGGTATGGTGAATGATCATACTTTGGAATGTTTCTGTCACCCTTCGCGGTAAAAAACACTACCTTAGATTTCAAAGCTCTATGTAATGATTTGGATTCAATAATATAAATAAGAAGGCTATCATTTTCATCTTACTTAAAAACTAAGCATTCTTATTTGATAAACAATGACATCAATGTAGGCTTTTGTTCATACTATATTTTTGAGGTGAAAAAAATGGCAAGAGCAAGCTACCGAAGTTCAGACATCGACTTAATGGCAAGAATGATGAGAGCAGAAGCCGAAGGTGAAGGAAAACAAGGGATGTTATATGTTGGAAATGTAATTGTAAATCGTCTTGTAGCTAATTGTTTAGACTTTAAAGGTTTAAGAACAATTCCACAAGTCATTTATCAAGTACAAGGAGGAAATTATTCTTTTGAAGCTGTTCAAAAAGGGAATGTATTTTATCAAAGAGCGCGAGGTATTGAAAAAAGATTAGCAAAACAGAATTTGGATTATTGGAGAGATCACCCAGGGAAATATGCCCTCTGGTATTTTAATCCATATGCTCCGTGCCCTCCAACATGGTACGGTCAACCTTTTGCTGGTCAATTTAAAAATCATTGTTATTATGAACCAAAACCTGGAACATGTGATAGTGTTTATAGAGGTTAGGTTGTCTAGAAGCTATTATTAATTCTGGAAATGTATTATACTTTTGTCTTTTTAGTACTGCGAATACGAAATTTTTGGTTGTAGGCTGGTAGCCACTATTCATAAAACATAAAAAGGGAATTTCCTGATTTAGCAGGGGTTCCCTTTTTTTATATAGTAAGGATTGTTGGAGTTTATTAAAAGAAAGGTAGTAGTATAATAATGAATACAGGAATTTGAACATTTTAAAATTAAATAGTTTGAATTCAAAAGGCATCAAAAAATATTTGATGCCTTTTGATAATGGATAGAATTATATATCAGCCCACAGAGAAAGGAACCTTTTTTATGAAACAACTTTGGTATGGTGGAAAAATTTATACAATGGAGAAAGAAAATGAAACTGTAGAGGCGGTCCTTGTTGAAGATGACAAAATTATCGCAGTAGGAACACTCCATGAGCTAAGTGCACAGGCAGATGAGAAGGTCAATCTACAAGGTGCTGTCATGTATCCAGGTTTTGTTGATAGCCATCTTCATATGATATTTCAAGGCGAAAAGTTAACCCGATTAGACTTAACAAAGGCTGCTTCAGCTGAAGAAATGTTAGAAATGGTAAAAGAAGCAGCTAAAACTACACCTTCTGATCAATGGTTATTTGGCGAAGGATGGAACGAAAATAATTTTGCTGATCAACGAATTCCAACAAAAGAGGAGCTAGATGCAATTCGTAAAGAACCGATTCTTTTAACAAGAGTTTGCCATCATGTGATTTTAGGGAATACAGCAGCACTTGAAGCAGGCCGCATCTTTGAAAATAGCGAATCCCCGGCAGGCGGTGAAATTGGACGAAATGCTGAGGGGCGATTAAATGGCCTTTTATACGACCTAGCCATGAATGCGGTAACTGATGCCATACCAAAAGAAGGTGAGGCGTATATCGAGTCTTTAACTGATTCTCTTAATCTTGCCATTGATGATATGCTTTCATATGGTTTAACTGGCGGCCATACTGAGGACATGTACTATTTTGGGAAATTTACTAATCCGTTAACGGCTTATCATCGAGTAGTGGGAAAAAAACATCATTTCAGAGTAACATTGCTACGCCATAATGCAGTATTTGAAGAAATGATGGAAGCGAAGGCGAAATTTGATGAACCCTTTATCGAACCAGGTGATATGAAAATCTTTGCTGATGGCGCATTGGGCGGTTCTACAGCTGCGTTATCTAAACCTTATTCTGATCAGCCAGATAATCGAGGGTTATTCATTCAAACCGATGAAGAATTAGAAGAATTAGTTAAACTAGCACGCAAGTATGATGAACCTGTTGCCATACATATGATTGGTGACGCGGGAGTAGAACAAGCACTCAATGTACTTGAAAAATATCCATTAACGAATGGTAAAAGAGACCGCTTAATTCATTGCTGTGTTTTATGTGAAGATTTAGTGGAAAGAATGGAAAAACTACCGGTTGTTTTAGATATTCAACCCGCATTTGTACCATCTGATTTCCCATGGGTTATCAATCGACTCGGTGAAGACCGACTAGACTGGGCGTATCCATGGAAAAAACTAATTGATCGTGGCTTGATGTGTGCAGCTGGAACAGATGCACCAATAGAAGATATTAATCCGCTTACTTCTATTTATGCAGCGGTAGAACGAAAAAAACCATATGCAGATCATGACTGTTACATACCAGAAGAAAAGTTGTCTCGTTTCCAAGCTATCCAACTCTATACAATTGGCAGTGCAAAAGCTATTTGTAAAGAGCATGAACGCGGGTATATTAAACCCGGTTATGTTGCAGATTTTTCTATTTTTGACCGTGATTTATTTGATGGAACGTCAGAAGATATGCTAACTGCAAAAGCTGTGAAAACAGTCGTTGCAGGTCGTATAGTATTTGACAGATCTAAACTATAGTTATCGGATTCATGAACAGAAGAACTTGAATAGAGGGAGTTTTATAAATATTCACCCTTCTTAATTGTTGAATTTCAAGTTCCAAATCCTGAATTAAAAAGAATGTTGGAATCGACTACTACGGCAAGGAAGAGATGAATCTTCTTAAACAATTCGGAATTAAAAAATCAGGTTATGTCATTTCTTATGCACCTGCTCCAGAATTTTGGTTAGACACAGACAAAACGTTTTTCACATTGGTAGATAGCAAAGGAACGGATGACAAAGAAGAGCATTGGGATGGAACCAACTTCTACTTCCCTAAAGGAACGCTTAAATATAATGAGACATACACTGCTTCCATCAGTTATGAGGATCAAGATCATGTAAGAAAAGGCAGTAAAACCTGGTCATTCACAACAAAAGCCTACTCTAAACCTAAAAAACCAGCCATGAAAGCCAAAACCACGGATATAATCTGGAAAGGCCGAATCTTAATCAACAAAGCTAACGTGAAACTCTACACATCCAAAGGTAAAGTCTATAAGAAATACAATGCAAACCTAAGTCTGAAAGTCTATGGATATTCAAACGGTAAGTTCGATGTGGTCAATGGTCGGTATGTTAAAGATGCAACCAACTTGAAAAGCAACAGAAGTATTAAATATATTTACTTGAACAAATTTAGATAGGGCACAAATATATAACAAAGAACGTAAGGAAACAGCGGTAAACCTTTGCCTTTCTAAGGATTAAAATAAAGTCTATTATGCCTATAAAGAGTCAAACAATCCACTACCATGAGGGATTATTTGACTCCTCATTTTCGTTTACCTGTGAGTTTCTTTTCAGAAAAGCAAAGAAATCACGAGATTATATTTATTTAGCATTGCGCGGGGGCTTGTTAGTTGGATTAATGGCTTTTTCCAAATTCTCTGCTGCGATTACTGGATCCACTGTATTGCTAGTAGTTTTTCCCTTTTGGCTATAACCTTTATCACGCTTTTGGCTCATGCTTAGAACCTCCCTCCATGTAGCTTCATTTGTTAAGATGGATTAATAGGTGACGACTTATTCACCAAAAGAGAAAGGCCTTAGACTACATCCATATAGGATTTAATATGTACATGATGTCAACTGATGTTGCATAGACGATTCAATGTTTAAACATTCCCCTCTTTAAACAAAATATCTCTTGATGAATCAGTCGAACAATCATCAATTAAGAGGTACTCAATATTTTCAAATCCTATTGTTTGATTGATAACAGAGTCTATCGTTTTCCTTAAATACTTTTCTGCATTATAAACCGGCGTCACTACAGATACTTTTGTTTTACTTACTTTACTTTCCAATTTATTGTCGACTACATAATACCCGTCTGCATTATAGTCAAATGGACGATTTTTAGTAAACTTGAACAGGGTTTTCGTCTAGAAGCGATGCATTTTAGTAAATGAAAAACCATCCAAGATCCAATCCGATTTGTTTCATTTATATTTATATTAGGCTATAAGAAAGTAGATGGATGTGAAGATTTTGTTTCTCATTAACTTGTCATGTATCTAAAACAAATCTTTCCGTATTTAACCCGGTGATTTTACCGGGTTTTTGTATTGATTTTCACCTACAAAAAAGCATATGATTAAGAGAGGATTTGTATTTAAAGATTTTAGATGAAAGAGGATTTTAAATGATTACATTAAAAAGCGAACGTGAAATTCAATTGATGGCGGAAGCGGGTAAATTGCTTGCAGCGACACATAGAGAAATTGCTAAAATGATTAAACCAGGAATTACAACTTGGGAAATCGAAGAGTTTGTTGAGAAATTTCTAGCAGAACATGGGGCAACACCGGAGCAAAAAGGATATCAAGGGTATAAATATGCGACTTGTGCATCAGTAAATGATGTTATTTGTCACGGTTTTCCTTCTAAAACTCCATTAAAAGAAGGCGATATCGTAACGATTGATATGGTTGTCAACTTAAATGGTGGTTTAGCGGATTCAGCATGGTCTTATGCAGTTGGCGAAGTTGCTCCGGAAACACAACGATTATTAGATGTAACAAAAGAGTCTATGTACCGTGGTATTGCAGCTGCAACGGTAGGTAATCGTTTAGGTGATATTGGGCATGCGATTCAATCTTTTGCTGAAGCGGAAGGGTTCTCTGTTGTACGTGATTTCACTGGACACGGTATCGGAAAAACGATGCATGAAGAGCCAATGGTGCTGCATTACGGTAAACCAGGAAAAGGCACACGTTTAAAAGAAGGAATGGTTATCACAATTGAGCCAATGCTAAACGCTGGAACATGGCATATGAAGATGGATTCAGATGGATGGACAGCAAGAACGGCTGATGGTAAATTATCGGCTCAATATGAACATACACTTGTTATCACGAAAGACGGTCCAGTTATTTTAACAGAGCAATAATAGGCACAAAAAGCAGCGATAGTGATGTCGTTGCTTTTTTATTTATTTTGTTTTAATGATGTGACCACAATATGACTCATACATACTCATAAGTCACTAGTGAATATGACTTTCTTTTCATAATATATTTTTATAAAAATGAAAAGGAGCAACTATACATGATTAATAATCAGAAAGAAAAACAAGGGATGTATGATAGAAGATTATAATCGGTATCCAAACAGGAAAGAATACTGACAATAGATATTATTCGTGGCTTTGCTTGGAATATTTCTTGTCAATATGCCAGCGTTTCATTCACCGGCTTTTATGATACAGCATCCAGTGTATACGGGAATGGATTATTGGCTTGATTTGTTTTTCCAAATGTTTATTCAAACAAAATTTTATACGATTTTTTCCTTTTTGTTTGGTCTAGGTTTTTATATTTTTATGAGCCGTGCTGAACAAAAAGGGCTAAAGATTAATCGTCTATTTACAAGGCGACTTACTGTTCTTTTATTGTTTGGAGCTGCTCATTTTATTTTACTTTGGTATGGTGACATTTTACACACGTATGCTTTAGCAGGCTTCTTCTTGTTGTTGTTCTACAAAAGAAAAACAAAGACCATTCTTATTTGGGCTTTTAGTTTATTAATTGTGTTTCATTCACTAATCAGTGTGCAGTTTTTTATACCCGCTTCTACGATTAAAGAAATGCAGACAATGGATCAAGATAAAGAGAATAGCGGAGTATGTTAATATGTATGAACATGCAAGTTATGTAGATTGGGTTTCTTATCGTCTTCCTACTGAAATTATTCCTCTTACTTTAGAACTTCCTTTGGTTATAATAACAGTTTTAGCTATGTTTTTATTTGGACTTTATGCCGGGAAAGTCGGGATTTTTCAGCATAATTCACCACATCTTCCGAAAATCAAGAAAATTTGGCTAACAACCCTTTTACTAAGTATTCCACTTGTCGGTTTTTTAGCTATTATGAAGGTAGAGCTTATTGATTTAGGCGTTTATAGAGAAAATGCTGTCTTTTTATTCACAAGCTTAAGCGGACTGACATTATGCTTTTTCTATATGTCTTCATTAACGTTACTACTGAGAAAAAAACATTGGCAAAAGCTTCTCCGTCCGTTTGGTTTTACAGGGCAAATGGCGTTAACTAATTACATTTTGCAGACGGTAATTTCAATATTATTTTTCTTGGACTTGATTTTTTTGGTAAAGTCATTCTTTTAACAGGCACCTTAATTTGTCTCAGTATTTATATAGTGCAGGTAATATTTAGTTATGTATGGTTGAAGAACTTTAGATTTGGCCCATTAGAATGGTTATGGCGTTCACTAACGTATGGCTATTTTCAACCAATGAAAAAAGAGGAAAAATAAAAATAGGTTACCTACCGACCGAATACGGATAATACTTGTTCTTGTTAGATTTAGTTCCTTATCTATCTTGGTTAAAACTAAAGTTAATAGCAGTATGGTTATTTTAGTGATAAAAATACTTATATAATAGAGGATAAAAGAAGGACACTTAAAATTAAATAATTCCGTTTTTGGGAGGAACATTGTAAATAATATATGGATTAGCATATCAATTAACATAGTAATTGGTATGCTTTTTTCATTGGTGCAACAACTTTTATTTTAAAATAGCATAGTAAACAGCACCCAAAATAACGTCGTGACAATGGCTGTTGTCATCGAAAAGTATAAGATGATATCACTTTAAGTAAAACTATATAAAGTTTGTGAAATGATGTATTTACACGAACGAAGCAAGATTGTAACTATAGTAATTATGGAAGACGTACTCCGATAAATTCCGTATAAAAAATATCGAGTAAATGATAAATTTTAACGATAATATGTATTTGTGAAGGAGGGAAATGAATGTTACAAGAATTCAATAATTTAATGGATTACATCGAAACACATTTAACGGAAGAAATCTCTGGAAAAGATATATCGAAAATTGTGGGACTATCTGATTATCATTTTAAAAGAATGTTTTCGTATATAGCTGGAATGTCATTGAATGATTATATCAAAAATAGGAGATTATCAGTTGCGAATGTTGAATTAATTAACGGAGCGAAAGTGACAGATATTGCCTATAAATATGGATATCAATCGATAGAGGGATTTTCAAGAGCCTTTCGTGAATGGAGTGGTTTTTTACCTTCAGCAGTAATTAAAAACAAAATTCAAAAATCATTTCCCAAATTTTCGTTCTATATAGATATAAAAGGAGGAAGATCTATGGAATTCAAAATTGAAAAGAAAGAGAAATTTAATATAGTAGGTGTATCGAAAAGAGTGCCCATTCAATTCGAAGGTGAAAATAAAGCTATCTTAGAACTAGCCCATTCCATTACCGAACAACAAAGAAATGAAATGCATCAATTAGCTGATTTATATCCTCATCAAGTCTTGAATGTTTCTTTTGATTTTGATGATGACTATCTGGAGGAAAAAGGATGTTTAACTCATATGATTGGTTTTGCAACTACAAAAGAAAATCCATTTGATAATTTAGAGCAAATTACTATTGAAGAAAGTTTATGGGCAATTTTCCCTAATCAAGGACCATTTCCTACGACACTTCAAGAGACTACCGCAAAAATTTATTCTGAATGGTTGCCTTCTTCAGATTATGAACTAGTAGAACTACCTGGAATTTCTTTTACAAAGTACAATGGTACATCGGAAAATGTATATAGTGAAATTTGGGTGGCAGTAAAGAAAAAAATTAGCGATAAACTTGGATGATTATTATATTTACAGAAGTGTTTTCTAAAAATCACATATTAAAGTCAATAGGTTGGGGTTCTTTTAATTTTGACCGCAACCTTTTTGTGCTAATTATGCTGCTAGTACATATGTTATTTAACCTGTGTTTTCTAATTTTCTCCACGTTACCGGAACTACTTAACCTAAAATTGGGTCCTTCTTTAAAGCTCCTTTCTTTATTATTCAACTTTAATTTTTATTGGTTAGGATAAAGGAATATATAAAACACATAGATGTACGTGATAATATTTTATGAATTGGAAGAAGATATTCTTAGGAAAGGGGGGATTGCAAATGTCTGTAAAAAAGTGGCTGACTGGATTGGTCGTTTTGCTTGCGACGATTATGGTTGTAGCAACTTCGGGCCCACTCAGTGTATTGGCCGAGTCTAGCCTCGTAACACAGCCGATTGAGTTACTTTAATCCGAAAGAAATCACTATCCCGAATGGAAGAACGACAACGTTAATATTGAAAAACAAAGGTAAGAAAAAGCACACCTTCACAGTGGAAAAACTTAGGGTTGACATCGAAGTCCAACCGGGAAAAGAAAGCACCATTACCGTGCAACCAAAAGAGACTGGTACATATGATTTGATATGTCGTTACCATTTTCAAGGAGGTATGGTTGGGAAGGTAATAGTTAAATAACAAGCAGGGCCAATCAGGCCTTGCTTGTTTAATTCTCAGCAGATATTCCTTCAAAAAGGAAAGATGTAGGTGAGAAAAGGATTTTTTCCATATTTACTAATGTTAATGGTACTACTAAAATGGAAGTAAATATCGAGCTACTAACGGATACATATTAGTTAAACATTTGAAAAATATACACTCGAAGTAATATAGACGGAAAGGAGATAGTACTATGTCTCAATCATTGGAGCTGGCGACTTTTGCTGGAGGTTGTTTTTGGTGTATGGTATCACCATTTGATGAACTTCCAGGAGTTAAAGAAGTGATTTCTGGATACACAGGCGGCCATAAAGCAAATCCAACCTATGAGGAAGTGTGCACAGATACAACAGGACACTATGAAGCCGTTCAAATTCCATTTGATTCCGCTGTTATGTCCTATCAAAAACTATTGGACCTTTTCTGGCAGCAAATTGATCCGACAGATGTTGCAGGACAGTTTAACGATCGAGGATTATCGTACCGGACAGCTATTTTTTTTCATAGTGAAGAACAAAGGATACTAGCAGAGGCTTCCAAGACTAAGCTTGCAGAGAGCGGGAGATTTAAGAAACCAATTGTTACGGCAGTTCTGCCAGCTGGGCCTTTTTACAAGGCAGAAGAAAAACACCAGCACTACTATAAAAGGAATCCTTTTCACTATAATCTATATAAAGAAGGCTCTGGACGCGCCAAGTTTATTCGTGAGAATTGGAAAAAGCGAAAAAACGATGAGGAATTACGGAAAGAACTTACTCCGATTCAATATGAGGTAACAAGAAAGAATGCAACCGAGCCGCCTTTTCAGAATGAGTATTGGAATTATACAGAAGAAGGAATCTATGTTGATATTATCTCAGGCGAGCCATTGTTTAGTTCGATTGATAAATATGATGCAGGCTGTGGATGGCCGAGTTTCACAAAGCCATTGCGGCGTTCAGAGCTTGGGGAGAAATTTGATACCTCTCATGGAATGAGGAGGATTGAAGTTCGGGCAAAAACATCGGATGCCCATCTTGGTCATGTATTTGATGATGGTCCTGGTCCTGATAAGGCACGTTATTGCATAAATTCCGCAGCACTTCGGTTTGTTCCTAAAAATAAATTGCAGGAAAAGGGATATGGCGAGTTTCTAAGTCTTTTTGAGTCATAAATGAATTAAAACGAGAATGTAATTTTTTCAATCACTGCAGAGACTACAGGTAGATCCTGTTAAAGACTGGTGGATACACTGGTGTTCGTAGGAATTTCCCACTTCAAATTTCCGTTAGAAAATGAAGTGGGAAGTGGTTTAAAGCTATGAATCACGGAACAATTTCAAAAATAGTGCCTTGGTTCAAATCAGTCACTTTCATAGAGCCATAAACTCCTAAATATAATTTGGTTTGATTCAGATTCGTCCCCAAGCTAACATAATAAGCTGATTGAGATCCAAAATTATAATCCGTTTCAATAACACTAAAATCATTTAGTTTACAATCTGTTCTTATCCTAGTATAAGCTAAAACCCCTCTGGCTGGAGATTGCGATTCTTCCTTCCGGGCAAGATCGGTAAACACAACACTTCCTGTTAAAGCGGGGATTCTATTCCCCATATAGGCTTGCACTCCTGTAAGGGCAGTTCCTCCAAACTTATCGGGGCGGGGATCTTTATGAAAATAACTAGTTACAGGCTGAAGACGCCTTACGGAAGTTTTTACTGCTTCATTGTAATATGCTATTGTGTTCTCTTCCAAAGTCGGATTGGCAGAGCAGCCCCTTACAATCGAAGTAGGGAAAACACCTTCCCACGCCCGCCAGCCAAAGTTAATAAATCCTTCTTGGTCAGCTTCAGATTTCATTAAAAAAGCTTGAACAAGCTGGGGAACCGGTATTGGTTTAGTCGGACCGAATGAAAATATTGATTCTACCAAGTCCTGTCCGACATTTCCCACATATTTGATATATTGATTATAAAACCTTTGAAATGAAATGCCCGGTATATTCCGAACCCCTTTGGCTATCACTGTAAGTGTTTCCTGAATAGGCACAGGAAGCTCATTAAACCGTGTGACTACGAGGGGATTCTGGTTAAATGTATTCTTATCTACATCGATTTCAATTATTTTACCGGCGATTTCCATATCATTTTGGCTTAAATTGAATGGATCATAGCCTGATCCACCATCCCCAGTGGTTAAAACAAGTTTTCCTGTTTCAGGTGAAAAGTTTAAGCTATTGACCCCATTATGATTAGAAAATGGTCTTCTTAAGTTTAGTAAGGTCCGTCGTTTTTGAGGTTGACCATTCGATGGTAAAATCCACTCTTCAACTGTATCAATATGATCATATTGAGTTTCTCTATTTATCCATCTTAGGTTTAAAGTTTTGGGATCACACGGATCAGATGAAAAAGATTTAGAAAGAGCGCCTGGACCTTGTGTTCCAGCTCCTGAATAATGCAGATAAAACAGACCGTTATAATAAAATTCGGGATGAAACGCTAGCCCTAGCAATCCCCGTTCATCATATCCACCACCAGAAGCACCTAGTTTTACAATTCGCGGACGAATATCTAAAAAAGTCCGTATAGCCCCGTCTCTTATGTAAAAAATCTCTCCTACCTGAGTTGCAATAAATAATCTTTCTTTTGAGTCACCCGGAAGTATAGTTGTTTTCAAAACAGTGGGTAAATTTACCTTACCTACAATGGGCCGTAAACGAACCTTAGTTTTTATCAACTAATTTTACACTCCTTCTTATTTGTTTTTATAAGAATATGATGAGGGTTGTTCTATTAACACAAAATTAGGACTGGGAAATCTGAAAAGGTATTGCAACATTTTCTGCACCAGCGTATTTAAACTATAGAATGCATTAGTTTAATAAGAAAGGACATTACATATAGCCATATGAAATATGTAATGTCCTTTTATTTATCAAACCTTTTAAAAATTCGGGTCTTAATTACTCAGTTGGTTCCTTTTCGTTATACTTTGGTAGTTTATTGAAATACCAACAATATCCAAGTAAATACTATTCTATTTAATTGATTGTGATAAAATGGATACAAATACCAAAAATAAGGGGGATTTTGCATGAAAGTTGCTTTGATTTCTGCGACAAAGGCATCTTTAGATCCAATTGAAAGAGCGTTTCACGAAGAAGCACCAGATATTGAATTGATTCATTTACTAGATACTGAATTACTTTCGATGATGGAGAAAGAGGGGGCACTTACACCAAACATCATTCTCCGTTTTTCTTCACTGCTAAATATTGCTGTCTCTTCAGAAATCGATGCTATTCAGCTTACGTGTTCCGCTTTTAATAACATTACTAGTATCTTGCAGCCTCTTTATAAAGTAAAACTATTTCGTTCAGATGAAGCGATGCTAGATCAAGCCCTTGCCTATGAGAGAATCGGATTAATTTCTACTGTACGAGAAACTCCCATTGCATTAACGAGTTATCTACAAGAGAAAAAAGCGAATGTTCAAGTAGAATCTATCGTAGATTCAGGACTCATTCATTTACTTTATCAGGGGGAAAAAGATAAACATGATGAACGAGTAAAAGAAATGATTTATCAAATGGAAGGCAAAGTGGATGTCATTGTACTATCCCAGTACAGTATGGAACATATCGCCGATCAAGTGACTTGTTCGACTCCTATTTTAACCGCACCTAGAGCGGCGGCTAAGCGTTGCTATACTTATTTGCAAAATCAATATAGCACTAACAAATCCTCTTAATTGGGCAAAATGTTCATTAAACAAAACTTATTAGAAGCCAGTGAATGTAGTTTTTCAGAAGCTGCATTCACTGGCTTCTTTTCATTTCGAATAAATAAAAATGAGGTATTTCAGGTTTATTTGACATGCCTCACTTTTTACAAAAATCGTATTTCGGGAAAAACCTCGTCAGAATACATTTTTTTACATATCAATCATGATAAGGAGAGTAACATATATTTTATGTATTTAGGAGGTGGTATTCGTGTTAAGTGACACAAAAGTGGTTCTATTAAAACCAGAGTTTGAGGAATTCGACTGACTTTAGTTTCAAGTTGAGCGCCTTTTACGTTTAAAAACAAACTGTAAAGGGAAAATAAGCAGGTGGAGGGATTGTAGATGAAGATAATAATTATTGGCGGAGATGCAGCGGGTATGAGTGCTGCCATGCAAATTGTAAGGAATAGCTCAGATCATCAGATTACTGTTCTTGAAATGGGAGAAGTATACTCATATGGCCAATGTGGGCTTCCTTATGTGATTAGCAATAAAACTGATTCAACAGATAAATTAATAGCTCGGACACAGACTGAATTTAAAGAAAAATACGGAATTGATGCACGAATCTTACATGAGGTTCGCCAAGTGGATACAAAAAATAAACAAGTGTATGGGATAAACCATGCAAATAAAGAGAAGTTTTATTTGTCATATGACCGTCTCCTTATCGCTACTGGCGTAAGCCCGGTTATACCTAAGTGGGAAGGTGCTCATCTTTCGGGTATATTCACTTTAAAGACGATTCCAGATGCAAAGCGAATCATAGAATCTCTTGAAAGGGATGTTAAAAATGTCACGGTAATTGGCGGCGGATATATTGGGCTTGAAATGGCTGAGAGTTTTGCGGAATTAGGTAAGAAGGTAACAATCATTGAACGAAATGAACAATTAGCAAAAATTTTTGATAAAGAAATGGCAGAACTTATCCATGAAGAAGCAAAGAAGCAAAACATTGATCTTAGAATGAGTGAATCTGTAGAAGGTTTTCTTGGCGAAGATAAAGTTGAATTTATAAAGACTGATAAAGGGGAGATTGAGACTGATCTTGTTCTAGTCGCTGTTGGTGTACGGCCAAATACTTCTTTTTTAGATAAGACTGGAATCATTACAAGTGTAAATGGTGCAATCCAAGTAAATGCATATATGCAAACAAATATTGAAGATGTATATGCAGCAGGCGATTGTGCAACACAATACCATCGAATCAAAGAAAAGGATGATCATATTCCATTAGGAACACACGCAAATAAGCAAGGTCAAATTGCAGGATTAAACATAATTAATATTCCAAAAACGTTTAAAGGTGTGTTAGGAACCTCTATTATTAAATTCTTCAGTTTAACACTTGGAAGGACAGGATTATCAGAAAGAGAAGCAACATTATTAAACATTCCCTATCAAACAGTTACGATAAAAACATCTGATATTGCAGGCTATTATCCAAATGCTAAAAAAATGACCTTGAAATTATTAGTACATAATAAATCACATAAAATTCTTGGGGGACAAATTATTGGAGAAAAGGGGATAGATAAGAGAATCGATGTACTTGCAACGGCTTTATTTCATTCTATGACAGCTGAGCAATTGCTAGATTTAGATTTAGCATATTCACCTCCATATAATGGGGTCTGGGATCCGCTCCAACAAGCTGCAAGAAGAATAAAATAAATCAAAGCCCCGTACGATTTAGGTAGAGCTACTCTTTCAATTATGCAATCTTCAACTACAACAACTAATTATTTTGAATGTATTAAAAGCGTGTTTTACTTAAACTTTATTTCAAAACACGCTTTTTTGTTTGCTCTTTATTACTTCATTTTAAGGCTACATCAAAAAACTCCCTCACAAATTGTGAAAGAGCGGGAGTCTGTCAGTTAAGCTTTTATATAATTCAAATCCCATATTACACCGAATGGATCTTGAACTTTTGCATATTTAGCACCCCAGAAAGTGTCTTGTAATTCCATTAGAATAGAACCTTTTTGACTTAATTGAGCGTAGATGTGTTGAATTTCTTCTTCGCTTTCTAATTCAAGAACAAGTGCAATGTTATTGCCGGCTTCATAAGGCTAGTTAGGGAACACATCAGAAATCATAAGAAATAAAGAATCTTTTCTAAATTTCGCATGAATGATGAGATCATCAGCTTCTGGAGGAGTTGGGAAATCTGCTTCACCGTAAGTTTGTAATTCAACAACTTCACCTTGAAATACTTCTTTGTATAATTCTAATGCTTGTCTCGCATTTCCGTTAAATATTAAATAGGGGGTTGCTTGTTGTTTCATGTAATCACTCCTTTATTAAAACGCAACGTTACCTAAGGTCATCCAACCATAACTTTTATTTCCATTCTATTATATAGAAGTGAGTGAGGATTTGTCTATAAAAACAAGAACTAATGTTCGCGATTTGAACTGACCTAAATACTTTACTATTTTGTTCCAACACAGGATAATGGAATTAAGATTAAGAAAAAATATTCTAGCGAGTTTTCTGATAGAAATGGTATGGAGGGGTATGGATGGAGAAGGGAGAAAAGCTAACTGCTTCTGTTGAGTCGATTGGATTGAGTCAAAGAGAATTTTTAACGTTATTTTTACTTCATTCTTTGTCAAAAAAGAGAAATTATCCACGGGCGATTCATGGTGAATTAAAGAGCTCTTTTACAGGAAAAGTACATAGTTATGACTACTTATGTAAAATCGCCAAGCAACTTGTCGGATCCGGTCATCTTTCATTATACACGGAAAAAAGAAGGAATTATTATCAAATTACGGATAAAGGGAAAGAATTATTCGCATGGTATCAAAATAATTTCTCTACTCGTTTTACAGAAGTCAAATTGGTGATTGATCGGTTTGTATATGATTTAACGGGATCAGGGCCTAATCCAGCAGTTACACATGACCTTCCAGAAGAATATAGGTCGTATATTTCAAAGATTGTTTCTGTAAAAGACTTAGTTCGTTATGTGACGCTGAAAACTTTATTTTCAAAAAAACCGATTTATATGGGAGAAACTGCAGATTTACTGAGACATAAATTTGGTTGGATTGCGAGCAATGGGTATCTATATGATTTGTCTCATGAAATGGAAGAAATGGGGCTGCTTGTTGGACGCTGGGAAAGTGAGAAGCGAACGAAGCGTTATTTACGTATTACAGATGAAGGTCAATACCATTATAAACAGATTGCAGATTCTGCCGCTCATCATGTTCAAGAAGTTCAAAAATATTTAGCGAGTGTTCTCTCGTTTTTAGAAAAGGAATGAAGGTATGAAAAAACGTTATGAGAATCTAGATAACGTTTCAAACATGAAATCAATGAAGGATCTTTGGAAATGGCAGAAGGAAAGATGGCAGAAAAAGAAAGACTTATTACAGCAAATTCCGCATGCAGAGCAGAAACAGATTAAGCAATTACAAGCAAATCGTTCTCATCCTTCAATTACATGGATTGGTCATTCAACGTTCTTGCTGCAATTAAATGGCTTAAATATTTTAACGGACCCTGTTTGGGCAAATAGACAAGGTATACAAAAGAGACAGACAGAGCCTGGTATATTGCTTGAAGATCTACCTGAAATTGATGTTGTTGTGATTTCACATGGCCATTATGATCATCTTGATTTTGGCAGCATTCGGCGGTTGAAAGGGAAACCGGCTTTTTATATACCATATGGGCTCAAAAAGGCGTTTGTCAAAAGAGGTTATCAAGATATATATGAAGCTAATTGGTGGGATTCTTTTCAAGCAGGAGAAGTGACTCTTTCTTTTGTTCCAGCACAACATTGGACAAGACGTACGTTATTCGATACAAATACCTCGCATTGGGGCGGTTGGGTTTTAGAAAATAACAACACTTCCTTTTATTTTGTTGGAGATACTGGTTATTTTCGTGGTTTTCAAGAGATTGCTAAGAAATTTAAGCTTCAATATGTCCTCATGCCAATTGGAGCCTATGAACCAGAATGGTTTATGAGCGATTCTCATATTAATCCAGAAGATGCGGTACGAGCGTTTCTTGAATTGTCAGGAGACTTTTTTATCCCTATGCATTATGGAGCCTATCGTTTAGCTGATGATACAGGGCCTGAAGCATTGGAACGACTTAATCAAGAGTGGGAGCGGCAGCAACTTCCTGAGGAACAACTAAAAATACTCAGAATCGGAGAAACATTGTGGTGCTCATCACTTTTGAGCTAAGTTGACTAAAGTGATAGAATTAAAGTAGATATTGTGTTTTATTAGGAAGGATGATGTTACGTGCCATTTTTTCAATCAAAGGAACAAGAGGAATATATTAATAGCTTAAATGCAGCCATTCAATTGTTTTCAGAACGTGCTGAAGCACTTGATGAATCAAGAGGTTTTCCTTTTGAAAATATGAAAGAGCTTAAGGAGTTCGGTTATCCTACATTAACATTAGCAAAAGAATACGGTGGGAGCGGAGGTTCGTTATATGATTTCCTGCTAGCACAAGAAGCGATTGCTACTCAGTGTGGACCGACAGCATTAGCTATTGGCTGGCATGTTGGGACCATTCTTTCGTTAACTGAAAAAAAGCCATGGAATCCTGAGGTACTGGATGAATTTTTTCAAGAAGTAGCGAAGGGCGCGATTGTGAATACAGCGGCAACAGAGCCGAATTCAGGAAGTCCTACGCGTGGTGCACGTCCTGAGACAATAGCCACTAAGCAAGGTAATCAATGGAGTATCACTGGACGAAAAACGTTCACGACACTTTCATATATTTTAGACATTATTCTTGTTACAGCTTGGATACCAGAAGAAGAGACGATGGGGACTTTTTTAATTCATCGAAATCTAGACGGTGTAAGTATTGAAGAAACATGGGATATGGTATCTATGCAAGGAACAGGCAGCCATGATTTAGTGTTACAAGATGTAATAGTACCAGACAAGTATTTAGTTGTGCGGCAGCAGCCAGGAAAGAAACAAGGTGAAGGGTGGCTCTTACATATTCCAGCATGTTATTTAGGCATTGCTACGGCAGCGAGGAACTATGCGGTTGAGTTTGCGAAAACGTATAAGCCGAATAGTCTTCCAAGCCCAATTCGTGATTTGCCAAATGTGCAACGTACAATTGGTGAGATCGAATTAGAACTAGCAGAGGCGCGCCATTTTCTTTACTCTGTAGCTGAAAAGTGGGAAGAACAACCAGAGCAGCGTCCATTCTTAATGAAAGAACTAGGAGCGGTGAAGCATTCTGTAACAAATCATGCTATTTCAGTTGTGGATAAAGCGATGCGTGTCGTTGGTGCAAAGAGCTTACAACGAAATAACCCATTACAGCGTTATTATCGTGATGTTCGTGCAGGACTTCACAATCCACCGATGGATGATGCAACGATTACACTGTTAGCGAAGTCCGCTTTATATGATTAAAGAAAAAGAACACTAAACCTTCTTAAAAAGGTTTTAGTGTTCTTTTTTATTCCTTTCATGTAAAATTGTAGGTAATTTACATAGAGAGGAAGGGATGTAGTGACTAAAGTAAACCATCAATCTATTATTCAATTTTCTAAAACAAGTATAGAATTGGCACCACAATATTATAATTATGCGTTTGCCATTCATAACATACAAAAAAAGCTTACAGAAGAAACAGAAAAGGAATTTCAACTATTTTCTGATGGTGAAACCTCTAATGAAATTTGGGAGGTACTTGAAGAAGATTTAATCATTCATCCTGATCGTGTTCAATCAC
>Ga0182738_1001957_pt1 | contig 25011 bp, 28 predicted proteins | sample eDN5th30CBELigMG_FD_128876 | JGI IMG/M metagenome (GOLD analysis project Ga0182738, IMG submission 128876) | Enriched Miracle-Growth compost microbial communities from Emeryville, California, USA - eDNA 5th pass 30_C BE-Lig MG (version 2)... ...
TCGGGATCGGGCTTGTAGTGATGGAACGTCTCGCCGGAGAAGCAGTGGTCCCACGGAATGCCGCTGTTCTTCGCCATGTTGATCAGCAGCGCGACATTGCCGTTTGAAAGGGTCGCCACGACGAATTTCTTCTTCATCATGCCGATGCCCTCGACCGAATCGGGCCACGGCCGCAGCTTGTGCCAGAGATGCGTGAACTCCCACGCGGCTTCCTCGCCCGGATGCTTCAGCCCGCGCTTCGTCAGCAGCATCTCGAAGGCCTCCTTGTGCAGGTCGTCGATCCGCGTCCACGGCAGCTCGCCCTTGCGCACCCGGGCCATCTGCGGCTGGTACAGCCCGCGCCAGTCGTCGGCGAAGCTCGTCCAGTCGGTTTCCAGGCCGTACTTCCCGCCGAGCTTCGGCAGATCCTCGATCAGGCTGCCGCGCCAGTCGACCACCGTGCCGAACACGTCGAAGATGCAGACCTTGAGGTCGCTGAGATCCTTGGGCATTAGTTTCCTCGCATGGTTTGGAAGCACGATAAGGTCGCCGGCGCGGACGGCAAGACGAGATGCGGCTGGGTTTCCGACGACCCTCTCTATCAGGAATATCATGACTCCGAATGGGGCCGGCCGCTCAGGGACGATCGCGCGCTGTTCGAGCTGCTGACGCTCGAGGGCTGCCAGGCCGGCCTCTCGTGGATCACGGTGCTGCGCAAGCGCGAGCACTATCGCAAGGTCTACGACGGCTTCGATCCCGCCAGGATCGCGCGCTACACGCCGGCCAAGCTCGGGAAGCTGCTCGAGGATCCCGGCATCATCCGGCACAAGGGCAAGATCGACGCCAGCGTCACCAACGCCAGGGCCTACCTGGCCCTGGTCGAGCGAGAAGGCTCGTTCGCGAAATTCCTGTGGAGCTTCGTCGACGGCAAGCCGAAGAAGAACCGCCCGAAGACCCTGAAGGACGTGCCGGCGAGGTCGCCGGAGTCCGACGCCATGTCCAAGGCGCTGCAGAAGGCCGGCTTCAAGTTCGTCGGCTCGACCATCTGTTACGCCTTCATGCAGGCCTCGGGCATGGTCGACGACCATGTCGAGGGCTGCCACCGGAGCAAGTCATGACCCGCCGCGTCTATATCGGTGCCCTGGGCACGGAGACCAACCAGTTCGTGCCCTTTCCCACCGGCCTGCGCGGCTACCAGGAACACGGCATCTGGCGCGGCGACGCGACGAAGCACGAGCCGACCAACTTCACCGCGCCGGTGCACGTCTGGCGCCGCGAAGCGGAGAAGCGCGGCTGGACCGTGATCGAAGGCCTCAGCACCTTCGCCGCCCCTTCGGGCACGACCGTGCGTTCGGTCTATGAGGGCTTCCGCGACGAGATCCTGGCCGGCGTCAAGGCGGCGATGCCGCTCGACGCGGTGCTGATCAACGTCCATGGCGCGATGGTCGCCGACGGCTACGACGATTGCGAGGGCGACCTGCTCTCGCGCCTCCGCGCCATCGTCGGGCCGAAGGTCGCGATCGGCGCGGAGTTCGACCTGCACTGCCATCTCAGCGCGCTGATGCTCGACAGCGCCGACGTGCTGGTCGGCTACAAGGAATATCCGCACACCGACACGATGGAGCGCGCCGAGGAGCTGTTCGCGATCGTCGCCGACACCGTCGACGGCAAGGTGAAGCCGGTGATGGCGCGCTACGACTGCCGCATGATCGCGCAGTACCGCACCTCCGTGCCGCCGATCAGCGAGTTCGTCGTGCGCATGAAGTCGCTCGAAGGCAAGGACGGCATCCTGTCCGTGTCGCTGAGCCACGGCTTCTCCTTCGCCGATGTCGAGGATGTCGGCACGCGCACGCTGGTCGTGGCCGACGGCGACAGGGACAGGGCGGAGACGCTCGCCCGGCAGCTCGGCGAGGAGCTGTGGGCCAACCGCGAGCGCTATGCCACGAAGTATCTCACCATCGACGAGGCAATGGATCGCGCCGCCTCGCACAACCAGGGCCCGCTCGTCCTCGCCGACCGCGCCGACAATCCGGGCTCGGGCGCACCGGGCGATTCGACGTTCGTGCTGAAGGCGCTGGTCGGGCGGCAGATCGGCCCGGCGCTGTTCGGCGTGATGTGGGATCCGATGGCGTTCCAGATCGCCGAGGAAGCCGGCGAGGGCGCGTGCATCCGCATGCGGCTCGGCGGCAAGTCGGGCGCGGTGAGCGGCGAGCCGGTCGATCTCGACGTCACGGTCAAGAAGATCGCGCGCAACGTCTTCCAGCCCTACGGGCCGGTCATGTCGCCGCTCGGCGACATGGCGCTGCTGTCCTCCGAGCATGTCGACATCGCGATCTGCACGCGGCGCAACCAGACCTTCCATGCCGACGCCTTCCGGGCGGTCGGCGCCGATCCGGCAGATTATCGCGTCGTGATCGTGAAGTCGGCGCAGCATTTCTACAATGGCTTCGTCGGCGTCGCGAAGGAGATCCTCTACGTCGCCTCGCCCGGCGCTGCCGATCCCGACGTCACGCGCTGGCCCTACACCAAGCGCAGGACGCCGTTCTGGCCGAAGGTCGCCGATCCGTGGAAGTAGCTCCCGTCGTCTCGACCGGAGCCGAGCGAAGCGAGGCGTAGCGGAGAGACAACGTCGCTCACGGCAGCGGGTCCAGCGCAGCGCGCGTCGTCTTGCCCTCGACCACCGGCACGACTTCGAATTCGACCACGTCCTGCCAGTCGGCGATCCAGCGCTGGAACAGGGTCACGTCGTCGGCCTCCATGAGCTGGAAGCAGCGGCCGAGATCGGCGGAGACATAGCTGGCAACGAACTTCAGCCCGTCGGGCAGGCCACGCCCGCCGTTCCGCAGCTTGCGATAGACGGCCTTGCCGTCCTGGTTGCGGAACCTCTCGACGACCATGAAGAGCATGTGCGACTCCCGTGCGAGCGGTTAGTCTAGGCCAAGCAAATCGCGAGGAGACACATGAAGATCGCCATTGCCGGCGCGGCCGGCCGCATGGGCCAGATGCTGGTCCGCGAGATCGCCCGGACCGAAGGGGCTGTCCTGTCCGGGGCGCTGGAAGATGCCGGCAGCAGCATGCTCGGCCGCGAGGCGGGCGAGGTCGCCGGCGCCGGCACCAGCCATCGCAGCATCAAGGGCGTCAGGATCGTCTCCGACCCCGTCGCCGCCATCGGCGCGGCCGATGCCGTGATCGACTTCACCGTGCCCGCCGCCACCGTGGCCCACGCCAGGGTCGCCGCCGAGAACGGCGTTTCGATGGTGATCGGCACCACCGGCCTCGATCCGCAACAGACGGCCGCCATCCACGAAGCGGCGAAGAAGGTGCCGGTCCTGTGGGCGGCCAACATGTCGCTCGGCATCAACATCCTGCTCGCGCTGGTCGAGAAGACCGCCTCGATGCTCGACCCCGCCTATGACATCGAGGTGCTGGAGATGCACCACCGCCACAAGATCGACGCGCCCTCCGGCACCGCGCTGGCGCTGGGCCGCGCGGCTGCCGCCGGCCGTGGCGTCAAGCTCGAGGATGTCTGGCGCAAGAGCCGCGACGGCCACACCGGCGCGCGACCGGCGGGCGAGATCGGTTTCGCCACCCTGCGCGGCGGCGAGGAAGTGGGCGTGCATACCGTGATGTTCGCCGCCGCGGGCGAACGGCTCGAGCTCAATCACCGGTCCTTCAGCCGCGAGACCTATGCCTCGGGCGCGGTCCGCGCGGCACTGTGGCTTCAGGGCAAGACCCCGGGCCTGTACGGCATGAAGGACGTGCTGGGCCTCTGAAGCCTTGTGGAGGCGAAGATCCCCCTCTAACCGGGACTCTGGCGATCCCAGTCGTGCTCGTAGCGCGGGGCGCGCATGGCGGCGACCGCGGCCTCGAGCTCCTTGCCGATCCGGCGGCGCTCGGCGGGCGCCAGGAAGCGGCCGACGACGACGCGGTTGCCGCGCGAAGTCACGACCAGCCGCTCGCCGCGCTCCACGCGCAGCCAATAAGCCTCCAGCCGGTGCTCCTCGCGTTCGCCGTCGGGCGCCACGCGCGTGACCACCAGTTCGCGATCGGTCAGCAACAGGGTCTCGCTGCGCTTGCCGTCGACATAGTTGCGGTGGAACAGCCACCACAGCAGCGCCACGTCGAGGCCGGCGAAGCCCGCCACCGGCCAGGCGCCGAGCAGGTACATCGGCAGGCCGATCACCAGGTTGGCCAGGATGACCACCCGGATCAGCCACTTGAAACCGAGCGGCGACAGGCTGCGATGCGGCCGCAGCGAAGCGGAAAGGTGGACCGTGTCGTCCATGCTAGAAAGCTATATGGCCCTGATGAAGCCCGCCGTCATCCCCGAGTTCTTTGCACGGTTGAAGAAGGCAATACCCGAGCCGGAAACCGAGCTCGAATACGGCAACGTCTACCACCTGCTGGTCGCCGTCGTGCTGTCCGCTCAGGCGACCGATGCCGGCGTCAACCGTGCGACCGGCCCGCTGTTCAAGATCGTCAAGACGCCGGCCGACATGCTGGCCCTGGGCGAAAAGAAGCTGATCGACCACATCAAGACCATCGGCCTCTACCGGACCAAGGCGAAGAACGTCATGGGGCTGTCGCAGCTGCTGATCGAGAGGCACGGCGGCGAGGTGCCGCGCACGCACGAGGAGCTCCAGGCCCTGCCGGGCGTCGGCCGCAAGACCGCTAACGTGGTGATGAACGTGGCTTTCGGGGAAGCGACCATCGCGGTCGACACGCACATCTTCCGCGTCGGCAACCGTACGGGGCTCGCTCCCGGCAAGAACCCGCTCGAAGTCGAGCTGAAGCTATTGAAGCGCGTGCCCGCGGAATACCGGCTGCACGCGCACCACTGGCTGATTCTGCACGGCCGCTACACCTGCAAGGCTCGCAGGCCCGAGTGCCCACGCTGCGTGGTCAACGATCTCTGTACCTTCAAGGCGAAGACGACGGCTGCCTGAAAATCAGCGCAGGGGAATGGTGATGTTCAGGGAGGGCGGCCGCGCCGGCACGTAATAAAGGGGCGCTTCACGATAGACGACGGGGCGTTCGTAGATCACCGGCGGCGCCGAATAGTAACGGACATGGCCCGGCGGCACGTGATGATGATGATGGTGATGACGGTGGTGATGCTTGTGGCGGTGCTTCCAGCCGTCATGTGCTTGGGCAGGCGCCGCCCCGAGCGCCGAAGCCGCCACGACGATCAAGCCTGCGGCCACGGACAACTGTTGCACAAGGCGCATTCGGTCCTCCCGTTCATCAAGTGTGCAGTCTACGGGAAGATCGATCCTCCGTTCCGTGACCAAGCTGAGGCGCCGATTCGCCTCAATCGCGGGTGGGCGCGCGCTCCTCGCGCACCGTCCACAGCAGGCAGAAGCCGAAGACGAGGAAGACCAGCACGCACGCCACCCCGAGCCGGTTGGAGCTCGTGGCCACCGTGATGATCCCGATCGCGGTCGGCGCCATCCAGGCGGTGGCCCGGCCCGAGAGCGCGAACAGACCGTAGAATTCGCCGGTCATGCCTTGCGGCGCGAGGCGGCCGATCAGGGTACGGCTGGCTGCCTGCATCGGCCCCATGCAGAAGCCGAGCAGGAGGGCGAAGGCCATGAACACTTTCTCCTGCGTCGAGCCGAACAGGCCGCGGCCCGAGCCGAGCGGGTCGGCGGGGATCACGAACAGCACGCGGTCGGCGGTGACGCCGACGATGCCGACGGTGGCGATGATCACCCCGGCGATGGCGAGCTGGACCGTGCGCTTGCTGCCCAGGAGATCGTCGAGCTTGCCGCCCAGGAACGCACCAGGGATGGCGAAGACCGTCAGGATGATGCCGAAGATGCCGAGCGTCAGGGTCGGCCAGCCGAAAGTCGCCGAGGCATAGACGCCGCCGAAGGCGATGATCGCCGCCAACCCGTCGTTATAGAGCATGAAGGCGATCAGGTAGGCGAGCGCATTGCGGTAGTGGCGGAGCTTGCGGACCGTCGTCACCAGCGACTTGCCGCCCTGTTTCGCGCAATCCAGCAGCGGCAGTCGCCGGTCCTTCGCCCGGTCCGGCGTGAACAGGAACATCGGCAGCACGAAGATCGCGAGCCACAGCGCCGAGGCGGGGCCGGTCAGCCGCTCGAGCGTATGGGCCGGATCGGGGCCGAGCGAGAATTGCGCCGCCAGCACGATGCCGAGCGCGATCAGCCCGCCGACGTAACCCATCCCCCAGCCGAAGCCGGACAGCCAGCCCATGCGCTCGGGCCGCACGATGTTGGGCAGCTGCGCGTTGTTGAACACGATCGACATCTCCGCGCCGACCGTCGCCAGCACGATCGCCCACGAGATCGGGCCGGCCAGGTCCGGGCGGTTGGGATAGGCCCACCACAAAGCGGCGCAGCCGACGAACAGCAGGAGCTGGAAGAAGAAGATGTAGGGTTTGCGCCGGCCGCCGGCGTCGGCCATGGCGCCGAGGAAGGGGCTCATCAAGGCGATCAGGATGCCCGCCGTCGATTGGGTGAAGGCCCACGCCGCCTGGCCCTTCACCGGATCGCCGACCATGACGTTGGCGAAGTACGGCGCGAAGATGAAGGTCGTGACCACGGTGAAGAACGGCTGGTTGGCCCAGTCGAACAGCGCCCAGCTCAACTGGCCGAGCTTCGAGGCTTCGCGGGGAGTATCGGCCATATCTAAATCAGTTCGACCGGCACGCACCGGCCCGCCGCGCTGGCAAGGCGTCGATCGCAGGTGAGGAGCGCCGGGTAACGGCGAACGACCCGCGCAGCCGGCGCTTGAGCAACGCCGCAACGAGCGCCGATGCGTCCACGACGCTCACGGGCGGTCGCGTTCGGCGCGAATCGCATCAGCGGGCGGTACCGAAGGCTCGAACGGAGGCAGGCGCTCCAGCCGAACCCGCAACTTCTCCATCGCCGGGCTGATCGGCAAGAGCGCAAAGCTGCTTCAGCAGGTAGGCGGACAACGACATGCCGGCCAATGCCCCGCGCGACTTCAGCCGGCTGTGCACCGAGTCCAGGACGTTCCGAATTTGGATCATGGCCGACACGCGAGCAGCATAAATGCACGTGCTGCGGACGTCACTGACGGCGAGAGAGCTGCCGGATGGCGTCGCGGTTGGTCGGCGAGAAGACCTTCTCCATCGCCTGTCGCCACGGCAGCCAGAGTTGCGCCGTATGCTCGGACGGGTCGAGCGTCGCGACCGTGATCTGCGGCACGCAGAAGCCGAAGACATGCTCGACATTGTGCGTCACGTCGGGCGCGTAGCGGGCGCGCCATTGCGACCAGATCTCGTAGCGGTTGGTCAGACGCCAGTCGGTCAGCGTGCCGGCCGAGAGGCCGGTCTCCTCCAGCAGCTCGCGCCGCGCGGTCGCCTCGAGGTCGGGATCGTCCGGTTCGCGCGAGCCGGTGACCGACTGCCAGAAGCCCGGATTGGCGGCCCGTTCGATCAGCAGGACTTCCAGCGCGGCGGTATGGACCACGACCAGCACGGATTCGGGGAGCTTGAATGGCATCGGGCCCAGCATATAAGGTCCGCCGGCCTATTTTGAGGGGACAATGAGCAAGCAGCTGGAAGCCGCCATCGACGCGGCCTGGGAAAAGCGCGACACCATCAACAGCGCCACGAAAGGCGACGTGCGCGATGCCGTCGAAGCGGCGATCGCCGGCCTCGACGACGGCAGCTTCCGTACCGCCGAGAAGTTCGGCGACGAATGGGTCGTGCACCAGTGGCTGAAGAAAGCGGTGCTGCTCTCCTTCCGGCTCTACGATTCGGTGCCGATGGACGGTGGAGCGACCTTCCCGGGCATGGGCGCGGCGCCGTGGTTCGACAAGGTGCCGCTCAAGACCTCCGGCTGGGACGCCGGCCGCTTCGCCAAGGCGGGTTTCCGCGCCGTGCCGGGTTCCGTCGTGCGCCGCGGCTCCTACATCGCGCCGTCGGTCGTGCTGATGCCGTCCTTCGTCAATCTCGGCGCCTACGTCGATTCGAACACCATGGTCGATACCTGGGCAACGGTCGGCTCGTGCGCCCAGATCGGCAAGAACTGCCACCTCTCCGGCGGCGTCGGCATCGGCGGCGTGCTCGAACCGCTGCAGGCCAACCCGGTGATCATCGAGGACAACTGCTTCATCGGCGCGCGTTCTGAAGTGGTCGAGGGCGTGATCGTCGGCACCGGCGCGGTGCTGTCGATGGGCGTGTTCATCTCGGCCACCACCAAGGTCGTCGATCGTGCGACCGGCCAGATCCATATCGGCAAGGTCCCGCCCTATTCGGTGGTCGTGCCCGGCAACATCGGCGGCGGCCCGGATCGTCCTTCGACCTACTGCGCGGTGATCGTGAAGACCGTCGACGAGCGCACCCGCTCCAAGACCTCGATCAACGAGCTGCTGCGCGACTGATCCGCTGCGCTTCCTCCCTGCGCGCAGCGCGGGGAGGAACTCGTGACGTGGAGCGGGTCAATCCGCGTGGCGCTGCCACTCGGGCCGCTCCCTGATGTGCCTGGCTTCCTTGCCGAGGATCTTCGCCACCCGTTCCGGCGCGAAGCCGATGTCGAGCAGGCCGATGCTCGAATTGGCGACCTCGCGGTATTCGGCGATCCTGCCGTCCTCGAGCCGCATGATCGAAACGCCGTCGAAGCCCACCCGCTTGCCCTGCGCCTCGGGCAGCAGGGAGACATAGCTGAAGGTATAGTAGGCATAGAGCATGGTGCCGTCGCTCACCGGCCGGAACATCTCCCAGCGGAAATCGCGCGCGGTCCGGTAGAACCACTCGTCGATCATGCCGGCGATCTTCTCGCGCCCCTTGAACGCGCCGTAGAAGACGTCGTGATAGACACCGTCCTCGGTGAACAAGGCGGCAAAGCTCTTGCCGTCGCGACGCTCGACGGCCGACGTGAATTCCTTCAGCAGCGCTGACGCTTCCATCTCCGTTCCTCCCGGTTGGGACGATCATGACCGAGCTGCCGCCCGGTGCAAAGGATCCGCCGGCATGGCGTTATCAGCCTTGTTTTCATGGTCGGCGTGAGGTTGGTCAGCGGCCGGCGCAGGCGCGTCGGACAAAAGCAAATCCCTTTCCTGGAGCAAGCCGTGCCACGCACCCGCTCATCGTCCCCCCGCTCGTCGTCCCGCCGCTCATGGCCACGCCTCCCGGCATGGCCGATCGCGTCGCTCGCCTGCGCAATTTCCGCGCTTGGCGCCCTGGCGGCCCATGCCTTCGATCTGCAGGCGCATCGCGGCGGCCGTGGGCTCGCGCCGGAGAACACGCTGGCGGCCTTCCGCAACGCACTGTCGCTCGGCGTCACCACGCTCGAGACCGATCTCGCGATCACGAAGGACGACATGGTCGTGTTGAGCCACGAGCCGCGGCTCAACCCCGATCTGGTACGCGGCCCGAACGGCCAGTGGATCGCCGCCGCCGGCCCGACGATCCACTCGCTCACGCTCGGCGAGCTGCGACGCTACGATATCGGCCGTCTCGATCCGGCGACCCGTTACGGCCAGCAATTTCCGCGACAGAAGCCCGCCGATGGCGAACGCTTCCCGACGCTGGCGGAGCTCTTCGCGCTGGGCGGCGAATCGGTGCGCTACAATATCGAGACCAAGATCGACCCGACCACGCCGGGAGAGACGGTCGAACCCGCCCGGTTCGCACGACTGGTCGTCGACGCCGTGCGGGCGGCGAAGATGGAGAGGCGAACATCGATCCAGTCGTTCGACTGGCGCACGCTGATCGAGTCGCGGCGGATCGCGCCGGAGATCGACACGGTCTGCCTCACCGTCGAATCGTCGACCATGAACACCGTCGCCGGCCAGCCCTCGCCCTGGCTGGGAGGACTCGAGGGCGCTTCCGTCCCGCCACTCGCCAAGGCCGCCGGCTGCGTGGCCTGGTCGCCGTTCTGGCGCAACGTCACCCCGGCCAACGTCGCCGAAACTCACGCACTGGGGTTGAAGGTCATTCCGTGGACCGTCAACGATCCGGCCGAGATGGCGCGCCAGCTCGACCTGAAAGTCGATGGGCTGATCACCGACTATCCCGACCGCGGACTCGCAGTGCTCGGGCAGAAAGGTGTGCCAGTCCGCTGAGATTCCAGGAGCTTGTGGGAGCCATACAGCACAGGATCGCTACATATCATTGACTCGAGCGGGGCGGTGTTCTGTATACAGAATCCACCATGCGAGCCTTCCTTCCAGAACCAGACCTGTCCGAACGCATCCACGACGCCGTCCTCGAAGCCATCTGCTCGGGCGAATTGAAGGCCGGCACCCGGCTCACCCAGGAGGTCCTTGCCCAGCAGTTCGGGGTCAGCCGCCAGCCGGTGCTGCAGGCCATGATGCTGCTGCGCCGCGAGGGTTTCCTGATCGAGACCGGCCGCAAGGGCGTCTGCGTGGCGCCGCTCGACATGCAGCAGGTGCGCAACCTCTATGTCGTGCGCGGTGCGCTCGATGGCGTGGCGGCACGGCTTGCGGCAGCGCGCTACACCCCGGAACTGGCCCGTCGCGGCCGCCTGCTGCTCGATGTCGGGCGGCGCGCCGTGGCGAGCGGCAGCGTGCCCTCGGTCATCGAGGCAGACATCGACTTCCATCTCTTCGTCTACGAAGCCTCCGGCAATCCGCTGATCGGCGAGACCGCACAGCCGCACTGGCAGCATCTGCGCCGCGTGATGGCGGCGGCACTCAGCGAGGAAGATCTGCGGGTCAGCGTCTGGGACGAGCACGAGGGCATCCTGCGCACGCTCGAGGCGGGACAGGTCGAGGAAGCGGAGGCGCTCTGCCGCGGCCATTCCGAGCAGATGGCCGACATCCTCACCGGACGATTGAAGGTCGTGATTTCCCGCGCGGCCTGACGCCAGGACGACAAGACAGGAGGAAGCGATGAAGCTCACGGCAGAACAGCTCAGGCAGTTCGACGAGGAAGGCTATCTGTTCTTTCCGAACTATTTCCCGCCGGAAGAGACCGAGATCCTGAAGTCCGAGATTCCCGGCGTCTTCCAGCAGCGCCGCGAGGAGAATGTCCGCGAGAAGACCGGGGACGTGGTGCGCACCGCCTTCGCCGTCCACACCTATCATCCGGTGTTCGAGGCGCTGGTCCATCATCCGCGCTTCGTCGAGCCGGCCGAGCAGCTGCTCGGCGACAGGACCTACATCCACCAGTTCAAGATCAACGGGAAGGCCGCGTTCGACGGCGATGTCTGGCAGTGGCACCAGGACTACGGCACCTGGAAGGCCGACGACGACATGCCCGAGGCGCGCGCCATGAACCTCGCCGTATTCGTCGACGAGGTGAACGAGTTCAACGGCCCGCTCTGGTTCATTCCCAGGAGCCACAAGAAGGGCGCGATCGATGCCAGGCACGATCTCACCACGACCTCCTACCCGCTCTGGGTGATCGACAACGACACGATCGCCAAGCTGGTCGAGCAGGGCGGCATCGTGGCGCCCAAGGGCGGGCCGGGTTCGGCGATCTTCTTCCACGGCACGCTGGTGCACGGCAGCCCGCCCAACATGTCGCCATGGGACCGCCAGATCATCTATGTGACCTACAACGCCGTTTCGAACGCCATCCGCCGCTACAAGCGGCCGGCCTATATCGCGCACCGCGATTTCACGCCGATCGACGCCTGGCAGGACAATGCGGTGGCGCAGGCGGCGGCGCGCAAGGCGGCCGCTGAATAACCATCGGAGGAAACCATGAACCTGCATCGCATGCTGCTGGAACGCGCAGCCAACAACAATCCGCTGCGCATCGGGCTGATCGGCGCCGGCAAGTTCGGCGCCATGTACCTCAGCCAGATCCCGACCACGCCGGGCATCCACCTGCTGGGCATCGCCGACCTCTCGCCGCCGCGGGCGCGCGAGAACCTGGCGCGGCTCGGCTGGAAGCCCGAGGTCACCTCCGCCGGCTCGTTCGCCGAGGCGCGGCGCAATGGCAACACCTTCCTGACCGACGACTGGCGTGCGCTGGTCTCGCATCCGGAGATCGATGTCGTGGTCGAATCGACCGGCGATCCGATTGCGGCGGTCGAGCATGCGCTCGAAGCCTTCCGCAACGGCAAGAGCGTGGTGATGGTGACGGTGGAGGCCGATGCCTTCTGCGGGCCGCTGCTCGCCCGCCGCGCGGCCGAGGCCGGCGTGATCTACAGCCTGGCCTATGGCGACCAGCCGGCGCTGATCTGCGAACTGGTCGACTGGGCGCGCGCCTCCGGCTTCTCGGTGACCGCGGCCGGCCGCGGCCACAAGTGGCTGCCGCACTTCGCGCAGTCGACGCCCGAGACGGTCTGGAAATACTGGGGACTCAACGAAGAGCAGGCCAAGCGCGGCGGGCTCAACCCCAAGATGTTCAATTCGTTCCTCGACGGCTCCAAGCCGGCGATCGAATCGACGGCCGTGTCCAACGCCACCGGCCTAACGCCGGCGCCGGACGGGCTCGCCTTCCCGCCCTGCTCGGTCGAGGACCTGCCGTTCGTGATGCGACCGGCCGCCGAGGGCGGGCACCTGCACCACAAGGGGCAGGTCGAGGTCGCCTCGTCGCTCGAGCGCGACGGACGGGCGATCCCCTATGAAATCCGCAAGGGTGTCTGGGTCGTGTTCGAAGCCTCGACCGAGTACCAGAAGAACTGCTTCGAGGAGTACATGCTGCAGACCGATCCATCGGGCCGGCATTCGGTGATGTACAAGCGCTGGCATCTGATCGGCCTCGAGGTCGGTATTTCCGTCGCCTCCGTCGGTCTGCGCAAGGAACCGACCGGCTGCCCGATCGGCTTTCACGCCGATGTGATCGCGACCGCCAAACGCGATCTCAAAGCGGGCGAGATGCTCGACGGCGAGGGCGGCTACACGGTCTACGGCAAGCTGTTCCCGGCCGAGAAGTCGACCGGCCTCGGCAGCCTGCCGCTCGGCCTCGCCCACAACGTCAAGCTGCTGCGCCCGATCAAGGCCGGCCAGTCGCTGACCTACGCCGATGTCGCCATGGACGAGAGCCTCACGGCGGTGAAGCTCCGCCGGGAGATGGAGCTGGCCTTCTCACCCGCGGCGAAGATCGCCGCGCAGTAGCGACCACCCGTGATCGTCCGCAGGTGGACCAAGGTCCGCTTGGAGAATGGGCCTCCCATGGAATAACACTCTGTCTGCATAAGAACGGCGGGGGCGGGCAGCCGACCGCCGCGCCGTTCGGCCGACGCCATAACGACAGGGTGGGGAAGTGCACAGCGAAGCGACGTTGATCTCCACCATCGCCATCGGCTTCGTCCTTGCCTTCGGGTTCGGGTATGTCGCCGATCGGCTGCGCCTGCCACCGCTGGTCGGCTATCTGCTCGCCGGTGTGCTGATCGGACCCTATACGCCGGGCTTCGTGGCCGACGGCGGGCTCTCCGTCCAGCTGGCCGAGGTCGGTGTCATCCTGCTGATGTTCGGCGTCGGGCTGCACTTCTCGACATCCGACCTGCTGGCGGTACGCGGCATCGCCATCCCCGGCGCGGTCGGTCAGATCGCGCTCGCCACGCTCCTGGGTCTCGGCCTGGCCTGGCTATGGGGCTGGAGCCATGGCACCGGCCTGGTGTTCGGCCTCAGCCTGTCGGTCGCCAGCACCGTCGTGCTGCTGAAAGCACTCGAGGAACGCAACCTGGTCAACAGCGTGAACGGACGCATCGCGGTCGGCTGGCTGATCGTCGAGGACCTGGCCATGGTGCTGACCCTGGTGCTGCTGCCGGCCTTCGCCGAGATGCTCGGCGGCAAGCCGATCCGCGGACATGGGCACTCCGACATGCCGGTACTGATCGAGCTTGCCATCACGCTGGCCAAGGTGGCCGCCTTCGCCGCGATTGCCATCCTGCTCGGGCCGAAGATCGTGCCGTGGATGTTGGCGCGGGTGGCACGAACCGGCTCGCGCGAGCTCTTCACGCTCTCTGTCCTCGCGGTCGCACTGGGGATCGCCTATGGCTCGGCGCAGCTCTTCGGCGTGTCATTTGCACTGGGTGCCTTCTTCGCCGGTGTCGTCCTGAGCGAATCGCCTCTCAGCCACAAGGCGGCCGAGGGCTCGCTGCCGTTGCAGGACGCGTTCTCGGTCCTGTTCTTCGTGTCTGTCGGCATGCTGTTCGATCCGACGATCCTGGTGCGCGAACCCGGCAAGGTGCTGGCGGCGCTCGCCCTGATCGTGTTCGGCAAGTCGCTGATCGCCTTCGCCGTCGTCCTTCTGCTGCGCTACCCGGTCGGCACCGGGCTGGTCGTCTCGGCCAGCCTGGCGCAGGTGGGAGAGTTCTCGTTCATCCTGATCGCGCTCGGCATCTCGGCCAATCTGGTGACGGGCGAGGGCCGCGACCTCGTGGTCGCAGGATCACTGTTCTCCATCATGCTGAACCCGCTGGTCTTCTACGCGGTCGGCATAGTGCAGCGGCGGCTTGGCGCCACGGTGCCGGAAGAAGCATGCTATTATGGCCAGGAGCGCTACGGTGCGCTGGAGCGCGAGCTCGAGATCATCAGGGCGCGTCATGAGGAACGCACCCGGGCCGAGCACCTGCGGCTGCAACATCTGCTCGAGCGCTTCCCGATCCTCCAGCTCGTCGAGGCACGAGACCAGGAGGCGCTCCTGCTGCTGTTCCGCCCGAAGTCGGCATCGCCCGGCGACAAGGTGGTCCGCCATGGCGACCGCGCCGACGGCATGTACTTCATCTCCTCCGGTGCCGTCGAGGTGAAGGTCAACGGACGCGAAATCCCCCTCGCACCCGGCGACTTCTTCGGCGAGATGGCGCTGCTCTCGGGCGGCCGACGCAACGGAGACGTTGTCGCTGTCGATTTCTGCAAATTCCTGGTGCTCGATCGTCGTGACTTCAACCAGTTCACGGCACGCCACCCGGCCCTGCGGGCGGCGATCACGAGCGTCGCCGAGGAACGACGCACCATGAACCTTGCCCCGCCGGTCGATCACATTCCCCTCGACCGGCCAGTGTGAGTCCGCACAAGAGGTGCCGCCCGGTGGCCCAGGCGCAGGTCAGGCCTCGACGGACTCGTTCGTCGCCATCTTGAGCCGGGGCGCGGGCTTGCCCTCGGCTTCCTCGCGCTCCTTCTCTTTACGCATCTTCAGCAGCTTGCGCAGGATCATGTTGCGCTTGAGCGAGGAGATGCGGTCGATGAACAGGACGCCGTCGAGATGGTCGATCTCGTGCTGCACGCAGGTCGCCAGCAGGCCCTCGCAGGCCAGTTCCTTCGTCTCGCCGTCGCGGTCGAGATAGCGCACCGTCACCTTGGCCGGCCGCACCACGTCGGAATAATGCTCCGGCACCGACAGGCAGCCTTCCTCGTACGTCGCGTCCTCATCGGAGGCGTCGACGATCTCGGGATTGGCCATGCAGAGCGGGCCGGTCTTCACGTCCTCGCGATCGATGTCGAGGACGACGACCCGCTTCAGCTCGCCGATCTGGGGCGCGGCGAGGCCGATGCCGGGCGCCGCATACATCGTCTCCAGCATGTCGTCCATGAGCTGGCGCACCCCCGCATCGACCGATGCGACAGCCGCCGCCTTCTTCTTGAGGCGCGGATCTGGCGCGGTAAGGATGGTGCGAAGTGCCATGTCGATTAAATATGCAATGGAATCAGCCGTTTCAAGCCGGTCAGACCCGCCGCACCATGGTGCCGATGCCGGCCTCGGTGAAGACTTCGAGCAGCAGGCAGTGCGGCAGGCGGCCGTCCATGATGACGGCTGCCTCGACACCGCGGTTCACGGCATCGATGCAGTTCTCGACCTTGGGGATCACGCCGCCCGAGATCGTACCGTCGGCGATGAGCGCACGGGCTTTCTCGACGCTCATCTCGGGGATCAGCTTGCCGTCCCTGCCGAGCACGCCCGGCACGTCGGTGAGGAATAGCAGCCGCTTGGCCTTCATCGCGCCGGCGATGGCACCCGCGGAGGTGTCGGCATTGATGTTGTAGGTGAGCTCGTCGTCGACGCCGAAGCCGATCGGCGCCACCACCGGGATCACGTCGGCCTTGCGCAGCTGCTCGAGCACCATGACGTTGATCCGGGCCGGCTCACCGACCTGCTTGAGGTCGACCTTGAGCAGCTCGCCGGTCTTGGGATCGCGTATCTCGGTCACCTTGCGGGCCAGGATCAGGTTGCCGTCCTTGCCGCAGATTCCGACGGCGACGCCGCCGCATTCGTTGATGTCGGCGACGATCGCCTTGTTGATCGAGCCGGCCAGGACCATCTCGACGATCTCCATGGTCTCGGCATCGGTGACGCGCAGGCCGTTGATGAACTCGCTCTTGAGCCCGACCCGAGCCAGCATCCTGTTGATCTGCGGGCCGCCGCCATGGACCACGATCGGATTCATGCCGACCTGCTTCATCAGCACGATGTCGCGGGCGACGAGATCGCCCAGCCTGGGATCGGTCATGGCGTGGCCGCCGTACTTCACGACGAAGGTCGCATCGTTGTGGCGTCGCATGTAGGGCAGGGCCTTGGAGATGGTCTCCGCCATGCGGATGAGCCGCTTCTGTTCCTTGTCGCTCTGGACAGGCTCGGCCATTTCGCTGCTTCCCTAGTTGCGCAAAAGCCCCCTCCCGGGAGCGGAAGGGGGCTGAGGCGGCATCATATATCAGGCGTCGAACGGATAGAAGAAGCGGCGTAGGCGCGGCAGGATGTCCTCATGTCAGATAGCGAAAATCTGGCCGGTCGCGGCTTTGCCGTGGCGCGCGGCCTGATCGGGGTGGACGAGTGCCGGGCGCTGGCAGCGCTGTGGCCCGAGCAGGCGCGCTTCCGCAAGCACATCGTCATGCAGCGTCACGGCTACGGGCAGGGCGAGTACCAGTATTTCACCTATCCGCTGCCCGAACCGGTCGAGCGGTTGCGCCAGGCGCTCTATCCCGGGCTGGCTGCCGTGGCCAATCGCTGGAACGAGGTGCTGGGGATCGAGCGGCGCTTTCCGCCGAGCCTGGAGGCTTGGCTGGCCGAATGCCATGCCGCCGGCCAGAAACGCCCGACCCCCCTGCTTTTGCGTTATGGCCCGGGCGACTACAACTGCCTGCATCGCGATCTCTACGGCGATCTCGTCTTCCCGGTACAGGCCACGGTGCTGCTGAGCCAGCCCGGCCGCGACTTCGAAGGCGGCGAATTCATGTTGGTCGAGCAGCGGCCACGGATGCAGTCGCGAGGGGAGGTCGTGCCGCTGCAGCAAGGCGACGCCGTCCTGTTTGCGGTGAATCAGCGACCGGCCAGGGGAACGCGCGGCTGGCATCGCACCGCCATGCGCCACGGCGTCTCCAGCTTGCGAAGCGGCGAGCGTTTCACCCTCGGCATCATCTTCCACGACGCGGCGTGAAAGAAGCCATGGCGGCATCCGCTGTCGTCCTGAGCGGAGCGACGGACCTCGCGCCAGCTCCGCGGCCCCGTGCCTGGTCGTTCGGTGAAGTCCTTGCTACCCTCAGGACGACGAGGGCACGGCGAGGGGGAAAAGGGCCGACGAGGCGCGCTCAGCCTGTGGCAACGGCGAGGATTTCCGCCCGCAGCTCGGGGATGCCAAAGCCGGTCTCGCTGCTGGTCGGCAGCACGATGGGATGCGCGCCGCCGTGCTTGCGCGCGACGTCTTCGGCTGCCGCAACGGCGCGATCCACGGCGGCGGGCTTGAGATAGTCGGTCTTGGTGAGGACGAGCTGGTATGACACCGCGGCGGCGTCGAGATTCCTCATCGTCTCGCGATCGCTGTCCTTCACGCCATGGCGCGAATCGATCAGCAGGCAGACGCGCTTGAGCGTCGGACGACCGCGCAGGAAGGCCGAGGCGAGGTCCTGCCAGGTTTCCTTCATCGACCGCGACACCTGCGCGAAGCCGTAGCCGGGCAGGTCGACCAGGCCGAGCCGGTCGCCGAGATTGAAGAAATTGATCTGCCGCGTGTGGCCCGGGCTCGACGAGGTGCGGGCGAGCGTGCGCCGCCCGGTCAGCGCATTGACGAGGCTCGACTTGCCGACATTGGAGCGACCGGCGAAGGCGACCTCGGGCAGCGACGCGGGAATCAGCGATTCGAACGACGCGGCGCCGGCCATGAATTCGCAGCGGCCGGCGAAGAGCTTGCGCGCCGCCTCGATCGCCGGGGGCTGGGGCCCCTCGAGGTCCTGGGCTCGCATCAGCCCTTCTTCTTGCCTTTCTTGCCGCCGGTGCCGCCGGTGCCATTGGCGGGAGCCGGCGCCGGGATCGCCGGTACCTCGGCGGCCTTGGCCGGTGCCTTGCCGCCGACCTGCGCACCATGCTTGCGCATGATGTAATACTGCTGCGCGATCGACAGCGTGTTGCTCCAGGCCCAGTAGATCACCAGGCCGGCCTGGAAAGGCGCCATCATGAAGGTGAACATGATCGGCAGGAACTGGAACACCCGCGCCTGCACCGGATCGGTAGGCGCCGGGTTCAGCTTCTGCTGCAGGAACATGGTGATGCCCATGATCAGCGGCCAGATGCCGATGTTGAAGAAGTGCAGGAACTCCGGCACCTGCCAGTGGAACAGGCCGAAGCCGGTCAGGATGGTGAGCGGATCGGGCGCGCTGAGATCCTTGATCCAGCCGAAGAACGGCTGATGGCGCATCTCGATCGTGGTGTAGAGCACCTTGTAGAGCGCGAAGAACACCGGGATCTGGACGACGATCGGCAGGCAGCCGGCCGCAGGGTTCACCTTCTCGCGGCGATAGAGCTGCATCAGCTCCTGGTTCATCCGCTGCTTGTCCTCGCCGTAGCGCTGTTTCAGCTTCTCCATCTCCGGCTGCAGGCGCTTCATCTTGCTCATTGCCGCGTAGGACTTGTTGGCGAGAGGGAAGAAGATCGCCTTCACGATCACGGTCAGGATCAGGATCGAGACGCCGAAGTTGCCGAGCTGCACGTAGAGCCACTCGAGCAGCCAGAACATCGGCTTGGTGATGAACGAGAACCATCCCCAGTCGATGGTCAGGTCGAAGCGGTCGATGCCGAGCTTCTCGCGATAGGCGTCGATCACGCGCACGATCTTGGCGCCGGCGAAGAGGTGTGCGTTGCTCGAGCCCGTGGCGCCGGGCGCCACGGTGACGCCGCCGCGGTCGACATAGTCGACCTGGTACTTGGTGCCGGGCAGCGGACCGGTGCCCTTCAGCGTGACGTCGACCTTGACCTTCTGGTCGGGCACCAGGGTCGCCATCCAATATTTGTCCGTGATGCCGACCCAGCCGCCGGTGGTCGAGATATTCTGGCTCTTGTTGTCCTTGAAATCGGAGTAGCCGAATTCCTTCAGGCTGCCGTTGAACACGCCGTACGGGCCTTCGTGCAGCACGTAGGTGCCCTCGGCCTTGGGCTCGCCGTAGCGCACGACGAGGCCCCAGGGGAACAGCGTGACCGGCTTGTCGGTCCTGTTCTCGACGCTCTGCTTCACCGCGAACATGAAGTTCTCGTCGACGGTGATGTCGAGCGCGAAGATCAGGCCGGCGCCGTTGTCCCAGGTGAGTCGCTCCGGCTTGCCGGCGTCGAACGTCGTCCTGGTGGCCGTCCACAGCGACTCGGGACCGGGCACTTTCACCGTGGGGTCCGACGAGGACCAGCCGAACTCGGCGTAATAGGGATGCTCGACGCCGACCGGCGAGAGCACCGGCACCGGCGGGCTGTTGGGATCAAGCGCCTCGCGATGCTTGGCCAGCTGGACATCGTCGATGCGCGCGCCCTTGAGCGAGATCGAGCCGAGCAGCTCGGGCGTGGCGAAGGTCACGCGCGGCGTGCGGGCCAGCGCTTCCTCGCGGCTGACGATCTGCTCCGCCGCGGCAACGCCGGTCGACGGCGCGCCGGGTGCCGCAGGCGCATTGGACTGGCCGCTCGCCGGCGCGCTCGGTGCCGTCGTGTGGCTGGCCTGCTGTTGCGGCGGTGTGTGCTTGGCCGGGAACAGCGTCTGCCAGCCCATGATGATGACCACCGAAAGCACGATGGCGACGATGAAGTTCTTCTGGTCCATTTCAGGCGCGCTCGGCGGGATGGCAGGAGAGGGATGAAGGCGGCACCGGGTCGTAGCCGCCCTCGGTCCAGGGACCGCAACGGCACAGCCGATGGGCGGCGAGAAAGCTACCTCTCGCGGCGCCGTGCCGCGCCACCGCCTCGGCCGCATAGGCCGAGCAGGACGGTTCGTATCGGCAGGCGCCGACGAAGAAGTAGGCGAGCGTCAGTTGGTAGAGACGGATCGCCCCACGCAGAAGCAGGGAAAGCATGCGGCCCGGAAACTGGCGATTCGCCGGGGCCGGCGCAAGCCATGGATTCAGGGTCATGGCGTCGCGACGGCGAGCGCCTTCAGCCGATCGAGCGCCTCGACCAGCTCCCGGCGCAGGGCGGCGAAGTCGCGCACCAAGGCCCCCTGCCGGCCGACCAGCACGTAATCGAGGTCCGACCGTGCCTGTCCGGGAATGACCATCCGCGCGATCTCGCGCAGGCGGCGGCGCACCCTGTTGCGCGCGACGGCGTTCCCTACCTTCTTGCTGACCGTGAATCCGACCCGGACGGCCGGCGGCCGCGGCCGATCAGCCGGGACCGGGGCGACCTGGAGGACGAAGCCGGGCATGGCACAGCGGCGTCCGGCCTGGACGCGCAAGAAATCCCGGCGATTTGGCAGTCGCCCGGGGCGGACCGGCGCCACGGGCTTATGGCCCGAGCTAGGCCGACAGGCGCTTGCGGCCCGAGCGACGACGGTTGGCGATGACCTTGCGGCCGCCCACCGTTGCCATCCGCGACCGGAAGCCATGCCGCCGCTTGCGGATCAGCTTGCTCGGCTGATACGTGCGTTTCATGGCGCAACTCCTCCAAACACAAGGCCCCCGCGCTGGCGCCGGGGGCTGAATTCCGTGGGCGAGGGTAATAGTCGCGGGGGCGGGCGGAGTCAATGTTACCCACCGCTCCTTTGTCGCGCGGCCCGGTATGTCCTCCTCGGTCACATCCTGGTGTTTTGGACCGAGGATGAGCGCGGATGACGGACCGGACGCCTCGTCGGTCGGAGACGCAGCCCCGTTGTAAGCTTGCGGCCCAAGAACATGGGATGACGATCATGCCCCTCGTCCTGCACGGTTACCGCTACAGCGTCTATCTTCGCATCGTCCGCCTGGCCCTCGCGGAGAAAGGCGTCGGCTACCAGCGGGTCGAGGTCGATCCGTTCGCCTCCGACGTGCCGGCATCCTATCTCGCGCTCCATCCGTTCGGCCGGGTTCCGGCCCTGGTCCATGACGGCTTCGCGCTCTACGAAACCGGCGCCATCACGCGCTATGTCGATCGTGCCTTTCCGGAGCCGTCGCTACAGCCGGCCGGGCCGCGGGCGTTGGCGCGGATGGACCAGATCATCGCCATCGCCGATTCCTACGGCTACTGGCCGATGGTCCGGCAGGTCTTCTCCCACGCAGTCTTCCGGCCGAGGCTCGGCCAGCCGGCCGACGCCGCCGAGGTCGAGCGCGGCCTTGCCGCCTCGACAAAGGTATTGGCGGCGGTCGAGCCCCTGATCGCCGATGGCGGACCGACCCTGGCCGACCTCCATCTCGGCGCAATGATGGCCTATTTCGTGCTGGCTCCCGAGGGCGCCGCCCTGCTGCGGCAGCATGGGCGTCTTGCCGCATGGTGGGCCGAGCTCTCGGCACGACCGAGCTTCTCCGCCACCGATCCCGGCCTGCCACCGGCCGCAGGAAGAGTTGATGGCCCCGGCTAGGCCCAACGGGCCGGGTCCGGTAGAGTTCGCGCATGGCGGCCGACATCACCTTCCGCGCCGGAACCGTGCCGCGTGCCCGGCGATTCCCGGCCTTCGGCCTGTCGTGGCGAATCCTCGGGCTGGTGATCGCGGCGGTGATGACCGCCGAGCTGCTGCTGTTCCTGCCGTCGATCGCGCGCTTCCGGCTGGTCTATCTCGAGCAGCTCATCGAGAGCGGCACGCTGGCGGCGCTGGCGCTCGACGCCACGCCCGACAACATGGTGACCGAAGAGGTCAAGCGCGCCCTGCTCAACCACGCCAGGGTCGACGCCGTGGTCCTGGTCGAACCCAACAAGCCGCGCCGCGCCCTGCTCAATATCCCGCCGCGGCCCGACATGCTGGCCTTCAACCTCAAGGAACGCGGTGCCCTCGGCCTGATCTGGGACGCGCTCGGCGCCATGACGCGCGACCGCGCCTACTACACGCGGGTCGGCGGCGAATCGATGCGTCTGCCCGGCGCGATGGTCTGGATCGTGGTCGACGAGCTGCCGATGCGCATCGCGATGTACGACTACAGCGTGCGCGTGCTGGTGCTGTCGATCATCATCGCGCTGTTCACCGCGGCGCTGCTCTATCTCGCGTTGCGCTGGCTGGTGATCCGGCCGCTGCAGCATCTGTCGGCCGACATGGTGGCCTTCCGCCGCGATCCCGAGGAGGTGCGCAGCGACCGGCTGCGCGCCGACCGCGACGACGAGATCGGCGTCGTCGATCGCGAATTCCAGAACCTGCAGCGTGAATTGCGCGCTTCGCTGCGTCAGAAGTCGCGACTGGCGGAGGTCGGTGCGGCTTCGAACAAGATCAACCACGACCTGCGCAACATCCTGTCGACCGCGCGGCTCCTGTCCGACCGCCTCGCCAGCAGCGACGACCAGCGCACACGCAAGCTCGCACCGACCATCATGCGGACCATCGACCGCGCGACGCGCCTGGCAAGCGAGGCGATCGAATATGTGCGCGATCTGCCGACACCACGCCTCGAGGCATTCGATCTCGCCGATCTGGTCGACGAGGTCGGAATCACCCTGCAGGAGCAGGGCGAGGACGCCGATCCCAACCTGCTGCGCAACTGGGTGAATGGGCTGACGGGCGAATGCAGGGTGCGTGCCGACCGCGACCTGCTCTATCGGGTGTTCATCAATCTCGGCCGCAACGCCTTCGACGCCGGCGCCACCACCGTCATGGTGCGGGCGCAGGACGGCGGCGCCTATCTGCTGGTCGACGTGGCCGACAACGGGCCGGGCGTGCCCACGCACGTGACGGAGCAGCTCTTCAAGCCTTTCACCACGGGCGGCCGCGCTGGCGGCGCCGGCCTCGGCCTCGCCATCGCCCGCGATCTGGTACGCTGCCACGGCGGCGAGATCGCCATGACGGGGACCGGCCCCGAGGGCACCACCTTCCGCTTCACCTTGCCGGCAAGCACGCACTGACCGTCGTCATCGCTGGATCGCGCGCATGCGGGGCATTGGACACATGAGCGCGCAGGATGCGCGCGGTCCGGTGACTTACGGCTCGACCCGCAGTCTCTCCGTGAACGCCCGGATGCGGCGCGCGTTGGCGCCGAAGTCGGACTCGCCGAGGCGGCTCTTCGACCGGATGTCGATGCGGCTGCCGGTGGTGCCTTCGGCACGGATGCGCACCACGATGTCGTCCTGGAGGCCGAACCAGGCGGTGGTGTCCACAGCCTCGAGGCGGCCCTCCGCCGGCGCGCGCGCCACGACCTCCCAGCCGAGCGCCATCGCGACCCGATCGACGCGCCTGAAGGCTTCCGCGGGCGCGGTGGCGAGCATGATCGGCACGATGTCGGGATAGGCCGCGCGCTGCTGCGCCGCCGCGCTCTCGCCCGGATAGGCCGCGCGATTGGGCGCGCCCTTGCGCATCTGCAGGGTGACGATCATCGCCGGTGGCCGCACGGTATCCGTCGTCACGTCGTTGATGCGCGGGGCTGCCCGCGCCTGCAGCAGCCATTGCGCCGGCCACCACGCCGCGGCAACACCGATCGCCAGCGCCAGCACGGCCGCCACGAAACCGCGCCGCCGCTCGCCCGGCCGCGTCGGCACGATGGTCGCCAGCGCCAGGGCGATGGCGCCGGCGGCGGCATAGAATCCGTAACGAAAGACGATCAGCACGAGGTCGAGGTCGACGCCGAGCAAGCGGTGCGCCGGGCCGCAGACCATGACGGTCAGCGCCGCCGCGCAGGCGAGAAAGAAGGCGAGGCGCGCGAGACGATGACTTACCGGGTTTGTCGGTCGACTGAACATGCCCTCTGCTGTCGTGTCATGGTAGCCGGCCCTATCGACAGATGCGACCGGGTTGTCTATGCGCCGTCCATGACAGTGGCCACCGCCGAGCGGCGTCGGGCGATGGCGGCGGGTTTGGGCGCCATCGCACTCTGGGGAGCGCTCGCAACCCTCTCGGTCCTGGCCGGACCGATTCCACCCTTCCAGATGGTTGCCATGACGTTCGCCATCGGTGCGGCGATCGGCATCGTGCGCGCCCGGACAAGGGGCCTCGCCTGGGCCGATCTGGTGTACTGGCCGGGCAAGGTCTGGCTCCTCGGGGTCGGGGGGTTGTTCGGTTACCACGCGCTTTACTTCGCCGCCTTGCAACTTGCACCGCCGGCCGAGGCCAATCTGGTGAATTATCTGTGGCCGCTGCTGATCGTGCTGCTGTCCGCGCCGCTGGCCGGCGAGCGCCTCGGCTGGCCGCCCCTCGTGGGAGCCCTGCTCGGCTTCGCCGGCATTGCCCTGCTCGCCGCCGGCCGCGGCGTCAGCTTCGCCGGCAGCCATGCCATGGGTTATGCGCTGGCACTGGGCTGCGCCTTCGCCTGGTCGCTCTATTCGGTGCTGTCGCGCCGCTTTGGCGAAACGCCGACCGACGCGATTGCCTCCTTCTGTGCCGCCGCCGCGATCCTGTCCCTCGCCTGCCACCTGCTGTTCGAGCCGACGGTCTGGCCTGCCACGCCCGTGGCGTGGCTCTCCGTCCTGGCGCTCGGTATCGGCCCGACAGGCGGCGCATTCTATCTCTGGGACCATGCCGTGAAGCGCGGCGACATCCGCGCGCTGGGCGCCTTGAGCTATGCCGCGCCGATCCTGTCGACGGCGCTTCTCGTGCTATGCGGACTTGCGCCGCCCACCGCGACGCTTCTCCTCGCCGCCCTGCTCGTCACCGCCGGCGCCGCGCTCGCCTCATGCGCGATGTGGAAGCGGTAGAGTCAAGGCCGGGAGCGCAGCTCTCATAGGCGCCAACTTCAGACCTCCTGACATAACCCGCACGGAGGCCGGAAAATGCTGGCCTTCCAGCCGAAGAGGGTGCGAACCATTACCTGTCCGGCTTTTCGCGCCGAGAA
>Ga0182738_1001958_pt1 | contig 25009 bp, 14 predicted proteins | sample eDN5th30CBELigMG_FD_128876 | JGI IMG/M metagenome (GOLD analysis project Ga0182738, IMG submission 128876) | Enriched Miracle-Growth compost microbial communities from Emeryville, California, USA - eDNA 5th pass 30_C BE-Lig MG (version 2)... ...
CGATGATTCGTTGACTCGAGCGCATTCACCCCGCATCGACCGCGTTCCGCCACGCGGCGAGTTGCGTTTCACCAGTCGAAATGTGCGCTGCGCGGGCCCAGGCCAGAGCAACTTGCTCTCACCCTGTCACCGCGAACAGAGGGAGAGAGAGAGAGAGAAGCGCACCCTGCAGTACGTTACTTCGGCCTATGCTCGTAGTGAAAGCGTTTCGATTGATGAAATGCTGCATGTCGTGAGTCAGAACGTAGACAATATCGGAGGCATGCGCTCTTGTGTAGAATCTGTGGAAGCATTCCGGATGGGCACCAGCTGGAATCACATTTTGGGAAATGAAACAGGTCTTGAAAAGAAGGAAGATGCGGCGTGATTGAAGAAATTGGCGTCGGAGAGATCGCAATGCGCCTGGCGCTGACGTTGCTGGCAGGTGGGTTGGTGGGGCTGGACCGAGGGCGGCGAGGGCGGGCTGCCGGATTTCGTACGACGATCCTGGTCTGCCTGGCGGCATCGGCAACGATGATTCAGGTGAATTTGCTTCTGGGCATGAAACACAGGCCGGAAGACTCCTATATCAGCCTGGACCTGATGCGGTTGCCGCTGGGGGTTCTTTCAGGTATTGGGTTTATCGGAGGAGGCGCCATTTTGCGGCGAGGGAGTCGCATCACCGGTGTCACCACCGCAGCAACGCTGTGGTATGTGTCCGTCATGGGGCTGTGTCTGGGGGGTGGTCAGATTGGTCTGGGAATGGCCTTGCTCGTCATCTGCCTCGTCGTCTTAAAAGGATTGAAGTCGTTCGAATATCGAATTCAACGAGAACTTTATGCCAGTTTACGCCTGATCGTTCAGCCAGATCGCCTCAACGAAGACAAACTACGCTCCCGGCTCACAGAAGGGAAATTCCGAATCGTTTCACTTTCGCTGAAATCGATGAATACCCCTGAGAAGTCCTACTGTCGCTATGAAATGCGAGTGAAATGTCACAAAAGTCATTTTCGCAATCGGACTCCGGAATTTATCACGGAGCTCTCCCGATATCCCGGCGTGGTACGGTTGTCATGGTCGCCGGAAATTCGCTCGTGAGGATAGAGCGCATTTTCACCCGTGTTGTCCGTCGTACGCATGGACACTCGCAGAGAGAATTCAACGATTGATCGTTTCGCTGCAGACGACAGCGAAACGATCAATCGGACGATGCGAAGTGAATGCGATCTAATGGGAACCTGTGACTGGCCTGCCGGACCGTTCCATCTCCAGCAACCGCTTTTTCATATCGAGTCCTGCAGGGGTGGAATAACCCGCCAGTTTTCCAGATGCAGCAATCACTCGATGGCAGGCGACGACCAATGGGATGGTATTACGGGACATCACGCTGCCAACCGCTCTGGCTGCACGGGGTGCTTCCGCCGCGTCGGCCAATTGACCATAGGTAATGGTCTGGCCGTAACCAATCCGAGAGAGTTGTTCCCGTACCCGTTGTTCAAACCGCGTGCCTGCGGGAATGTCCTGGGGAATGGTCGAGAGATCGACAGGCTCGCCCGCAGCATAGGCGATCAGCAGAGACTCTGCCTGTTCCATCCAGGAAAATTCCAATGAATCACCCCGACGAGAGCGACTGCCCGGAGCAGAAGGAGGAGAGAAATGATGTCCCTGCGATTCGAACTTGATCCGGTCAATTGCTTCCTGCCGCAAACCATGACCGAATGTCAGCGTGGTCAGGCCCCGTTGCGTGCCACAAATTGCCATCCATCCCAGCTCGGTCTTAAAAACATGAATCGCTTGCATCTCCGCGGGCTGCGATGCTTTTTTGAGCTGGGCAGGAGCACGGGAAAGCAATGCTTTTGATGAGCGTAAACGAGGCTGGGCGGTTGACGTAGAAAGTTGCCGCATAATGCGCTCCTTTTGACCGGGACGAACGACTCCGATAGAATACCCTCAAGAAAAGACGAACGAAAGAGAGCTGGCATGAACTTCCTCGAGTCGCTCGCCGACGACTATTTTATCAATATGGCACTCAATACCGAAATGCCCCTGCCGAGTCAGCGGGAAACGGTGCTGGACTTTTTTGGGAGAATGCAGAAGGCCTATCCATCGCTGCAAAACTTTCAGAACCGGGAAACCTCAGATTTCATTCTGGAAGAAGACAAGGAGCTGGACAGCTATCGCTGGGTGAGTCTCGAAGCCAAACGGGTTGGCAGCGGAATGGTCAACCCTCAAAGCATGGATGAGGCCATGCAACAGCATCTGCTGGTACTGGAGCTGGCTCCGTACATGCTTTCTGTCAGCCCGCTGGACTGCGAAGCCCTGGACCTGATGTTTGGATTCGATTTCGAATACCGCGGCAATCAGGATGAACTTGTCGCCGAAGCACTGGGACTGGGACCGGCGTTTGATTCTTTGTTATCAATCTCCGGCGCCCGGCCGCTGAGCGTCGAACCGAGTCTGACCATGCTGCTGACGGAAGACTGCCGTCGACAATGCCGGATCATGGTCGAGACCCGCACACATGCTTCGCAAGTCAGACGAAACGATTTTCCGGAAGATGCCATCAGTGTTTATTTCACCATGCGACAGTATCGCAGCCTGTCCGTGCAGAAATCATTTCAGGAAACATTGCAGGATTTGCGGGTACGAGGTGAAGAGCTTCTGCAGAAGCACGTGGTCGATCAGATCCTCAAACCTCTGGCATTGGCAATTGCGGGAAAATCATGACAAGCACCGGGGAAGGAAATCCGATTCATCGCCTCGCGGGTCACCTTACTCAGCAAACGATGAATCTTTGAGTTCTTTCTGGGCTACTCTTCCAACCTCATTTTCCCGCCGGCCTCTTTTCCCGCCTGGCGGAATTCGACTCCTCTGGATGGGAGATGTTCTGGCAGATTGTCGATTCGGCAGGTGACTGAAATAGACGCGTGCTCATGGAACGGGTACGCTGCAGAGAGCAAAACTGTTAGATGATCAATTGAAATCATCTGCAGATCAGGCAGCGGAGTTGCTGGAAAGAATTGGATGATGTTCACGAAACAGGGAGTCAGGAACATGGCAGGGGAATGTGCTCGACGATTTTCTCAGACAGCCCGCGACAGCATTGCTGGTGCGTGTCTGTTGCTGATCATGGCGGGCCATGCCTGGTCTGCGGATGCGAAACCGGCCCCCGCAACGATTGCTGTCTTCGACATGCACGGCGGCATTACCGACCAGCCTCCCGTGGAAGATCCGCTGTTTGGCAATCTTCACGCGGAGTCTTTGCAGTCTCTACTCACCCGGCTGAAAAAAGCAGGCACGGACGACAAAGTGGCCGCTGTGGTGTTGTTGCTGGATGAAGCAGATTTACAGCCGGCACAACTTGAAGAACTCCGACAGGTTCTCAAGGTCGTTAAAGAACAGAAACCGATTTATGCCCATGCAGATTCCGTTAAGACGGGCAGCTATACCTTGCTGACCTCCGGGACACGCAGCAGTATTTCTCCCACGGGGGATGTCTGGGTCACCGGTCTTTATATGGAAGGACTGCACCTGCGCGGTCTGCTCGACATGCTGGGGGTTCAACCCGATTTTCTCACCTGCGGCGAATACAAGAGCGCTGCGGAAATGTTCATGCGTAAAGAATCCAGTCCAGCAGCCAGTGAAATGAAGAACTGGCTGATCGACAGCCTGTATCAGAGCATGCTGACGATGATTTCCGAAAACCGGGGAGTCACCAGCGATGTCGCCCGGGGCTGGCTGGATCAGGGATTGTATTCTGCTGAGGCAGCCCAGAAAGCAGGGCTGATCGATGTGGTCGAAAGCCGTGAAGAGTTGCAGGCATTTTTGAAAAAGACCCATGGGGCAACGGTCAATTTCAGTAAGACCTATGGCAAAAAGACCAGTCCTGAAATCGATCTCGAAAACCCGTTTGCCCTGCTGCAATTGTGGGCCCAGCTCTTGAACGAATCCAAATCGACCGGCAAATCGACAAAGAATTCCATCGCCGTTGTGCATGTCGATGGTGCGATCATGCTGGGGAAACCGGAATCCTCATTGTTCAGCTCCAGCGAAGGGGCTTATAGCGAAACAATTCGCAAGGTGCTGGACAAGGTTGCGGACGAGCCGCGCATCCGGGCCGTGGTACTGCGTGTCAATTCCCCCGGCGGTTCGGCTGTGGCCAGTGAAATCATTCTCAAGGCTGTCCGGAACGTACAGACTCAGAAGCCCGTTTTCGTCTCCATGGGAAATGTCGCAGCCAGTGGAGGTTATTACGTCTCCAGCCGTGCCAGCCGGATTTTTGCTGATTCCACAACGATTACCGGTTCGATTGGCGTGGTGGCTGGCAAACTGGCAACCGATCAGATGTGGCGACGGATTGGAGTGAACTTCTCTGCCGTCCAGCGCGGCAAACATGCCGGACTGATGCGATCCTCCAAAGCCTGGACAGATACGGAAAAGAAAGAGCTGCAAAGCTGGATGGATGAAGTCTACGGCGTGTTCAAACAGCACGTGACCGATGGACGTGAAGGGAAGTTGAAGAAGCCGATTGACGACCTGGCAGGGGGACGGGTTTATACCGGACAGCAGGCACTGGAACTGGGACTCGTGGATGAAATCGGGTCATTGAATGATGCCATTGCCTATGCTGCCAAAGAAGCGAAGCTGGACGATTATGAATTGCGGACGTTCCCCGAACAGAAAAACTTTCTGGAACAACTGATGGCCGAAACCGGTAAGAAGAAACAGGATGAAAAGCGGCTTTCCACCGGGCTCTGGTCTGCCATCGAACCGGCTTTAAAGGGGATCGATCCCGCACGGACATCTTTGATTCAGGCTGCCTTACAGCAATTGGATGGGCTGCAGCAGGAACGAATCATGTTGACTTCTCCCCTGTTCCTGTTGAATGATTAGAACAAGTGGCTCTGGCCTGGGCCCGCGCAGCACGCGTTTCGACTGGTGAAATGCAACTTGTCGCGGGAGTAATGTGGTCGATGCAGGAGTAATGCGCTCTCACAGCCTGTTGAAGTTCGGAAGGGCGAGTGCTGCACCGCAGCTTGGGGCCCGGGGGTGGTTTCTCACGATTCCACCCCGTTGTCGCTCGCTTCACATTCATCTAACCGAAATTTGAGTTGCATGAGAGTACGAGGCTTCTGCCGAGCCGAACCGCTTTCAGAACATTGATCATTTCACATTCCCAAGTCAGGCAACTCTGGGTCTGAGTGAATTTCAGCGAGCTGGCAAAGCATGTTTCAGGCATTGGTTTCAGATATAGAAATTCAGATCAAGAAATTTGACAGGAGATTCCAATGACAGACGGACTTCCGGATCTGCAGCTGCTGGAATCAACACATGTCTTCCCCTGCCCGTACCCATTCAAAGTTTTTGGGACACCCGATCATCATTTCGTGGGTCGCGTGCTGGCAGCGGTGAAGTCAGCACTGGAGGAGTCTGCCGAGCCGGCATTTTCATCCCGGTCGACCCCTTCCGGTCGACATCTCTGCGTGACCATCGAGCCCATCGTACAGAATGGTTTGCAGATTCATGAAATCTATCGCGAACTTCAAAAACTGGACGGCCTGGTTCTGCTGATGTAACACCACAACATCACTCAGTTATCTCAGGCTCCAGGTCTGGAGCAAGTTGCTCTGATCGGGGCCCGCGAGCGAGTGTTTCAACTGATGAAATGCAACTCGCTGCACGGCGGAACGCGGTCGATACGGAGTGAATGCGCTCCTGATCAAATGTCGGCAGGAGAAAAGGGGCAAGATGAGAGGAGAGAGATGGGGGACCGGGACCCAGATGGTGTGAATGCACTCTTTTTGAAAAATAGTGCCGGAGCAGCCGGATTTTATTAATCCGAGACGAGCATTCCCGAGTATTCTCAATGAGGCAGGGTATGGTCATTCGTACGACTCCGCCTCATTTTCTGGCTTCTCACTTCCCCTTAGTCAGGAGAGAGCTCTCATGCAACAAGTACTGGCGAACTCCCGAGGACGGAAACGCACTCTTCCCCGTCCGTTTTTTCACGAAGCTGGCCTCGATGAATCCTCCCCCTTTGGTTTGCAGGGGTTGATGCGGGATGCGTTGCGGATCTTGAATCCTGAGGCGATTGGCCAGCTCGCCTTTGCTCTGGCGGTTCGCGGGACGCGAAAGCAGATTCGCGATGAGGACTTTGTCGAAAAGGTTCTCGCCAATCGGGCGGACTGGCTGTCGGAATTCCGCGTGGTGCATCTCGTGGAAAAGTCGCTATGGATCAACGGTCAAAGCGATCTGGTCATGTCTTTGACGCCGAACCCCAGTCAGATTCCCGATCAACCCCCTTCACAAGTGACAGACATCCTCACCCGGGCCTATGTCCTTCATCCAGCCGCGACAATCTGGTATGGGGTTCCCTGTTTCAGCAATCAGATGAATGCTCAAGGCTTGCCGATTCCGTTGACGGCCGATGAGATCCGGATGGAACATCAAAACCGGATCAGGACTGCCCAAGAGCACGCGCTCCGCTGGCGCTGGTTCTATCGGGCCCTGCTGCATGGTCCGGCCAAGGTTCAGCAGGTCGCCAGCCGGACCCGCTTTGCACTCGGGCAGATCGGGGCGAATCTTGTAGGAACTGTCAAACAGGCACGGCAAGACGCCAAACGGCGGCAGCAGGCTCGACATTGTGCTTATGTGGAATATGCCCGGACAGGACGATGTTTCACAGAAATCCCTGACCACTCCACCGCGTTGGGTGAATATGCATCGCTGGGCATTCGTTCCGTCCGTTTTGCCTATCGGGTTTTGCGAATTCCAGCCATGGCGGGTGGAGCCGGTTTTGTTCCATACGGAATCTGGACAAGCATTCCGATGCTGCCGGTGTTCCTGCCGATCATTCCACTGGACCCGTTTCTGTTCATTGAGCTTCCCGAAGAGCCAGGGAAGCTGCGATTTCTGGGGCACTGGTACTGGCAACGGACCGACCATCAGCATCAGAAACTTCATCTGCACGTATAGCAGCCTGATAAAATGAGCACAGACAGAAATGACAGAAATGTTTGTGCTACCGGAAAGGCTGTGGATTCTCCAAAACGGACAGAGCAGTGGAAATTCAGTTCGTTGCGTGAAGTGCTGGGGGAGACAGCAGTTCTCGGCTCAATTGCTTCTTGTCAATTGCTTCTTGCGTATGGGGACTTCGGTTTGTTTTGCATCGGAGATAGGCTGATTGAAATCGGTGACCATATGAAAATGGCCTCGTCCGACCACCTCGTACTCCACTCCGCGCCAAATAATCCTGCGGATGAGGTTCGCCGAGATAAAGCAGGCTGAAAAGATCAACGCAGTGGAAGAGATTGCTGTCTGGTAGGACATCCCGATGGGGGGAATCTCCTCTCCCTGCATGCTGAGACGGGTACGAATTTCTGATTCTGTTACCGTCAGAGCTTTGCCATAAAGATAGGCATTGCATTTCAACAACAACAGCATCAATGCTGCCGACCACCAGGCTGCATGCGAGAGCGCCATGATGAGTCCCGAAAAGCCGACCAGGGTGGAAATGATCATCAACCAGGTCACGCTGGCAATAAGTGGCCATTGATCATGATGCCAGCGAGCCATGAAAATCTGGCGTCGAATGAATTCAAAGCACGATGCGAAGTCGGTCTGTTCACGGTTCGTTAAAACGGCAGGTACAAAGGCAAGGTCGAGTCCGGAAATTTTCATGGGCACATTTAATGCTAAATCTTCGGACAGGCAGTTCGACCAGTACTGGAGTACTTGTCCGCGTTCCAGAAGTTTCCGGCTCATGGCTAACGAACCACCCCAGGCCATTCCGCAAATATACATCTGCACCATCGCCCCAGATCCCCAGATCTGTCGCACACGTGTGGCCCAGTTGGCTGATTCCGGGACATACCAGCGCAGCCCACTGACGGCCCCTACCCGCGAGTCCTGAAATGGTGCCAGCATCTCCTTCAGCCAATTCGGATAAGGAAGGGCGTCCGCATCAAGTTGGACTACCACATCATACTCCGGCTCGAGTTTCGACATGGCCTGGATCAGCGCACTGGCCTTCAGGCTGCAAGTCTTCAGTCGACGGGTCAGAATCTGAATTTCCGTGACCGGGCGATGCTCCAGCTTTAAGAATGCATTCACAGCGGTCCAGGCGGGGTCTTGTTCGCTGTCGATGATCACGCGCAGTGTGAAATTCGAAAAAGACTGCTGTGTCAACCGGAACAACGTCTCTCCCAGATCCGGATCAGCGCCGCGCAGCGAAAGCACAACTAGCGCACGCGGCTCACGTCGCACACCTGTGGGCGAGCAAGTCGTTCTTCGCAGCATCTGCCGGAAGCGGGAATGCCAATAGAAGTTGATCAGGATGACAACTGCACCAAGGCACACATACAGCAATGCAATCTGATGGAATTGAGTCATGAAAACATACCAGGCCTGCCCAGTGGCCGTCCGCTCACGATTCCCATCAGCACATCACTGATCCGCGAGCGGCGGACATCGAATATTGCTTCACGCATGCCTATTGTTCGCATACTTACGCAGCGTAAGATTCCTCTTTGTTATGATAAAGCAGTAAAGCTGGGAGGATTTTGCACCTCGCCTCAGCTTAAATAGAATCACCGGTACAAACCGGCAGACTGAAGTACACTCCAGACTTTCCAGATTTGAGACACCTGGAACGCAGGGCCTTCGCCTTTTACAAAGCAGATCAAGTCCCGGGAGAGCGAATCACCTGCTGAGCCGCGCGCAAGATCACGCTTTCCCTGATTTGCGGCTCAGCAGGAGCTTCGCCCTTCCACGCCAAAGTCAAAAAGGCGAAAGCCCCTGACCTGGAACGTTTGGAACATTGCGGACCAGGGAAAGAATGCAGCGACGGAAAGAGACGGGGACCGGGGGTCAGAAAACTCAATGATTCACAGTTTTTCCTGACAGTCTGCGCACCGACCACCGGTGCACCTTTTTCTCCACTGGAGCCAACTTGGAACGACTGAGTGAGGAGGTGCTGAAACGCTTCGATGAGCGATTCCCGATGACCGGTTCCAAAGATCGATTCTATCCAATGCGGAGATGCTTGCAGGCCTCTTCCGGGCTCATGATGTAACCCATGTAGAACGGTCCGAATTCAGCATACCGGGCGCTCGCGTTGTCAAACCGCATGGTATACACGATCTCTTTGATGTATTCCGGCGAACGTCCCCAGAGTGTGACGCCCCATTCCCAGTCATCCAGTCCGGTGGCGGCGGTGATGAGTTGGGAGACTTTCCCGGCAAACTTGATTCCCGACGTGGCATGTTCCGCCATCAGATTGGAACGTTCGCTGAAGGGCAACTGATACCAGTTGGCATGCGGATCACGAATCTTGTTCATCGGATAGAAGCAGAGCACCGGCCAGGCAGGCATCTCCGGATACAGTCGTTGCTGATTCATCATGGGCAGACGCTGTTCGTAGGCCTTCACCTTGGCAAGGTAGGCTGGATCATCCGCCTGGGCGCCGTGCAATCTCAGCTTTTCCGCATATTGTTCTACCGTGGGAACGTATTCAGAAATCTCTGTGATCGAGACAAAGGAATAGGCCCGCTTCAGGGCAGTTCCCAGACGGCTGGCCCGAATATCCTGTGTCAGGGCATCCAGCCGCAAGGGATCTTTGTCCAGCATCATGATCCCCAGGTCCGCGCGATCTCCAGAAACGGTGCACACCTGCAGTCGTTCTGGTGCTCCGTGATAGCTGGGGCTGAGAATGTCACAGAGCTCGTCTTTTCCAACAATCCGATCGGCTGCCGACAGGTTCCGCATGGCCTGGGCATCGATTGTGTAATACTGATGCAGGCAATGAAGTCCTTCACTCAAATGAATGGTGGGCTCCGGAAGTGGCACAGGGGCATGTGCAGGGCGGTTCATGGGACTTTCTTTCGAGACAAGAAGGTAAGCGGAATCTCTCTTGCGTACCGCCTGAACGGCATGCGTGGGAATTCAGATCTTCTTCATGAGTTCTGGCAGCACTTTCAAGAGAGAAGGGAAGAGAGGGGAAGGCATCAAATGTTCGCTTTTCTCTTTCCCTTCGTTCCCCTTTTCAAACTCGCTTCATGTTTTGAGCAGGTGCCGTAAGACCATGTGCAGGATGCCTCCATTCCGATAATACTCCACTTCCACGGGAGTATCGATCCGGCAGGTGGTCACGAAGTGGATGTCATCTCCATTTGTACAACGCGCGGTCACTTCCACCGCCTGTCCCGGCTTGAGTTCATCATTCAGGGCGAAGTCGTATGTTTCCGTCCCATCCAAACCCAGTGCTTCGCGGCTTTCCCCGGGGCGGAACTGCAATGGCAGAACTCCCATGCCAATCAGGTTTGAACGGTGAATCCGTTCGTAGCTTTCAGCAATGACCGCCCGCACTCCCAGTTGCTGAGTCCCTTTGGCGGCCCAGTCGCGTGAAGAACCTGTTCCGTATTCTTTGCCGGCCAGGACCACCAGCGGCGTCTTGTCCTGCTGGTATTTTATGGAGGCCTCGTAAATGGAACAGAGCTCACCCGTGGGCAGATATTTGCTCATTCCTCCTTCGGTGCCGGGAGCAATCAGATTTCGCAGGCGAATATTTGCAAACGTCCCGCGTGTCATCACCCGGTCGTTTCCGCGTCGGCTGCCATAACTGTTGAAGTCTGTCGGGGCGACTCCATTTTCCTGCAGGAACTCGCCGGCTGGCGAATCCTTCTTGATCGCTCCGGCGGGGCTGATATGGTCCGTCGTACAGGAATCCGCCACGCTCACCAGCACACGGGCTCCCGAAATCGCCTCGATCGGCGGAGGATCCCGGGGGATGTCGACAAAGAAGGGTGGCTCCTGAACATAGGTACTGTTTTCATCCCAGCTGAACAGGTCTCCGCTCCCCCCGTGAATGGCCTGCCATTCCGGTGGTCCCAGCGTGGCATGTGAATATTGTTCGACAAACATCTCCGGTGACATTGCCGAGGCGATGGTGTCGGAAATTTCCTTCTGAGTGGGCCAGATGTCTGCGAGGAACACGGGATTGTTGTTTTCGTCCATCCCCAGCGGTTCGGTCGTCAGATCGATATCCACTGTTCCCGCCAGGGCATAGGCCACCACCAACGGTGGGCTGGCCAGGTAATTCGCCTTCACATGGGGGTTGATACGGCCTTCGAAGTTACGATTTCCAGAAAGCACCGCACTTGCCACCAGATCATACTGCTGGATGGCATCTGCAATCGGTTCCGGCAAGGGACCGCTGTTTCCGATGCAGGTCGTACAACCATAGCCGACAAGCTGAAAGCCAAGTTTGTCCAGCCAGGGAGTGAGACCGGCTTTCTCCAGATAACTGGTCACCACGCGGCTTCCGGGGGCGAGAGAGGTCTTCACCCAGGGCTTCTGATGCAAGCCTTTCTGCACAGCATTGCGGGCCAGCAGACCCGCACCAATCATCACGCTGGGATTGCTGGTGTTCGTACAACTGGTGATGGCCGCAATGACCACGGAGCCATGTTTCAGATGAAATGTTTCATCGCCATAAGTGACCGGAGTTCCACTCAGGCCGGACCCGTTCAATAAGCTTGCGCCATTTGGAAAGACCGGCGATCCTTCCTGGGTCATCACCGCCAGTGTGGAATCGGATGTCCCTGCGGACTTTCCAAAAGTTGTTCCCAGATCCTGTTCCCACTGGCTCTTCATGCCGGTCAGCAAAATGCGGTCTTGTGGACGCTTGGGGCCGGCCATGGAGGGGAGCACCTCGGACAGATTCAATGCCAGCGTTGTGGTGAACTCCGGTTCTGGAGATTCGTCTGTCCGAAACATTCCCTGGGCCTTGTAGTACTTCTCGACCAGATCGATCTGCTCTGCACTTCGACCGGTCCGTTCCAGATAGCGCAGCGTTTCATCATCGACCGGGAAGAAGCCGATTGTCGCTCCATATTCGGGGGCCATGTTGCCCAGCGTGGCACGGTCCGGCAGAGACATTTTGGAGAGACCTTCTCCATAATATTCCACAAACTTGCCAACTACCCCGTGCCGTCGCAGCATTTGCGTGACTGTCAGGACCAGGTCCGTGGCGGTGGCCCCTTCCGGAAGCTCTCCAGTCAACTTAAATCCGACAACTTCCGGCAAGAGCATATAAATCGGCTGCCCCAGCATGACTGCTTCCGCTTCGATCCCGCCAACACCCCACCCCAGAACTCCCAGACCATTGATCATGGTGGTATGGGAATCTGTGCCGACCAGAGAGTCTGGGAAAGCAACGCCGTCGCGAGTCAGTACCACACCTGCCAGGTATTCCAGATTGACCTGATGCACGATCCCCGTGGCGGGGGGAATCACGCGAAAGTTCTGAAATGCTTTCTGACCCCATTTCAGGAACTGATAGCGTTCCTGATTACGTTCGAATTCCCGTTCGACATTCACCTGCAGGGCATTCAATGAGCCAAAGGCGTCAACCTGAACACTGTGATCGATGACGAGATCGCAGGGAACGAGTGGATTGATCTTCGTTGGATCTCCTCCCATACGCACCATGGCAGCCCGTAAAGCAGCCAGGTCCACCACTGCCGGAACTCCGGTAAAGTCCTGCAGGACCACTCGCCCGGGCATAAAGGGGATTTCCGTGGGGACTTTCTGATGCGGGGCCCAGTTCAGAATGTTCAGCACATCCTGTTCACGCACGATATAGCCGTCGCAGCTGCGCAGAGCCGATTCCAGTAAGACACGAATCGAGAAGGGCAGCCGCGACACATCCGTCTTGTACTTTTCCGTCAGCTTGCTGAGCAGATGAATGGTCAATTCGCCTGCTTTTGTCTGTAATTTGTACTCGGCGCCAAAGGGATTCGAACCATTCATAGGTCGATAACTCCAAGGGTCGGTGCAATGGGCACCGAATGTTCAATAGGGACAAAGAATGCAGATGGCAAATCGGCAGACCTGACGAACCATGTGTGACGAATTCGGCTTAGAGCGCATTCACTCCGTATCGACCACGTTCCGCCACGCGGCGAGTTGTCTTTCACCAGTCGAAACTGCACTGCTCGAAACTGCACTGCGCGGGCTCAGGCCAGAGCAACTTGCTCTAATGAATTCGTAATTTCTCTCCTATTCTGGTCGGAGCGCGCTCAGACTTCAAACGCTGAGTAGACTTCCGTCCATTTTTGCCCCGTTTGGGAATCTGACGCTTCCGCAGCAAAAAAACTCAAGTTCCCCAGCCGTCTTCATTCATACAGTACCATCATTTTGCTGTCTGCATATCCCCGACAGCGAAATGACGGATCGTGTGGAATGCTCAGGTTGTGGTCCCAATACCATTACAACAACGTGCCATGTAACACGATGGAGGCAATCGAGAAATAGATGACCAGTCCAGTGACATCCACCAGGGTGGCCACAAAGGGGGCGGAAGAGGTGGCGGGATCGAAACCCAGCCGCTTCAGAATAAATGGCAGCATCGCTCCGGCAATGGTGCCCCATAGCACAATCCCGACCAATGCCAGTGCCACGGTCATTCCGATCAGGAACCAGTAGGGTCCGTAGATATTGGTGAACGTACTCCATAAGGCAATGCGCAAAAACCCGATCGAACCAAGAATCAGGCCCAGCGCCAGACCGGAAACAATCTCCCTGCGCAAGACCCAGAGCCAGTCTGTCAAGCTCACTTCCCGAACTGCCAGGGCTCGAATCAACAGCGTGGCCGCCTGGGAACCGGTATTTCCTCCGCTGGAGATAATCAGCGGAATAAAGAGTGCCAGCACGACGACTTTGTCGATTTCCGCCTCGTAATATCCCATGGCGGTCGCGGTCAGCAGTTCTCCCAGAAACAGCAGCACCAGCCAGGTGGCACGTTTGCGAATCAGGGTGAAAATGGGAGTGGCCCGATACGGTTCATCGAGTGCCTCCACTCCCCCGAACCGTTGCACGTCTCTGGTGGCTTCCTCTTCCGCGACATCGATGACATCGTCATGCGTCACAATTCCCACCAGAATACCGCGTCCATCCACCACCGGCAGAGCAGTGCGGTCATACTTGCGAAACATCTCCACAGCATCACGCCGATCATCCGTTACGGACAGGCAGGCAAATTTCCGGTCCATGATGTCGGAGATATGCGCATGAACAGGAGCCAGCAGCACTTCACGAATGCGCAGGTCGTCCAGCAATTTTCCGCTCTCATCGGTCACGTACAAATGATTGAGTGTTTCGGAATCCCGGCCATGTGTCCGCACATGTTCCAGGACACGTTTGGTGGTCCATTCCTGCCGGATCTCCAGGAATTCCGGCGTCATCAACCGCCCGACACTCTCCGGACCGTAATGCAACAACGCCACCGCGACGTCCCGTTCGGTCGGAGTGAGCAGTTGCAACATCCGCTCTTTGTCTTCGGTCGGCAATTCCTCCAGTAAGGCGGTGCGATCGTCCGGGGACATGTTGTTGAGCACGCTGGAAGATTCTGCATCCGAAAACTGGGACAGCAACTGCATCTGCAGGTCCATTCCCAGATGTTCGAACGTGCGGACCTGCAACGCAGGCAGGAGCACGCGCATGGCGGGCAGGCGTTCTTCGGGCAGGAGATCTTCCACGAGCGCAGCCAGGTCCGCAGCATGCCACTCGTTGAGAATTTCAGACAGCGTGGCCGAATCCCCTTCCCGGATCCGCTCCTGCAGTTCAGGCAGGAGCAGCTTTTCCAGCATCGTATTGGGAGAAACAAACCGGGCCATACAAACAGCTACTGCTTTGTCAGCTCAAAAAAATTGGGTCGGTCTTCACGCAAAGTCCGACAACGGAGGACGTTTCACGATGACACATCCCCAAACTCAGCCCTGACAGGGCACAACTCGCGATCATTCAGTCGTTCCAAACTCTGACCAGATAGAAATAAAGGGAAAGCGGACAGGGGGAAGCAGACAAGACGGCCTTTCACCCATTCTCGATCCGGTTTCCCGCTTTCCGTCTCCCTGATCTTCACCGGATTGGACTTGAAGCTTCAGGCTTACCGATTTCCAGGTTCCGCGTGGCCGGTGGATTCCGGCGTATCGACCACTTCTACCTGTAACGGTGCCTTGCGATCCGCCGGGACTTCGACCTGAAACCGTTGTCGCCCCGCTGGCAGATTCACCACCAGTAAGTCGTCCTGCAAGGAAAACGTTTGGCCGTAGGTGATTTTCAGACCGGCAGCGTCCCGGACCTTCATGGCAATCTTCCCGGGAGTTGAGACATCCAGATCGAATTCCACCACATTTCCGGGCCAATCTTCCTGCGCCAGTGTTCCGTCCACACGACTGAAGAGTTCGCTGTGATCGGCATTCAGCCAGCGGCGCACAAAACGGTTTTGAGGCACCTTGTAGGGACCCTCTTTCCCCAGAGAAGAGAGAAAGACCACCAGATCCAGCAGGTCCCCGCGATTCAGCTTGGCCGTGAGGTCTCCGGGCATCAGGGATGTTGTGCTGATGACCCGTTCTTCAATTTCCTCTTTGGGAATACTGATCTCCTTATTCTGGGCATCGCGAATGACCACTTCCGCATCCCCTTCGCGGACCATGATCCCGGAGAGAATTTTCCCGTTCTCCAGCGAGAACGTATTGGTGTGATAACCCTCCTTGATCTTGGCTGATGGATTGAGCAGTGATTCCAGGATGTAATCCACTGGCGAACTGGCTCCCAGAGAAAGCATGTCAGGCCCCGCCTGTCCGCCCGCTCCACCAATGGAATGGCAACTCAGACAAGCCAGATCCTTTCGCCGAAACACATTTTCTCCACGAATGGGACTCCCCCGCGAAGTCACCTGCGAGAGCAGGGCAGTAATTTCCGCAGGGCTCAGGGTCTTGGGAATCGCTGCCATGCCGCTCGCCTTCCGCAAGGCTTCCACCAGATTTTTTCCACGTGTTCCCAGAGAGCCCGCTTTTCGCAGTGCCAAATCTCCGACGGCTTCGGGAAGCGGAGTCTCCTGCAAAGCCTTGGCCAGTTGTTCCGGCCCATCTTTCGCAGCCAGAAAGACGTCCAAAAATTGATTGATTTCCGCTTCGTCCGCCGGTTGGGCGTCGGCCAGCAACTTTACAGCCGCCGCCGAGGCCGCCGCTGGGTCCATGGTCTGTAATCCATTAACAGCACGCTGTCGGACAGCAAAGGGAACGGTTTCACTGCCGGCCAGATTGTTGAGAACGTCACGATCTTGAAAAGAAGTCAGCCCCTGAATGGCTGCGGAACGTTGCACGAGCGGAGCCTGATTGTTTTGAGCGATGTTGATCAGTCGATCATGCAGCGTTTCCTGCTTCCAGAGTCCAGCCAGCTTCAGAGCCTGCGGAGACTCAAACAGCGTTTCCAGTCCGGACAGATCTCCACGAGGGACAACATTCCGCTTTTCTGAAATCGTCACAAGTGTGGAGAGCAGGGCATCCCGGTCATCCGGCCGGGCGACAGCCCGATCAAACAGCACACGTGCCTGTTCCGGACCTGCAAATCTGGTGATCAGGACCAGTGCTTCATTCAACCGAGCGGCAGGGATCTTGTCGGCGATCAACAGTTCCATCAGGGGTGCCAGTGAGGCGGGGTTGTCGCTGGCTTTCAGTGCATACAGCAATTTTGTGGTATCGGAAAAGAAGCTGGCCTTTCCGGAAACGACTGCCGGCATCCATTGCGGTTCGAGTTTGCGAACAGTCAGCCAGAGGGCGAAGTCCAGCCACGAATCCATCGGTTGATCGAGCACGGACAGGGCGATTCCCGTGGAACTCTGTTCCGGGACTTGCCGCAGTGCGTTCACCGCTTCCAGACGAACTTGTGGGTGTGTATCCGCAGCGGCGAGAGTCAGGAGTGGGAGAAGATCGAAATCTGCCGGCAATCCATACTCTTCCTGCGTCGCCTGAGAGAGCACCCGCACCGCAGCGGCACGGGCATGATGATCCGGAGACTTCAAAATGGACCGTAACAGGTCTGCGGGGATTGCTCCAATCGCCTGACAGGTCCAAAGTGCTTCCAGACGATGTTGTTCGAACAGGGGATCGTCCTGCTTCAGTTCCTGCAGCCATTTCTGCACACCCTGGGCCACCTGTTGATGATCGCGATGTCGCAGATAAACCCGGGCCATCTGCCGGGTCCAGATGGAGGAATCATGCAGGTGCTGCAAGAGTTCGGTGATGGAAGCGGCAGCAAACTCCGGACGCGGAACAGTCTTCTGGCCGGTCTGGGTGATGCGCCAGATGCGTCCATGTTGATGGTCACGACGCGGATCACGAAAATCGACTTCACCATGATTGATGATGGGATTATGCCAGTCTGCCACATACAGCGTCCCATCCGGAGCCAATTTCATACCGACAGGCCGAAACGCCCGGTCGTTGCAGGTCAAAATGTCCTGCAACTGTCGGGAAACATACCCGGAGCCCTCTTCACTCAATTGAAAATGGCAGATGCGATTTCCACGAAAATCGGCTGTGACGAGCGTATTTTGAAATCCCTCGCCAAAATGGCTGCCCGTGAGCAACTCGAGTCCGCAAAACTTGGGTTGCCCCGGATTCAGACCGGTCATGACTCGGGAATATCCCACAGCACTCACATAAGCGGCTCCGGGGAAAATGTAATTGATCCCTTCGCCCCCCGCTCCATCGGTGGCAAAGCCCTGTCCCCAGTTGTCGTAAATATGTCCCCACGGGTTCACCATTCCAAAAGCCACGGTGTTGGCCCGGGCCGTCTCAGGACGATATCTCCAGATTCCAGACCCCAGCATGGGTTGGACACCGTACGGAGTTTCGATCTGGCTGTGAATATAAATGGACTGATTGAAAGTGAGCAGGGCGTCCGGGGTCCAGCGGAACGTGTGCAGAATATGATGCGTATCTTCCGTTCCAAATCCGGCGAGAACGACTTGTCGCGTATCGGCCCGGCCATCTCCATCGAGATCGCGCAGATGGATCAGTTCTGTGGAGTTGGCGACATAGGCACCCCCCTGTTCATCTGGCAGAACCGCCGTGGGAATCAGTAGATCATTGGCAAAGACCGTTCGTTTGTCCGCAATCTGATCACCATCCGTATCTTCCAGAATGATGATTTCATCATGCGGTTTTGCTCCGGGACGAATCTGCGGATAAATCGGACTGGTCGCCACCCATAATCGCCCCCGGCCATCAAAGTTCATATGAATCGGGTTGGCAATGAGTGGTTCTGCTGCAAAAGGAGCAATCTCCAGACCCTCTGCCAACTTGAACTGCGACACCTGTGCCTGTGGGGTCAGGGCTTTAAAGTCCGTGGTGACTGGTGCTGGTTCCGCGACGTCCGGAGGAAGCGGAGCGCCTCGAACCAATGCAGAAATACGTGCTTCTGCCTGCTGAATCAGCGGTTCAAATTCCGCAATCTCCCGGGCATTTTGCCCCTGTTCATGCTTGCGGAACCCTCGCAGATAGGTCTCGTTCTGAGGGCGATATTGATGAAAATAGAGATCGTTCTTCAGGCGAATGAGCTCCCGCAATTCGGCATGCGAATCCTCTCGCGTGAAACCTGTCACCCCCAGCGCATGCAGCATTGCTTCCGCAGCAACAGCATAGCCTGTCTGCTGATAGCGAATCGTATCGGTGGTCAGGGGAGCATGTCCGGGAGTTTGGACCTCCGTCAGCAACGGAGTAAACAGATCCACAAATCCCAGCTTCTCTTCTTCCGCCAGCCCCTTGAGGAAGGCTGTGATGGCCTGCCGGTTCTCGTTCACACGTGCCGGGTCTGGCAAAGGACTGCTTAGTTTTTCCGCAGCTGGGGGTGAGACCAGAATCATACGACTCGTCAACGGACGCAGATCTCCGAGCAGACGCTTCATGTCCGCATTGAAGGGAGCAATTCCTTCCGGACCGGAATAGGCCGCATTTTCTCCATATTCCACAAAAATAACGGTTGGCTGGAGACGCTGAAGTTCAGCCAGCAATCGGCGATATCCCTCTGCTGCTCCGCCGAAGTAACCGCGTGCGATTCCAGTGGAGGTGTCGCCGGCCCAGCCCAGATTTCGAAATGTGATGTGTCGATCCGGCCAGCGGGAAGTCAGGGCTGCTTCGACAAAGTTATGTTTGATCGCCTGTTCGGTGAATTCCGAACCGAGCCAGACCACCCGGTCTCCTTCTTTCAATTCGAACGCAAGTTCTTCCGCTTGCGCGTGATGAGGTATCCAGATGAAGACGAACAGCACCAACCCCAGACACCAACAGCACGTTGTCTCGAAGGTTCCCGTGGCAGGATTTTTCGCTTGAATGGAAGGTCGGTCAGAATTCGTCATAAAGCAGTTCACTCCAGCGCATGCACATCAGGTTTCAACGAAAAGAAGCCGTCACGACTTTAGGGAGCACCCTGCCGAGGCGTCAACAATTGGAAATCTCCGCTCAGGATATCGAGGGAAACGGTCGAATTCCATGAACGATCGGACACACATCAGGGCTCTTGCCTTTTACGAACTGGTCAAGATTCCGAGAGGGCGAAACTCCCGCTGAACGGCGAGCAAGACCTGCTTTCCCTGGATTGCGGCTCGGCAGGAGACTCGTGCATCGTCTATTCTAAAATTTAGGGAAGGTCTTCACGCAAAGTCCGACAACGGAGGACGTTTCGCGATTACGTACCCCAAATCCAAGCCCTGAAGGGCACTCGCCCTCCCTTCAGTAAAGCGAAAGTCCCGGACACACATGCAGCACCCCTATGATCCGTACAAGGCCCGGAATTCAGGAAATGCCGATGGAAAGATGATTGAACCTGGGCTGCGAACTCGACAGAATCCGGTTTCCATAAATCGAAGACGTACTCAAACCTGGAACCACTGCCAGACCAGCAGTTCCTTCGCCGAAAGAAACTTCGTAATGCGTGTGCTTTCCGGAATTCAACCGACGGGTCGATTTCACCTCGGGAATTATTTTGGGGCCATTCGTCAATATATTGCTCTGCAGAAGAATGAACAGGCCTTCTATTTCATCGCGGATCTGCACGCCCTGACCACGGTTCGTCAACCCGCGGAGTTGAAAGAGAATGTTCAGAATGCAGCTCTGGACCTGCTGGCCCTGGGGCTCGATCCGGATCAGGCCACACTCTTTCGACAATCCGATGTGCCCGAAGTCACCGAACTCACCTGGCTGCTGATGACGGTCACGCAGATGAGCCTGCTGGAGAAGTGCCACGCGTATAAGGACAAAATCTCCAAAGGTCTGGCCGCCGATGCAGGACTGTTCACCTACCCGGTCCTGATGGCTGCAGACATTCTGGCCTATGACAGCAACCTGGTTCCGGTCGGACTCGATCAGGTTCAGCACCTGGAAGTCACCCGGGATCTGGCGATCCGATTCAACCATATTTATAACCAGGATGTTTTCGTACTGCCGGAAGCGCATGTGATTCAGGCGACGTCCAAAGTTCCCGGGACAGATGGGGAGAAGATGTCCAAAAGCTACGGGAATACGATTGGAATTTTTGAAGCTCCCAAGTCGCTACGAAAGAAATTCATGTCCATCAAGACAGACTCCATTCCTGTCGAAGGGGTGAAAGACCCGGACCACGACTCGATTTTTGCGCTCTATCAGCTCTTTGCCAGTGAACAGGAACAAGGCCTGCTGGCCAGCCGCTACCGCGCCGGGGGAATGGGATACGGGGAAGCGAAACAGACACTTTATGAGAAAGCGATGGAGTATTTTTCCGTCGCTCGCGAACGCCGCGCCGAGTTGGAATCTCGACCGGATGACGTAGAAGCCATCCTGCAGGCGGGGGCTGCCAGGGCACGCAACAAGGCTCGGGAAGTTCTCTGTCGGGCACGAAATGCCTGCGGACTGAGTCCTCGGCATGCCGGTCAATAACATGCAGGAGTCAATAGAGTGCAGGATGAGTGAAGTTGTGACGCACAAAAATCATGGGACAGGGGATCTGAAGTGGCGGAAAAAGCTTGGGGCGGTCGATTCAATGCACCCACGGACAGGCAGGTGGAATTGTTCACGGAGTCGATCTCCTTCGATTCACGGCTGGCAGCCGTCGACATCGAAGGTTCACAGGCGCATGCACGCATGCTGGCACATGTCGGCCTGATCAGTACTGCGGAATGCGACGAAATCTGTACCGCCCTCACTGAGATTCTGGGAGAGATTCGTCGTGGAGAAATGGAATACCGGTCCTCGCTGGAGGACATCCATATGCACATCGAATCCGCACTGATCCAACGGCTGGGCGATACCGGTCGCAAGCTGCATACCGGACGTTCCCGTAATGATCAGGTCTCAACCGACCTCAAACTTTACATTCGTGAGGCCATTGATGAGGTAGATGGTCTGCTGCAGCAACTGCAGGCCGCATTTATTTCTCGTGGCGACCGGGATCTGGACACCGTTCTGCCCGGATATACTCATCTGCAACGGGCACAGCCGGTCAATGCAGTCCATTACTGGCTGGCCTATTGCGAGAAATTTCAACGTGACCGCGAACGATTGCGAGACTGCCGGGCACGGTTGAATTTCTCTCCATTGGGGGCGGCCGCTCTGGCCGGTTCGACGTTGCCCATCGATCGCGACTTTACTGCCCATGCATTGAAATTCACCGCTCCGGCAGCCAACAGCCTGGACATTTCCAGCGACCGCGATTATCTGGTGGAATTCACATCGGCACTGGCCCTGATTGCGGTCCATCTGAGCGGCTGGGCAGAAGAATGGATTTTATGGTGCACCACAGAGTTTGGATTTCTCACACTTCCGGATGCGTATACCACCGGTTCCTCCATCATGCCGCAGAAGAAGAATCCAGACGTTCTGGAACTGATTCGCGGTAAATCGGCCCGGGTGATTGCTTCGGCCCAGCAGTTGTTTGTGCTGCTGAAGGGCCTGCCCCTGGCTTATAACCGCGACCTGCAGGAAGACAAGCTGGCGGCCTTTGTCGCCCTGGACACCATCAGCAGTTGCCTGCAGATTGCACCTGCGATTGTGGCATATGCCGAGTTGAACCGGGAACGAATTGCCAGCCGGATTGATGAAGGATTTCTGGATGCCACCGCACTCATGGAATACCTGATCAAACAGGGAACTCCCATGCGAACCGGCCATGAGATCGTGGGCAGACTGGTGGCGCTGTGTGAGCAACGAGGCTGCCGGTTGGCCGATCTGTCTCTGGTCGAACTGCAACAGGTCGCCCCGCTGGTGGAAGAGGGAATCTTTCAGATTCTTGGTGCCGAGAACGCTGCCGCTGCCCTTGTCAGTGATGGAAGCGGAGGGACAATCCGGGTGCGGGAACAACTCGCAATCTGGAAATCTCGTTTCCCCAACGAACATTGAATCGTTCTGCAAAGTTCTGGTAGAGCGAGCGTATGGGTCGCGTTCCGCCACGCGGCGGGCAGTCTTTCACCAAGTAAAACGCGCTGCGCGGGCCCAGGCCAGAGCAACTTGCTCTGGCTGAAGAGAACTTGAACCGTCTGCAATTGAGAGATGACCATATGAGATGCCGCAATTGGAGAATGATCTGGCCGAACCACGACCACGGCTTCTCCCGGAAATGCTTCGAGCAGCCGGCAAGCTTTGACATCGGGATGTTTCGTCAAAGGGCCAGGCACGCCCTTTTCGGAAAGAAAACCTCCAGCTACGGAGGGATTTTGTTTGTGGCACTCATGCAGTTTCTATGGGGGGGAAGTCAAATTCTTTTCGCTGCGGAACCGATCCTTTCTGAAGCCCAGTTTCGAGAACATATCTACCGGATGAATGTTCAGCCACATTGGCTGCCAGATGAGACTGCTTTCTGGTATCACGTTCGTACCGGTGCCGACATATCTGAATATGTCCTTGTGAACGCGGAAACGGGAACACGCAAAAGCGGGGAGACCCTGCAATCGCTCGGTATTTCAGAAACCACGGAAACCCGGACTTCGACATTACCTCGCACAACTGATCGCAAAACAGGGCACACCGGTGCTCCCTGCCGTATCACGTTTCTGAACGTGCTGAAGTCTCCGGTCAGCCTCTACTGGATCAACTCGAGTGGAGAGCGGATCTTCTACAGGACCGTGGCCTCCAATGACTCCCTGGTGCAAAATACGTTTGAAGGTCATGTCTGGTTGTTGATCGAGGACGGAAAAAAGCGATTATGCACCGTTAAGATTGATCCCTTCATGAGTCGCATCCTGATCGATGGCGCTCCGGAATCACTTCCGGAAGACAATGAGGCTCAGCCACGTCCCGCCCCGCGATCCGGAATCTCCCCCGATGGAACTTGGCAGGCACGGGCCGATGAAGCACAAATCGTTTTGACGAATTTGATGACAAATGAAAAAGTCGATCTGCCAGCTGCCCTGCAGGCAGGGGCCCGCTATTTTGGTGAGATTCGTTGGAATCGCCAGTCAGACGCTTTCGTGATTTCCGCCACGGTTCCCGTTCAGAAACGACAAGTTTCGATTGTGGAAACCTCCCCGCAAGATCAGGTTGAGCCGAAGACCATCAAATTTGACTATGTCAAACCCGGCGATCCATTGCCACAACCAGCCCCGGTACAGTTTCACCTTGTGGATGGGCAATTCCAGCAGCAGGAGATCGAAAACGCACTTTTCCCCAATCAGTTCACCTCCGGGAATACGCAGGATTATCGCTGGTCTGAAGACGGCAGTGAATTTTACTTCGACTACAATCAGCGAGGCCACCAGTGCTACCGGATTCTCGCGGTTAACGCGAACACGGGAGCCGTCCGCAGCGTCGTGGAAGAAACCAGCCCGACATTCATCGACTATCAACTCAAATCATGGCGGCACTGGGGCCAGGCTGACAAAACATTATTGTGGTTGAGCGAACGTGATGGCTGGTGTCATCTTTGGCGCTATGATGTTTCCGGCTCGACACCGCCGCAGCAACTGACCTCTGGAAACTGGGTCGTGCGCAAAGTTCTGGCCGTCGATGATACGGCTGGAACGATCTGGTTCACCGCCAGCGGGCTGCGTCCGGAAGAAGATCCTTACCATGTTCATCTCTGCCGGGTGCAAGATGACGGGACAGGCTTTCAGCAACTCACCACCGGGGATGGAGATCATGACATCCAGTTCTCTCCCGGACGAAAATACTTTCTCGATACCTGGTCACGGATCGATTGTCCGCCGGTAACGGAACTCCGCCGGACCGACAATGGACGCCTGATTTGTGAAGTCGAACGGGCCGATATTTCCAGTTGGCTGGCGATGGGTGGAAATTTGCCGGAACGCTTTGTCGCCAAAGGACGAGATGGAAAAACAGACATCTATGGAGTCATTTTTAAACCGTCAAATTTCAATCCGGAGAAGAAATATCCCATCGTCGAAAATGTCTATGCTGGTCCGCATGCAGCCTTTGCCCCGCGGAAATTTGGCGAACTGAAGAAAAGACAGGATCTCGCGGAACAGGGGTTCATTGTCGTGCAGGCAGATGGCATGGGAACAAACTTTCGTGGTAAGGCGTTTCACGATGTCTGCTGGAAGAACCTGAAGGATGCCGGGTTCCCGGATCGCATCGCCTGGATCAAGGCGGCGGCCAGCACGCGCCCCTGGATGGATCTGTCTCGTGTGGGGATCTATGGCGGCAGTGCCGGAGGACAATCCGCCATGCGGGCGCTGCTGGACCACGCCGATTTTTATCATGTGGCCGTTGCAGACTGCGGCTGTCACGACAATCGCATGGATAAGATCTGGTGGAACGAACAATGGATGGGATGGCCGGTGGACGAAAGCTACAAACAGAGTTCGAATGTTGAAGATGCGGACCGCCTGCAGGGTCAACTTCTCCTGATTGTGGGTGAACTGGATCACAATGTCGATCCTGCCAGTACCTATCAGGTGGTGGCAGCTCTGCAGCGAGCACGAAAATCGTTCTCCTTCATGCCCATCATGAACACCGGCCATGGTGCCGCAGAAACCGAATTTGGCGTACGTCTGCGACAGAAATTTCTGATTGAACACCTGCGTCCCTGAACTTCCCGAGCTCTCCCTGCCGATCTGTCTGTCGTGCCGTCTGTCAGAGTCTGTCCGGAAAGGTCAATTTGGGCTGCGATCGGCTCTTTTGCGTTCTGAACTTCGTCAGCCTGCATCGACGAATTCTAGGAATTCGCCTGCTTCGGCTTCCTTGTCAGAACACAAATC
>Ga0182738_1001959_pt1 | contig 25008 bp, 18 predicted proteins | sample eDN5th30CBELigMG_FD_128876 | JGI IMG/M metagenome (GOLD analysis project Ga0182738, IMG submission 128876) | Enriched Miracle-Growth compost microbial communities from Emeryville, California, USA - eDNA 5th pass 30_C BE-Lig MG (version 2)... ...
CAGCCGAGACGATTGAGTCTCGGCGGTTGTCCTCGACTGGCGGCACCCTTCGTTAGGCCAGTCGAGTGACGCTCGAAGACATCACCGGCCGGTTCGACCCCGCCGGAGTGTGAGCAACTCGTGGGTAAACCTCTGTAAACAGGCCCAGCCGGACGGCCCGGGCCTGTCAGCCTCCCGCTTCATCGCGTTGACTTCGGTTCGGCCGGTGCCTAGCATGACTGGGGACGCTGGCCGATTGCGCAACGAGTGATAGCGGGAGGAAATGTAATGGCGAAGGAGCGACCCAGAACGCTGGGCGAGCTGCGGGAAAGCGGATACCGGATGGAGTCGGTCAAGGACGAGATGAGGCGCAACGTGATCTCGCTGATCCGGTCAGGTCGCCCTCTTTTCCCAGAGGTTCTCGGTTACGAAGAAACCGTCGTCCCCCAAATTCAGAACGCGATCCTCTCCCGCCACGACCTCCTCTTCCTTGGCCTGCGCGGCCAGGCGAAAACCCGGATGTTGCGCCAGCTTGTAAATCTGCTGGACGAGGCGATGCCCATCATCGCCGGCTCCGAGATCAACGATCATCCCTATGCGCCCCACTCCAAATCCGCGCGCGACATCGTCGATTCCTTAAAGGAACAGACGCCAATCGAATGGGTTGGACGCGATGCGCGGTACCAGGAGAAGCTGGCCACGCCCGACGTCACCATCGCCGACCTGATCGGCGAGATTGATATGATCAAACATGCTGAGGGGCGGTATCTCTCGAACGAGCTTACCATGCACTTCGGCCTGATCCCTCGCACCAACCGGGGGATCTTCTGCATCAACGAGCTCCCCGACCTGTCTCCCAAGATCCAGGTGGGTCTGTTTAACGTCCTCGAAGAGCGAGATATCCAGATCCGAGGATATCCGATCCGGCTCGCCCTCGATCTCTGCATGGTCTTCTCGGCCAACCCGGAAGACTATACCAACCGAGGCCGGATCGTTACGCCGCTCAAGGACCGGATTGGGTCCGTCGTTCGCACGCACTATCCACTCACCCGCGAGTTGGGGATCGCGATCAATGACCAGAACGCCTGGCTTGACCGGGCGGACGAGCGAGTCGCCATCCCTTTATACATCAAGGAGATCGTGGAAGAGGTCTCCCGCCTCGCGCGTTCGTCCTCGCATGTGAACCAGCAGTCGGGGGTGTCGGTCCGCATGTCGATCGCCAACCTCGAAAACGTCGTGTCGAACGCCGAGCGACGCGCTCTGCTCAACGGCGAGGAATGGATCGTCCCTCGCCCGTCCGACCTGGGACATGTCGCTACCAGCTCGCGCGGAAAGCTGGAGCTGACGATGTCCGAGGATGATGGAAATGAGGATAAGCTCGTAAGCCGGCTCGTGGACGAGGCGGTCAAAAACGTCTTCACTCAGTACCTGGATGCCCGGGAATTCCGAGGAGTCGTCGACCACTTCGAAGCCGGTAAGGGACTCGAGCTGGGAGACGCGCTCGCGGCGACCGAAGTGCTCGCACGTATTGAAAAAGTGCCTCACCTGCGCAAGCGGGCGGAAGAGTTTGCTCATCAAGTCCAGCCCGACCTGAAAGAGAGCTCGGCCCGGTTGGCCGCGACGGCATCAGCCGTCGAGTTCATCCTGGATGGTCTCCACGTCTGCAACAAGTTGAACAAGACCTCGAAGCCCGGATCCACCTCGTACAAGCGATAGTCGAGGCTGGGTCCATCCGCGCGAACTCCTCGGCAGGTTGTGGGATCAGAACTGGCTGAGGGGTGTGGTAAGAAGCCGTGGCAGTCGCAGTCGACGGAGGATTGGTCGTGGCCTTCTACGAATACAGCAAGTGGGACGGCTCTCAGAGCTTTCAGCCCCAATCCGGTGATAAGGCATTCGACCAGCTCACGGAGTATCTGCTTCAGCACGGCGAGCAGGTGCTCCGCAGCCTTGACGAATTCGACGACGACGATCAGCCCGACCTTCTGAAGCAGATCGAAAACCAGGGGCTGATCGAGAAGGACGAGGAAGGCCGATGGCAGGTCAGCCCGAAGGGGGTGCGCCGGATTCAGCAAGGCGCGCTGACGAGCCTCTTCCAAACCTTCCAACGCGATGCGATCGGTAAGCACGAGACGCCTCAGAAGGGTGAAGGAACGGTCCGGCTCGAGGACTCGCGCCCTTACGTTTACGGCGATACCCTGGCGAATCTCGACCTCCATGAAACCCTCAAGAACGCCCTGACCCGGCAAGGGGGGGGCACCCCCATCCACGTGCGTTACGAAGACTACATGGTTTACGAGACCGAGTACCAGACTCGGTGCGCCACGGTGGTCTTGATCGACATGAGTGGATCGATGGGGCGGTTCGGCAAATACGGGATGACCAAAAAGGTCGCCCTTGCCCTTCAGGCCATGGTCCGTGCCCAGTACGCGCAAGATTCCTTACAAATGGTCGGCTTCTATACGTACGCCAACCGAATCACCGAACGCGAGCTGGTGAACTCGGCCCCCAAGCCGGTTAGTCTCTTCGATAGCCACGTCCGCTACCGCTTCGACCTGGATAACCCACCCCGGCGCGTGCCCGAACACTTCACGAATATCCACGCGGGACTTCGGCTCGCACGAAGCTTACTGATGCGTCAAGGTTGCCAGAACAAGCAAATCATTATTATTACCGACGGAGAACCGACCGCCCATCTCGAGGGCCGAGAGGTAGTCTTGATCTACCCCCCATCGGAAAAATCGGCCTCCCACACCCTCGCGGAGGCCAAACGGTGCGCCGCGGCGGGGATTCGAATCTCCAGCTTCGCGTTGATCGAAGATTATTTCTACCTGGGCTTGGTGAACTTCGTCGAAGAGATGGCACGCGTCTCTCAAGGAGTCGCGGCCTATTGCTCCACGGAAGACCTCGGTTCCTTCGTCCTTGATTCTTTCATCGGCGGGCGACGTAGCCGAAGGATCAGCCGGTAGAAGCGGTATCTCGTCATACCTTCCCGGCCGACCGACCAGCCCGGCCCTTGTACATCGGTTAAGAAGGACGCGCCGCGCGCTGAGAAGTCACGAACGACTATGATGTGCGGGCCTGAGCCGCGCGGCGACCTAGCGCATCATAAGCCGCGTACTTATAAAGCTCTGTAAGCGTCGGATAATTATAACAAGTCTGGATAAATAGGTCGGCCCCTTGATTCAGCAGCAAGGCGGTCAGTCCCACATGAACTAGCTCGGTCGCCTGCTCACCAATGACGTGAACGCCGAGAAGGCGCTTGTCGTCGCGCGCGAAGAGAAGCTTCAAGAATCCCTTGTCGTCGCCAATGATGTGTCCCCGCGCATTCGAGGAATAGGCGGCCTTGCCAACGACATAATCCACGCCTGCCTCTTGAAGTGCCTCCTCGGTGGCCCCCGCCATCGAGCATTCCGGAATCGTGAAAATCCCGTAGGGGAGAACCGTCGCGATCTCGCTCTTGTATTTGAGGTCGAAGGCGTTGACGACGGCGACCCGCGCCTGCTCCATCGCGGTGGAAGCCAGCGCGGGGGATCCGATCACATCCCCCGCGGCGTAGACGTGAGGAACCACGGTCTGGTATTTCGAATCGACGTGTACCACGCCACGCTCATTCACCTTCACACCAACTCGATCCAACCCCAGGTTTTGCGTGTTGCCACTCCGGCCCGAGGAAACGAGGATCGCGCTGGGCTGCAACGTTGCGCCAGACCTCAAGCGTGCCTTGAGCTGTTCTCCCGCCTCGACAGTCTCCACCGACTCATTAAAATGAAATCGAATTCCGATCTCTTCCATCCGAGCTTGTAGCGCCTGGGCGATCTCGCCATCCAGCGAGCCGACCGCCCTGGCGCGCTGCTCGATCACGGTCACCTGGACGCCGAGGATCGCGAACATACAGGCGTATTCACATCCAATCACACCTCCGCCCACTACGAGCATGTCCGAAGGCAGAAACTGAAGCTGCAAGACCGTGTCCGAATCCCAGACTCGGTGGTCGTGGAAGGGATAGATTGCCGGGCGATAAGGGGTAGAGCCGACGGCCAGGAGGACGACCTCCCCTCGAATCGCGCTGGTGGATCCATCGGACTTGCTGATCTGAATCGTATGTGGGTCGAGGAAAGAGGCGTTGCCCCGAAAGAGCTGGACCTTGTGCCTGGAGAGATTGCCGAGGATGCGGACCCGCTCATCCTGAACCACATGCCGTTCGTGCGTGAGGAAGTCGCGGAGGGTCACCTGATGCTTGAAGCTCAGGTTCAAGCCGGAAAGGTCTCGGTTACGAAAGCCCGAGAGGTAAAGGGCGGTCTCGCGTAACGTTTTGGAGGGAAGTGTACCGGTGTTGGCCGCGGCGCCTCCTAGTTCAGGCTCCCTCTCGATCAGGGCGACCGACTTACCGAAATAAGCAGCCTGGGCGGCTCCCTTCTCACCAGCGGGGCCCGAGCCAATCACGACAAGGTCGAACTTTTCCGTTTCCATGCCACTCGGCCCCATTCCGTTCGTTCCACCCGTCATTCGCGGAAACTCACGCGAACTACCGTAACTGAGACTAGGGCCCTTGAACCGGACCTGTCAAGTCCATGGACGAATCCAACGGCTTCGGCCGAGCCGTTGATTCGAGGTCATCCAAGCCCCTGCTTCTCGAGTGAGTAGGGAACGATCTTGACCCCACGTTCCTTGCGTGAAGGGCTCAGGGCCTCCTTGTGAGCGGAAAGCTCTCGAGCCCATTGTTCTCCGGAGAGGGGGCCTTCCCCTGTCAGCGTCGGCGTGTTCACCTGAAACTCCCGGAGGTCCATCAGGCTCACCAGATCGCCCGGCGCAAGCGAAAGGGAATTGACCAACCGCGCCGTCTCCGACACATGCTGCTCGGTGGATCGTTCTCCACCCGCGCCTACCAGCACCACGATTCCCACTCCGATCCCAGCCTGCTTGAGCGACGCGACCAGGGAATGAAGCGTGGCGTTCTCCCAACGCTTCCCAAACAAGAGGCGGATGTCGGGATCTCCCGACTCAACCCCGACGATCACGCGTTCCAGGCGATGCTCGCGCAAGCTCAGCCACTGGTCAGTCGATAGGGAAACCTCCCCGGGTTGGTCGAGAAACGCGTGGACCGCGTTGAGCCGATGGGCAAGCCGACCTGTCCAGGCCAACTCCCCGATCGACTCGTCCAGTGGAGCGTCGATCAGGTTGGCCTCGATGGTTTTCAGCATCGATTCAAGGTCAACGAATGGACGGGTCAACACATCTCCGCCAGCCAGAAAGACCTGCCGACACTGAAGCAAGCGAGTCCCCACCAACCGCCGCACCGCTCGAACGTGATCAATGAACTCCTGGGGTGAGCGAGCGTGATAGGGAGACGCGGACCCTCCGCCAAAGCCAGAGTCTCCCTTGTTTCCCAGTGTTCCTTGCACAATCAGCGAACTCTGACAATCCGCTGGAAGAAACGGGAGCACACCGTGCGCGGCCAGGTATTTCTCTCGGTAGGCAAACCAGGCCGAGGCGTCCCAACGGGCCACACGCTCCAGAATATCCAGAAGGAGCAGGTCCTCCATGGGCTCGATCCCCTCCTTCGCGGGGGGCTCAACCCGACGCAGCTTGCCTGAAGTGAGCGCTTCACCTAAGGAGATGGCCGTCCCCCTGATCAAGGCGTCAAGGTCGCTCGCCTCGGCGAAGGAGAGGGTTCGACGTTTCAGGATCATATTCTTCCCCTCTCGGACCCGGTCGATCGCCTGCACCGTCGCGTCGAGCCCTTTGAGGTAATGGATCCCTTGAACGAACGCGCGCTGCCAACGTCCTTCCCGGTCGAAATGGAAAATTGGCTCGTCGCCGTAGTAAAGGGAGAAAGCCCCTTGCTTGAATCCCGCGAAAATCGGGTCTCCCTGCTCCGGCTGAAACATGACTCGAAGCCCATAAAGAGCGCCGGTTTCGAGCAAGCAGGCGGCTTCGGTCTGCAAGGCCATTTCAAGACACCCTTTCAATCAATCAGGCCTGGATCTTTTAGAACGAGTGACGTCTCGATGGCTCGTTGGGACAATTGAGAGAAGTCCAAGAAGCTTGCCTTAGCGTGATCTAACCTGCTTTAGTCCCTGTTCATACAGGGTCCGAAGCTGGCTCGTCATCGTCTCATGCCGAAACTGGTCTTCGAATCGCCTCCGGCCTTCTCGTCCGAGCGCATCTCGAAGCGCGGGGTCTGATGCGAGCTTTAGAATTGCGGCTTCCAACCCAGGGAGGTCTCGAGGGGCCAGCAGAATCCCCGTTTCGGGGAGGATCACCTCCCTCGCGCCATCGATGTCGTAACTGATCGCGGGACGGCCCGTCAACAAGGACTGAGGAAGGACGCGGGCCAATCCCTCGCGTAAGCTGGGATGGACCACGGCGTCGAGCGCCCACAGAAGTTCGGGGATCTTCGAGGGGGGGACCAGGCCAACGAAGTGGAAGGCATGCCGAAGCCCCATCGCTTCGATCTCCGCGATCAGCCGTTCGCGCAGAATTCCATCGCCTATGAATACGAATCGGACCTCGGGATTGGCCGCGAGCACGGCCGGAGCAACCTTGAGAATATCCTCATGCCCCTTCCGCTCAAAAAGTCGTGCGACCGTTCCAAAGGCCACTTCATCGTCTGAGAGCCCCAGTTCGCGTCGAACGGTCTCGCGCGGTCGGGCAGGGTGAAGGAACGCATCCACATCCATCCCGCTATAGACCGTGGTAAACTGTTCCGGCCGCCCGACATGGCACTCCAGCGCCTGCCGCGTCATCGCATCGCAGACGCTCACCAGCCGATGGCAACGCTTCGCTCCCCAACGCTCGAGTGCGATGTATAGCCGGTTCTTGCTGGCCGTTTCCGAGGGTCCAAAAGGAAGCCCATGAATCGTGTGGACCACCAACGGCACCTTTTCGTGCCAGGCCGCCGCGCGTCCCAAAAGCCCCGCCTTGGAGCTATGCGTATGCACGACGTCGGGGCGGAATTCCCGGATCAGCTCACGAAGCCGTCGATAAGCCCGGAAATCGGTTGAAGGGCGGACCGCTCGAATCAACTCCGGCATCAACACCACGTTCAACCCTTGGGCTTCGGCACGGCCGAACAGGTCCCCCTCGGGCCCCTCGGCAGGCCCCGTGGCAAGAATGACCTCGTCGCCAAAACGGTGGTGTAGTCCTTCCACTGTCAGCAACGTGTTCTCTTGAGCACCACCAATAATTAATCGCGTGATGACATGGAGAATTTTCATTTCATAAACACATGACAGTTAAATCGGCAAAAAAGTTTGAGGGCCGCATGCATGAAACGATCTTGGACGAATAGCCCCAGGTTCGACCTGATTGGGTCTAACGCTCGTCTGGATGCCCATATCGAACATGAAGCAGAAAGAGGCCCTGGGGCGGAGCTGTCGGGCCCGCCTCGCGCCGGTCTTCCGCCGCGAGGGCTTCGGCGACGCGTGATTCAGCCCAGCGGCCGATTCCCACCTGGATCAGGGTACCGGTGATCGCCCGAACCATGTTGTACAGGAAGCCGTCGGCCTCGACCTCGACCCGGACGAGATGATCGTGCCGCGAGACCTCGATGTCCAGGATGGTCCGCACGCTGCTCAGACGGTTAGGCCACTGGGTCTCGAAGCTATGAAAATCGTGACGCCCGCGCAAGGCCTGGGCGGCTCGATGCATCGCGGGCACATCCAGGCGGCGATAAACGTGATGGCTGTACCGTCTTTGGAACGGGTCGGCGTAGGCTCCGTTGTCGATCACATACCGGTAGCGTTTCGATCGGGCGTCGAGCGTGGCGTGAAACGCCTGTGGCATCTCCCAGGCATTCCCCACCCGGACGTCGGGAGGAAGCATCGCGTTGAGCGCCTTGACGAAAACCTCGGGGGCGTGCCGAGAGGCGGTGAGAAAATGAACCACCTGGCCGATCGCGTGAACTCCGGCGTCGGTTCGGCCGCTGGCGTTGGTGGGCGGGACGGCTCCGGTCAGTTGACCGAGAGCCTGCTCGAGCGTTTCCTGAACCGTACGCTGATCGGGCTGGCGTTGCCAGCCGGCGAAATCGGTCCCGTCGTAGCTCACCAAGAGCTTGATGTTTCGCATCAGGCGGAAAAGACCAAGGCCGTCCCAGCGCCGCGACCGAACCACGGGCCCAGCATCGAGGCGCGGGGAATCTCGGGAGAAATGGAGAAGGGAAACGCAAAGGAGGCAAGGCCGAGGTCAGACGAAGAAGCGGAGGCCAACCAAAGGTGGGTGGTTTGCCTCCCCTTCGTCCATCCGAGGCAATAAGGCCGGTTCAGGCTCTGACCGGGTCGAGCTTGAGCAACTCCTCGGCGATCTGGACCGCGTTCGTCGCGGCCCCTTTACGCAGGTTGTCGCTCACGCACCAGAAGAGCAGGGCGTTGGGGTTGCGGAGATCCTGGCGGATCCGGCCCACGAAAACCTCGTCTCGCCCGGAGGAATCCGTGGGGAGCGGGTACTCGCGCTCGGCAGGCCGGTCGAACACGACGAGACCGGGGGCGTTGGCCCAAACTTCGCGGGCTGCCTCGGGCGTGATCGGCCGCTCCGTTTCCACGAGAATCGACTCGCTGTGCCCATTCATCACGGGAACGCGCACACAGGTGGGGCAAACGTCGATCGAGTCGTCCCCCATGATCTTGCGCGTCTCGTTCACCATCTTGATTTCTTCCTTCGTGTATCCGTTCGGAAGGAAGTCGTCAATCTGAGGAAGGCAGTTAAATGAGATCGGGTGAGCGAACTTGCTGGGAGGCGGAACGTCCTTGCCGGTCAGCAGAGCGGTGCTCTGATTCGTGAGCTCTTCGATGCCGGTCTGGCCAGCCCCCGAGACCGCCTGATAGGTGCTAACGATCACCCGTCGAATACGGAAGGCATCGTGCAGGGGCTTCAGGGCCACCACCATCTGGATGGTCGAGCAGTTGGGGTTCGCGATAATCCCGCGATGTCGAGCGATATCGTGCGCATTGACTTCGGGCACAACCAACGGGACCTCGGGGTCCATGCGAAAGGCGCTGGAGTTGTCGACGACCACGGCCCCTGCCTGCGCGGCGATCGGGCTGTACTGGCGAGAGATGGAAGCGGGGGTGCTCGAAAGGACGATATCGACGCCCTGAAAGGCCTCGGGCGTCAACAGCTCGATCGTGGTTTTCTTACCGTTGAAGGTCACCGTCTTTCCGGCACTTCGCTCCGACGCGAGGAATTTGATCGACTCCACCGGGAACTTGCGTTCCTCGAGCAGGCGAACCATCACGTCTCCCACGGCTCCGCTGGCCCCAACGACGGCAACACGCTTCACGGCGAACTCCCTCACCCATTCTCGATTGAACTCAGAACCCGACGTAAACGGTTCTGGTCGACCCGGCGTGGTGATATTGGTCCGGGTCCTTCGACGCAGGGACACAAGAGATCCCAGGTGGGTTCGCAATCAATTCTTGTTTTTGCGCGAAGTCCTTCCATGATACGAATTCCGATCGTGCGTTGGCAATCAGCAATAACCGCGACCAAGACATTCGCCTTGGGCCTGTGCGAACGCCTTGTTGGTTCTTAGAATAGAGAACTGCCAAAAAAATGTTGGTTGAGTTCTTCAGGTTGAGGTGGCTGCGTTGAAAGTTCTCGTCATTGGCAAAGGAGGGCGCGAGCACGCTCTCTGCTGGAAGTTAAAACAGTCGCCCAAGGTCCGCAAAGTCTTTTGTGCTCCGGGAAACGCGGGGACCGCGCTCGATGTTCAGAACGTGGCGATCGACCAGGGTGATTTCCGCGGCTTGATCCAGTTTGCCAGGCGAGAAGGAATCGGCCTGACCGTCGTGGGTCCCGAGGAGCCCTTGACCAACGGGATCGTCGACGCATTTCAACGCGAAGGGCTTCGGATCTTCGGCCCCCGGCGCGACGCCGCCGAGCTCGAGGGGAGCAAGGTCTTCGCCAAGGACCTCATGCGTCAAGCCGGCATTCCCACGGCCGACTACCGGATCTTCCGGTCGGCTCCCGACGCCGAGCTGTACATGCTCTCGCGCGAGGTCTCGCTGGTCATCCGGTCTCGAGGCCGTTCCGCGATCCGGCACACCATGCTCTGCCGAACCGCGAGCGAGGCGCTCGAGGCGATTGACCGGATCATGGACCCTCGGGAACAACTTGGCCCCGGCGTCCAGGTCGAGATCGAGGAGCGGGGCGAACGCAGGGCCTTCGTCACCGCGGCCGAAGCGCGAGACTATGTGCTCGGCCGCCCGTTGGGGATGGTCCTGAAGGCGGACGGGCTCGCCGCCGGCAAGGGAGTCTATGTCTGCGACAACATCCGCCAGGCCCTGGAGGCGATCGACCAGGTCATGGTCCGCCGCATCTATGGGAAGGCGGGGGATCGCCTGATTCTGGAAGAACGGCTCGACGGCCAGGAAACCAGCATCCTCGCTCTGACCGACGGACGAACGATCGTTCCTCTCGAGTCGAGCCAGGACCACAAGCGGGCCTATGATCACGACGAAGGCCCCAACACCGGAGGGATGGGAGCCTACTCGCCAGCTCCGATCGTGACGCCCGACCTCATGGAAGAGGTGGAACGCGAAATCCTCGTGCCGGTGGTCCACGCGCTCAAGCGAGCCCGAAGGCCCTTCCGGGGCGTCCTTTACGCGGGGCTCATGCTGACCAACCAGGGGCCCAAGGTCCTGGAGTTCAACGTCCGCCTGGGCGACCCGGAATGCCAGGCCGTGCTGATGCGGCTAAAGACCGACCTCTTCGAGTTACTCGACGCCGTGGTGGACGAGCGACTCGACTCGATTCAGTTGGAATGGGACCGTCGCCCCGCGGTGACCGTGGTCATGGCGTCCGAAGGGTATCCCGGCTCGTATGAACGGGACCGGGTGATCAACAACCTGGAAGAGGCCGACCGGATGGCCGACGTGAAGGTATTCCACGCGGGGACCACCCTCAGGTCCGCCCCCTCGCTCGGTAAGGACGGCCGAATCGTCACCGACGGCGGCCGTGTTCTCGACGTGACGGCGCTCGGCGAGACCCTGGCTCAAGCACAGGCCCGCGCCTACGAAGCGGCCCGATGCATCCGATACAATGGCGCCTGGTATCGCCACGATATCGCGAGCAAGGCGATCAAGACCCAAGAAGCCTAATCTGAACGTTTCCAACGCTTCCGCCCACCAACGAATCACGACAACTTCCGCACGCGTCCAACAACTTCCAGAAACGAACAAAGGCCTTGCCAACGCTACCGCGTCGGCAAGGCCTGTTCTTTTCGCCGTCGAGGATGCGGCTTTCAACGTCTCGTCGACGTCCAGAATCAGCGGCGGGTGGGTCCTTGGGGGACGCGAGAACCGATTCGGTGCGGCTGAATTCGAGAGGTCCCTCCTCGCGCCGCGACCTCCACGCCTCTGGCCGGGTTATGCATTCCCGGAATGAACGCATAGGGCTGCTTGCCCGTGTAAGGGGCTTCTGGAACGTTCGGTGGAATGACTGGACCGCGGTCGTTGTCAACCTTGCTGGCGAAGAACGCGGTCATTGGGCTGGACGGCGCCACTCCGGAGTTATTGATGGTCCCTTCGACTTTCCCAACGATTTCGCCGGTTGGCAGGACCAGGTTCTGATCGTTGCCGAATTCCACGATCTGATTTCCGTTGGGACCGGTGCGGATTTCTGGGTGAACCGAGGCGGCGAAGATCGAGTTGACCACGTCTCCGGCCACCAGGACCCCCATTCCGCCGCCGATCTGGGCGTTCGCGGGCATGGGCAACGGAGCGGGCTGGGGCGTCGGGTTAAAGGTATTCACCGCGGCCTGTCCGGCCACCGTGCTGATCACGTCGGAGAAGTTCTGCTGGTAACCCGACAGGACGTTCGTGTTGACGACGTCGCCACCGAAGCTCACCTTGCTGATCGTTCGGTCAACGTAGACCGTGGAGTTCAACGCGCCTCGGTTGGCGGAAAGCGTGTTGATAACGTGCGTTGCGATATCAACGGTATCCATGCCACGGCCGAACACCACGTTACGGGCCCCGTTGGGAGCGACCAACAGCACGTTATTCGTTTCGCCCCCCACCGAGAAGTTGGAGAGCTTGGCCTGACCCGTGCCCGTGGCGTCGTACACGAGAGTTGAGAAGTTCGTTGCGTCTCCACCCACCCGAACGTTACCGATCTGGCCCGTCACCGCCCCTGTAAGCCGTGAGTCACTCAGGAAGGGGGCCACGCCCGAGGTACCGGAGATCACCCAGGTCCCTCCGAAACCACGCGCCGCCGGGGTGTTGTGACTGAACTGTCCTGGAGGCGTGGTGGTATCTCCAACGATCTCGTTGGCCTGGAACAGGTTGAGCCGACCCGACACGCCAAACACCACGCCGTGCTGAATCACGGTGGGCTGAGTGGCATCGCCGGAGGGGGGAACCACCTGGACACTACTTATGGATTTGTCGATGAGGATGCGCGTGCCGCCGTACTGCGGCAACCCGAGCGTGATGGTGGCGTTATCGCTCTGAGTATTGGCGGTCGGGTTCGTGGGTTGCCCCACGGTCATGTCCACACCGCCGAACTGGAGCGTGCTCACCCCGTCGGGAATTGAGATTGAAGGTGCTGGCCCCGTGGGAGCGCTGCCGTCCTCGGGAAGTGGCGTTGTTTTTGCTAACCAGAAGTCTGGCATCAGGACCGCAAGCGGTCCATTACCACTGTTGGATCGTAGCGATCGACTGGGCAGTTCATCGAGCGACTCAAAGAAGACCTTGCCATCGCCTGTTTCCGACTTCGTCACTTCGGAGACGACTCGGCTCTTCTGAGGGTCGAGACCGCCGATCGTGATCGACTTGATCTGAGACTGCGAGTTCAACGGAGCGGGATTTCCATCCGCCCCATTCTGTTTCGCAACCGTGATTGATCCGGGACCAACCACCTGGAGTACCCACTGGTCCCCATCGATATCAGTTCCCGAAACCACGGCGGAAAGGAGTTGCCGGCCCTCTAAGCTCTCCGCCCCGGGACGCAGAGCTCGGTTCCGTTGTATGGGTTTCCGCATCGACATGGACCAGACTCCCAAATCGCAAGAGGCAGACCGGCTCGCGTCACCGGCAGGGAGAGACACGATCCAGACGTGCCCTCACCCGTGCCTTGGTATTTCATCAGTCCGTTCTCGATAATCGGTCTTCCATCTGGCAGCCTTGAGAAATTCCTTAAATTCCCTGCAAACCGAACAATCGGCACATTCAGCCCGCAAAGCAGAAACCGGAGACCCAATGAGTAACTTGTCTCCCTAAGTTGTTTCTTAAGTAAAGATTAGCGAAATTCAACGCGTTCGAGGATTTCGCGATGAACAAGCCTTTCTCGGCAAAAAGACGGCGACCATCGATACGAATCACTCTCAATCGAGCGGCCCGCCTCCACCAATTGCTGGTTTACCTGGCGGCTGAGCCTCGACCACGTGAATCCATCCTTGAGGAGATGAATCTCGCCCTTCGAACGCTGTACCGCGAGTTGGAGCTCCTGAAGCGCTGTGGGATCAAGATTCCTTACAAGGACAAGAAGTACCGGCTCGCGACCTCCTTCCAGGCAGCGGAAGGGAACTTGCCCTTTCCCGATCCTCAACTCTCATTCGCGGAGATGGCAGAACTCGCGCGCCACCCAGGTAATGCCGCGCAGCGGCTGGCGGAGCTACTCGCGAGCGTTATGCGTGGTCCACGCTCGGGCTCTTAGCACCGCTTCGCTCGGTGTGATCTTGGTTTACGAACACGTGGATTTCCCCGAGAGGCCTGATCCTTGCCGGACCTTCCGCACGCTTGGGACGAGATGAACCCGAGGCCACGTCATTCCGTGGCCCACGTGGAGGTAGGAATGAGCTCGTCTCACCGAACTCGAAAGCCCGTTTAGCGTTCGGGAAATCCCTTCGCGGTAGGCTCTCAGTCCCGGCCTTTTAAAGAACGAACCTGGTACCGGCCTTCATAACAGAGGGCCGATTTTTCAGGCCGAACGGCTTCGGCAGCCGGAACCTGAACTGAGCAAGCCGGGCAGAAGCGTCGTTGTGGTAAGATCTTAGCTTAGCCCTTTGCGTTGATACCGAGGCAACCAACAGACTGGGCATCTCACTCGCTTTTTCTACCTCCGTCACCGGGGCGAGAGGGTTTACCCTTGACCAATCAGGAGCCCCAACATGTCGGCGAGACGATTTATCTGGGCGATGGTCATCGTGGCGGCGGCGGCCCTAGTCGCCTGGATCGAGACCCATCCCAAGCCGCACCCTCATACCAAGTTGATCACGGAACGAGTCGAGACGGCGAAGAAAGCTCTCGAGCAGCTCCAAGGCAATACCGCGGACCCTTCGAACCAGCTCGGGAGCCAAACCCGATGGTATCGTCGGATCGCCGAAACGCGCCGAGACCTCGGCGGGCAGGACGAAGAGGTCATTGCCGACCTGCAAGCATACGTGAAACACCTCGAGGCCGTACTCGGCCAGGTTGACCCCGCGGAAAAGGCATCGGCCCTCGATACACGCTATGAACTCGCGGAAGCCAAAACATGGCTCACGTTAGAACTCGAAGCGCGTGGCCAGACATCGGACAACTCGAACTGATCCACCGAGCCTGGTTCGTCCTCGATGGTTCTTCACCGAGGGGCCTGGGGCCAGCCCTCGATCATTTCCAGCCAACGCACGGCGATGCGATGACAAAGACCGCGAGAAAGGCGGCCTTTCCCACTCGGCAGGAGCCTCGTACTCCCAAAACCACCTGGTCATCATGCTCTTCTGGGAGTACGAGGCTCCTGCCGAGGGGCTGCTGCTGGGACTTGAACAAGCGGACGGCGAGTTACGCCCGAATGATTTTCAAGGCCCGACCCCGCGTTCCCCATCATAACCTGGTTATTGATGGCAACTTGTAACGGGTGTGAGTTAGTGAGCGGGGAACGGCATTGAGGGACGTACGATGCTCAACTCGTCTCGCAGTGTCAATGCGCGTGTTTGAAGCTCATCTTGGCCCACTCCAATTTGTGCGAGCAACAACTCGGCCAGCGCCACGGCGACTTCGGCCTCTTCATAGGCGATCGCGGAAACCCCCAGATTCTCCAGGGCCTTTCGCTCCGCCAGATAGTGGCCTCGCACCAGGATCTTGAGATTTGGCTGCATGGCCAGAGCGGCCGTGATGATCGGCCCTCGCGCATCGCGATCAGGAAGGGTCACCATGAGGTATTCCGCCCGATCCACGCCGGCCGCCTTAAGGATCTCTTCGCGGCTCGCGTCGCCGTAAATCGCGCGCATCCCCTCGCCTCGCAACCTTCTCACCGTATCGACGTTAAAGTCAACGATCGTGGGCTCGATCTGAAAATCTCTGAGAATGCGCGTGAGGGTTTGCCCCACCGGTCCATAACCCACGACCACCGCGCTGACCCCGGAAGCCGCTGTTCTGGTTGGCTCGTCGAGACTGGCGAGCGAATCCACCTCGGCATTCGTCAACTTCCAACGGTTGAACGCCGGTTTGCTTTCCAACCAGCGCGCCATTCGAGGCACGAACCGGAACAGGATCGGGTTCAACGTGATACTAATGATCGCGCAGCTTACCAGAACACTCGTCTGGCCATGAGTGATGAAGCCGAGCGCGCGAGCCTCTTCTCCCAGGATGAACGAGAACTCACCGATTTGAGACAAGGCGACTGCCGCCGTCATCGCGGTCAGTTGAGAATATCCAAGGATATGCACAATGAGATAGGCGGCCAGCGGCTTCCCGATGAGGACGACACCGAGCACGCTGAGCATCAATCCCCAGTTCGCCAAGGTTTCCCGGGGGTCGAACAACATGCCCACCGAGACGAAAAACAGCACGGCGAACGCGTCTCGCATCGGCAGCGCATCCGAAGCCGCCTGATGACTCACGTCCGACTGCCCCACGACCATTCCCGCCAGAAACGCGCCGAGGGCCATCGACACGCCGAAGATTTGGGCGGAACAGGCCGCGACTCCAAGCGCCGCCACCAAGACCGAGAGAGTGAACAACTCACGCGACCGCGTTCGGGCCATGTAATTCATCAACCAAGGCACGACCCGACGGCCCCCCACCAGGACCAGGGCGACCAGGAGCACGATCTTGACCCCGGTCCACCCCAGCGACGACCCCAGGCTAGACAGGTCGCCACTCCTGAGCACATCCTTCAGCACGGGCAGGACCACGAGCACGATAATGGTGAACAGGTCTTCCACAACGAGCCAGCCCACCGCGACGTGGCCTGACTGGGTGTGCAACACGCCGTTGTCCATGAGGACCCGGATCAGGACCACCGTACTGGCGACGGATACAGCCACTCCCAGGAGCACTCCCGTGACAAGAGGCGTCCCAAAAAAGAGGTAACAGATGCCCGCGGTAAGCCCAGTCGCGGCCGTGATCTGAACCGCGGCCCCAGGAAGCGCAACGCCTCTCACGCGAACCAGGTCACTCACGTGAAAGTGCAGGCCGACCCCAAACATCAGCAGAATCACGCCCATCTCCGCGAGTTGCGACGCAATGCTCGCATCCCCCACGAAGCCTGGCGTATAAGGACCAACCATGATGCCGGCTAATAAATACCCGACGATTGGAGAGAGACCAACTCGATTCGTGATCGCACCAAAAAGCAGGGCAAAGGCTAGCCCCACGGTGACAAGCAAGATCAATGAAACATCATGCACAATCAAATCTCCATGATCTGCTTACATGAACCTCATTCAAGGCCCACCTCCCCGTTTTCTCAGCCCAATTTCAAGTCTTATCCACCCTAGAGTTTCCAGTTGCTCAAGGCAACCGCGAAACCACGCGAGAACCCGCAGAATCGAAACATCCATAACTCCGTGTTTTTTTGTCGATAAATCTTGATGTTCTTCCGATCGAGGTTCTGATGTCTTGACCCACTAAGAAGTTAGGACAATTACCGGAAGCCGTATCGCCTCAATTATCAAATATTAATGCATATAATCAACATTCGGATTTACGTCACCCAGGTCAATCCCAACCACCTTTGGATTGAAATTCCGTGCCGGAGCCTCGCGCGGGACTCGCTTTAAAAGCGATCATCACGGACGAACGTTCGGACTTACAAGTCGAGCCAGGAGGATGGGACCGGTGTTGAGGTTAAGTCGATGGAGGTTGGCCCAGGTGGTAGATTCGCTTCAAAAGCTGGAGGGGCAGCCGGCCCAACGGAAGATGGTGTGGATTCACGGAATACGAGATGTTCCAGGGCAAGGCAGGTCGAGAGGGAGTCCGTCGTTGACGCGTCTCGACGAGGCTCGGTCCCCTCGTAAAAACCAGACTCGATTCCAGGTAAGCGAAGCTCTTGAACCTGGACCGAGTAGTGGTCGATTTGAATGAAGTGACCGGGCTGGGACTCGAACCCAGGACCAACGGATTAACGTACCCCATCGGCTTTCACCGACCAATTCGCTTTTTTGATCTGAACCAAGGGTCCGAAAGATCAAAAGAAGCGGATTGTTGAGAGTCTGGACTATACCATCGCCGTCTCAGGCGTGCCGCGTCTAGTCTCTGAGGCTGAAACCGGCGATCCGCCGGCCTCTTGCCTGCTGATTACCCAATCTCTCACCTTTTCAAACCTTCACGCTTGCTGTTACCAGCGACGTTGTGGTGATGAGAGCTGTCAGGGCGTTCCAGCATACTGCGGCATGCACTCATCGCGGTTCGGAATCTTCCCGCGCGAGGCTCCTAATTCAGGATCCAAATTTGGATCTTGGTTGAAGTCCGTTGCTCTACCAACTGAGCTACCCGGTCAAAGATAGTAGAAAGTAGCTTAACGGCCAAAGGCACTCGCGTCCAGTCCCTGCCGGGAGATTCGGTCAGAAAATTCAGAAAGCACGAGCTTCGATTCTCAGGTCGACCGCACGCACGCTCAAGCCTCTGGTCATCGAACCCGTTGAGGAGCATGCCCTACCTGCCTCCGAGTGACCGAACTTGCGTTCAACCCGCCTTGTCGGATAGAGACGTCCCACGTTTAGGCAACGAGTCAACGGAGAAGTAGGAACGATTGATGCGAGAACCAAAAGGGCAAACCCCTGACCCACCTGCGAGCAACACCGAGCGGATAACCCCTATTAACCAGGATGGCTTACCGGGCAAGCGAACTCTCGGCTTCCCACTGCGGCCCGAGGTCGAGGAGGCCCTGAACTCGAGTTGGGAAAGGAACAAAGAGGCTTATCGCTACCTTGCACGGTAGGAGAAAACCCTTGAACAACACGCTCGAACTCACCACCGACGACATCATCGCGATTCAGGCGAACCTCCTCGCGCGGATGAATGCTCCCGACTCTCCCCCGCTCAGACGAGGCGACCTCGACTCGGCCGTTCAACGTTATCGTAACGCCGCCGCATACGAAGGGGCCGACCTGATCCGGCAGGCGGTGATCCTGGCGACGAGCCTCTCCCAAGCCCAGGCCTTTCTTGATGGCAACAAACGTGTCGGGTTCGCCGCCGCCGACATCTTCCTGAGAATCAATGGACTTCTTTTCAGTGGCCCGCCGCTGGAGATGGCCCGCTGGATTGAGGTTGTGGCCGAGGCCAACAGAGAGGACCGCACCGCCGCGATTGAGGAATTCGGAAAGTGGCTTCGCTTACATATATGTAAACAATAAGTGATCACCCTGAGCGGAAGTTTCGCCGAATGGGAAGCCGTCCTTAGAGACGACCTCCGGTCAGACCATCGAAATCAGCGCGTCCGCCGAGGATGTTCAAGGGCATATCGAGCCGAGACCGCACATCTCAAGGTCGAAGCCGAAGAATGCCAATCGGTCAACTAACAAGCGGAATTCCTTAACCCTGAACATCCAAGAATTATTTAACAAGCGGGTTGTCGGAGCTCCAGGGCCCAGGTAGAGTAAACTTTGCCCCGCTCGATCGGGGAATGGTCCACAGGGAGTTCCGGCATGCCTCGACGATCGGTTGCGCACGTAAGGTTTCTCCGCTGGGTGCTCATGGCGGCCCTCACTCTGGGTGGAACATCTCCCACGCCAAGCCTCGCGGAGGAGCCCACTCCAAAACCGGCGGAGCCGGTCGAGATCAGGGCAGGGGCCACAATCAGGACCATTCCGCCGAAGGTCACCCTGAAAGGGCCGGAAGCGGTCCAGCAACTCGCGATCGAGGTTGTTCAAGGCGAAGGGATCGCCGTCGACGTTACATCCCAGGCCGCCTTCACGTCGGCCGACCCGAAAGTCGCCAGTGTCGACGCATCTGGGGTGATCGTCGCGGCAGGCGACGGCTCAACCATGATCCAGGTCCGGACGGGCGAGGTTACGTCGGAAGTCGCGGTGACGGTCAGCGAATTCGCGGTGCCGCGCCCCGTCAACTTCGCCAACCAGGTTGTTCCCATCTTTACCAAGCTTGGGTGTAACTCGGGTGGATGCCACGGGAAGGCCAGCGGGCAGAACGGATTTCGGCTCAGCTTATTCGGCTTCGAACCGGCGTTTGACTACGAAGCCCTGGTCAAGGAAGGGCGAGGGCGTCGGCTCTTTCCCGCGAAGCCCGAGCAGAGTCTTCTGCTGACCAAGGCCACCGCAACCGTTCCGCACGGTGGCGGCAAGCGCCTGATCCCAGACTCTCACGAATATCGAGTGATCACACGTTGGATCGCTGGCGGCATGCCGGTGGGCCAGCCCAACGACCCCACCGTGGCCCGCATCGAGGTTTACCCCGACGCGCGGGTGATGAAGCGGGGCGCGGGGCAGCAAGTGATCGTGACGGCTCACTACACCGATGGCTCGACCGAAGACGTCACGCGCTGGGCACAGTACCAGTCGAATGATCCCGAGGTGGCGGAGGTCGCGGAAGGAGGCCGGGTCGCCACGCGCGACCTGTCCGGCCAGGCGGGGATCATGGCCCGATACCAGGCCCAGGTCGCCGTCTTTCGAGCCACGGTCCCACTCGGCATCCCAATCCAGAGCCAAACTCCGTTTCAACCCATCAACCTGATCGACCACGCGGTATTGAAGCAGTGGAATGCGCTCGGGATCACCCCTTCGGAGTCGTGTACCGACGCTGAATTCATTCGCCGCGCCTCGCTCGATATCACCGGCACGCTCCCCAAGGCCGACGAGGTCAAAGCCTTCGTCGCGGACCAGGCCACCGACAAGCGTGAAACCCTGGTGGACCGCCTGCTCGATCGCCCAGAGTATGCCTCCTACTTCGCGGTGAAGTGGGCCGACATCCTGCGCAACAAGCGCGAAGGGAAAAAGACCGCCCAGCGCGGGACCTTCGCCTTCTACGACTGGATCCGCGCGAACCTCGCGCGTAACACGCCCTACGACCAGTTCGTTCGCCAGATTCTCGCCGCGAGCGGCACCCCCGAAACCTCGCCCCCCGTTCAGTGGTATCGGCAGATCAAGCAGACCGAGGAGTTCGTCGATGACTCGGCTCAGGTCTTCCTGGGTATGCGGCTCCAGTGCGCGAAATGCCATCACCACCCTTTCGAGCAGTGGAGCGAGGACGACTACTACGGCTTCGCGGCCTTCTTCGCCCGGATTGGCCGAAAACCGTCTGCCTACGCCCAGCGCACGGGCCGAGATGATGAGGTGATTTTCACGTCGAGAGCCGGCGCGGTCGTACAACCGAAAACGCGCCAGACGATGGCCCCCAAGGGCCTGGGCTCACCAGCCACCCCCATCTCGCCTGCCGATGACCCGCGTCAAAAGCTCGTGGACTGGATGGCGGACGTGAAAAACCCATTCTTCGCCAAGGCACTGGTTAATCGCTACTGGGCGCACTTTTTCGGCCGAGGGATCGTCGAGCCGATGGATGACCTCCGGCTGACGAATCCTCCCTCGAACCCCGAACTGATCAACGCGCTGGCCAGGGACTTCGTGGAAAACGGGTTCGACCTGAAGCGGCTCGTGCGAACCATTTGCACGAGTCGGACTTACGGGCTTTCGAGCGTGCCCAACGAATACAATAGCAAAGACAAACAGAGCTTCGCCCGTCACTATCCCAAGCGGATGGGGGCGGAGGTGATGCTCGACGCCATCTCTCAGGTCTCTGGCGTTCCAACACCGTTCGCGGGACTGCCCGCGGGAACTCGAGCCATCGAGCTCCCCGACGAGGGGGTCGCCTCGGCCTTCCTCGACACCTTTGGCCGGCCCAAACGTGATACCCCCTGTGAATGCGAGCGGGTGGGCGACGCCAGCCTCGGCCAGAGTTTGATGCTGCTAAATTCCGGCGAAATCCAAGGGAAGCTCGCCGCGCCCGTGGGACGTGCCTCGGCACTCGCCAAAGACCCAAGAGCAGACGAAGCCAAGATTGAAGAGCTGTTCTGGACCGCCTTCGCGCGAAGTCCTTCAAGCGGTGAGCTTGCCAGCGCCCTGGCGCACCTCAAAGCCCAGCCTGATAAGAAGCAAGCCGCCCTGGAGGATATCGTCTGGGCCCTCATCAACGCCAAGGAGTTCCAATTCAACGACTAAGGCAGGCCAAGAGGAGAGCGGCTAACTCCTTTAGGTGCGTCGTCTCTTTCCACGTCCTGAAATCCTAAAGAGTTGGACGCTTCAATGCATTGGATCTCGTCCAGAAGTGGAAAGGCCTGATCGACATCCTTCGCGAGTTGACCTGAGCACAACGGATGGAGAGTGCGCCGATGATTGAGCTCACAACGTCCAGATCCCGTCCCACGCAAGCTCAAGGTTTGACGCGCCGATCGCTGCTCAAGGCGGGGTATCTCGGACTCGCGGGTCTATCACTGGCTGACCTGTTGCGGATCGAGGCGAAGGCCAAGGAGAATTCCACGGCTCAGGGAAAGGAACTCTCGATCATACTGGTGTGGCTAGATGGCGGCCCCCCTCAGCATGAGACTTACGACCCGAAGCCCGACGCTCCCATCGAGTTCCGAGGACCACTCAAGCCGATCAGCACCTCCGTGGCGGGAGTTGTGATTTCAGAGCTTCTCCCCGAACACGCCCGGCATATGGATAAGATGTCGATCATCCGGTCCATGCATCACCATACGGGAGACCACTTCGCGGCGGCCCACTGGATGCTGACCGGAGTGCTCGGTTCAACCTCATTGAACCTGGCCCCTCAGAACCCCTCGGCGGGTGCCATCATCGCCAAGCTCAAAGGGGCGAAGCGGCCCGGGTTGCCGGCCTACGTCGGTTTGCCCAACACCCACTCCGTTGGGCTGGCCCCCGGCTACCACGGCGGTGCCTACCTCGGTCTCGCGTATAACCCATTCTCCGCCGACGGCGACCCCAACTCAGATAATTACCAGGTGCCGAACCTGACTCCCCCAAGCGGCGTCGATCTCCCGCGTTTAACCGAGCGGCGGTCGCTTCTGCAAGCATTTGACCAGGTTCGGCGCGACGTCGATACCTCCGGCGTGATGGAGGGACTCGACCGATTCGGCCAGGACGCCTACGCGATGGTCTCGAGCCCCGCCACCCGCTCGGCGTTTGATATCCGCAAGGAAAGCCCCCACCTGCGCGACCGCTATGGACGGAACACCTGGGGCCAGAGCGCCCTGGTCGCTCGCCGGCTGGTTCAAGCGGGGGTCCGGTTCGTCACGTTGACTTACGGCGGGTGGGACTATCACTCGAGCCTGGAAGTGGGCATGAAACGAGTCCTTCCGCAGCTCGACCAGGCCGTGGGCACTCTGATCGACGACCTCGCCATGCGCGGGCTGCTCGAGACCACCATCGTCCTGGTCATGGGAGAATTCGGCCGAACCCCGCGCATCAATCAAGGGCTCCCCGGAATCGATCCGGTGCCAGGTCGCGACCACTGGGGCGACTTGATGAGCGTGCTCGTCGCGGGAGGCCGGTTCGCTCCTGGGCGGGTCGTGGGTTCGAGCAACTCCCGAGGCGAAGTCCCCAAGGACTGCCCCATCACTCCCCCCGACCTACTGGTGACCTTGTACCACCAAATGGGGATCGATCCCGCCACAACCTTCCAAGACCGCTCCGGCCGCCCCATCCCCATCGGCTCCACCGGCCGGGTCATTCACGAGCTCTTTTAAGCCATCCTCCGCTCATCACGTCTTACCGGCTCGTTCCTCAAAAGGCTCGTGCCCTCCTTTTGCCTGCGCTTCCGGCGGGAAAATGCGCGAACCCCAAAGGTCACGGAACCACCAACCTGCCTTGAGCGATCCCACGTCTCAAGAGCCCCTGGAATGACAGGGAACGCCGCCATCTGCCAAAACGGCAGAATCCATGAGGAGATCCTTCATAGCCAAAAAAATCCTAATCTCTTTTCCATCAATGAATTACATCCATTTTTAGTTCATGGTACGCGAGTTGCATTTCCTCGGAGGAACAATCAGATAACCAAAGGGGACACCACGCGAGTGGTCGACCTCTGCGTCCCTATCGTCCCTGGGTGCGATGGCGGACGGCTCCGACTGCGTCGAAGGAGAAATCACCGTGGCGAAGATGATGGCCTACGATGAGGAGGCCCGCCAGAAGTTGGCGAGCGGCGTGACCAAACTGGCCCGGGCCGTCCGGAGCACCTTGGGTCCGCGCGGCCGCAACGCCGTGATCGACAAGGGCTGGGGAAGCCCGACCGTCACTAAGGACGGCGTGACCGTCGCCGAGGAAATCGAGCTGACGGATCCTTATGAGAACATGGGAGCTCAGCTCGTCAAGGAAGCGGCGAGCAAGACCTCCGACGCGGCGGGTGACGGCACCACCACCGCCACCGTGCTGGCCGAGGTGATCTTCAAGGAAGGGCTGAAGAGCCTGGCGGCGGGCGCCGATCCGATGGGCCTGAAGCGAGGTATCGATCAGGCCGTCTCCGTCGTCGTCGAGCATATCAAGGGCCAGTCCAAGAAGGTCTCCGGCAAGAAGGAAATCACCGAGGTCGCGGCCATCGCCTCGAACAACGACACGATCATCGGCGCGAAGCTGGCCGACGCCTTTGAGAAGGTCGGCACCGACGGCGTGATCACTGTCGAAGAAGGCAAGGGGAACGAGACCACCGTCGACGTGGTCGAGGGGATGCAGTTCGACCGAGGCTACCTCTCCCCCCACTTCGTCACCGACCAGGATCGGATGGAAGTCGTCCTCGAGGACCCGTACATCCTGATCTACGAAGAGAAAATCAGCTCGCCCCAAAAGCTGATTCCGGTCCTCGAGCTGATCGCTCGATCGAGCAAGCCGCTGGTGATCATCGCCGAGGATGTCGAAGGCGAAGCCCTGGCGACCCTGGTCGTCAATAAGCTGCGCGGCATCTTGAAAGTGGCCGCGGTCAAGGCTCCTGGCTATGGCGATCGCCGTAAGGCCATGCTCGGTGATATCGCCGTCCTGACCGGTGGCAAGGCCATCTTCAAGGATCTGGGCATCGACCTCGAGGGGATCCAGCTCACCGACCTCGGACGTGCTCGCAAGATCACCATCGACAGCGAGAACACCACGATCGTCGAAGGGGTCGGCACCAGCGACGAGATCAAGGGGCGGACCGAACTGATTCGCCGTGAGATCACCCAGACCGATAGCGAGTACGACCGCGAGAAGCTGCAAGAGCGGCTCGCCAAGCTCGCTGGCGGCGTCGCCCGGATCAACGTCGGAGCCGCGACCGAGACCGAGATGAAAGAGCGAAAGGCTCTGGTCGAGGACGCCCTCCACGCCACCCGCGCGGCGATCGAAGAAGGTGTCGTGCCCGGCGGCGGCACCGCCCTGATTCGCGCCATCAGCTCGCTTGAAAGCCTCAAGCTCGAAGGGGACCAGGCCCTTGGCGTGAACATCATCCGCCGCGCCCTGGAGCAGCCCGCCCGCTCAATCGCCGAGAATGCCGGAATCGACGGCGCGGTGGTCGTGAGCAAGATCCGCAAATCCAAGGACGCGCACTACGGCTACAACGCCGAAGCCGGCGCCTGGGTTGATATGTTCAACGCTGGTATCGTCGACCCCGCCAAGGTCACTCGCTCCGCCCTGCAGAACGCCGCCTCCGTGGCGGGACTGCTCCTGACCACCGAAGCCATCATCGCCGAGCCCAGAAAGAAGGCCGAGCCCGCGGGTCATCATGATGACCATGGCGGAGGCATGGGCGGCATGGGAGGAATGGGCGGCATGGGCGGTATGGGTGGCATGGGAGGAATGGGCGGCATGGGGATGATGTAATCCTCGGTCCGTACCAC
>Ga0182738_1001960_pt1 | contig 25000 bp, 29 predicted proteins | sample eDN5th30CBELigMG_FD_128876 | JGI IMG/M metagenome (GOLD analysis project Ga0182738, IMG submission 128876) | Enriched Miracle-Growth compost microbial communities from Emeryville, California, USA - eDNA 5th pass 30_C BE-Lig MG (version 2)... ...
AGCCTGAGAAGAATTGACCCTCTCCTACAAGCGGCTTTGTTAAAATGTGGAGAAAATACTCCTTTATGTTGTTATATACGAGATATCTTGCCTATATTCCTGCTACAAAAGAAAACATGTATATAGACAACGGAAAAATGCTTTGGATTAGTCCAAAGCTTTTTTCCTAATTAAAAACAGTATCTTTTTAAACAGTCTATTAATGAATCAAATAATCATTTTCATAGTAACCAGGATTTTTAGATAATGATTCTTGACAATCCTCACAAATTGATTTTACCTCAATATCTCCTGTTTGATGATATTGAATCATTTCTGAACGATCTTCATCTGTTAAATGATTGAATCCTAAGCGATTTGCTTCTACTGCTCCTGTATCAAGTGAACCTATATGCACACCACAATGTCTGCAATGATAATGTATAGCCATTCCAAGGCCTCCTTACTAGCACATTATAATAATGCTAGTATTAACCTATTCGTAGCTAAATATAACCGAATAAACAGGAATGGAACAATATCTTACTGGATATTATATTTATTCATTACTTGCAAAAAAGGTTCCTCAGCCCATTGTGCACATGCGTCCGCGCATTTTCTGATCGTTCCCTCTAATATGTCCATTTCTTCTTTTGTAAATTTTCCAAGGACATAATCAACAACCTTCATACCATTTTTAGGACGATCAATTCCAACTCTTATACGATTAAATTTTTCTGTCCCAACATGAAGAATCGTAGACTTAATCCCATTATGTCCACCAGAGCTTCCCTTTTGACGAAGTCTAATTTTCCCAACCGGTAAGTCTAAATCATCATAAATGACTACTAAATCCTCTGGCTCAAGATTATAGTAATCCATAATCGGACGAATTGATTCTCCTGAAAGATTCATATATGTAAGCGGCTTTAGTAAAATTATTTTTTCGCCCCCAATATTCCCTATTCCAAAATTCCCTTTGAATTTCGCTTTATCTAATGGAATATTGAAATGGTTGGATAAAAAATCTATTACTTCAAAACCTATATTATGTCTTGTTCTGTCATATTGCTTCCCTGGATTCCCAAGGCCCACGATTAATTTCATGACAATCCCCCTGATTTATTAATCACTATGTAAGCTATATATGAAAAAGGTTTGGCCAATAGAAACGCTTACCGGTCAAACCTTTTTTGCTAGCCCTCTTTAGAAATGTACTTTCTAAACGTACAGGGAGAATTCATTTGTAGGAATTGGATTACTCTTCTTTTGTATCCGGCTCTGTTTCTCTGCCTTCTACATTATCAGGCATTCCTTCTTCTTGTTGTTCTCCTGTACTAATCTCTTCTTCCTGTCTTGGAGCAAGAATTGATGCGATTACTTCTTCTTGTTCATGGTCTATTTCTATTTTATCATAACCCTTAACATCTCCGACAGTAATCGTATCTCCAACTTGGAGTTCTGTTACATCAATATCAATACTAGTCGGTATGTCATTAGGTCTTGCTGTTACTGTTACTTCATGTAATGCCTGCTGCATAACGCCGCCATCTTTCACTCCAGCTGCTTCTCCCACTAAGGAAACTCTCACTGGTGCACTGATAGCTTTTGATAAATCAACGGCCAAGAAGTCCACATGCAGTACTGCTCGCTTTATTGGATCGGAATCATATTCATTTAAAACGACATTATAGGTTTCCCCGTCGATATCCAGCGAAATAACACCATTTCTTCCAACCTCACGAATCGTTTTTAAGAAATTGGCCTCACTTAAGGAAATCGCCGTATTTTCTACTTTTGATCCATACACAATTCCTGGGATTTCTCCCTCATTTCTTAATTTCGTTAAGCTTGAATGCTTGTCCGTCATACGTTTTTTTGCTTGTAAAGTTGTCGTCATTATTTCACCTTCCATTATTTATTCAAATGAACACTCTTATATAAAAAATGCCCTAAATGGAAGAAATTTAAACATAGAGAATTTTGCTTCTCTATTAAATAGAGTACGACAATATTAATAGTCGCCTGCCTAAAAGGCAAGCGACTAATCAGAAAGTTTTGCTTTTAAATCTATCAATCAAATAAGAAACTTACAGACTGATCTTGATGTACACGTAAAATAGCCTCACCTAGTAAATCAGCAACTGATAATTGGATGACATTCGCAGAAAGTTTCTTGTCTCCAAGTTCAATAGAGTTTGTTACAACCAGCTCTTTAATTTTGGAATTATTGATTCTATCCATTGCAGGTCCTGATAATACGGGATGTGTACAGCATGCATAGACTTCTTTAGCGCCATTTTCAGCAAGAGCATTAGCACCGAGTGTGATGGTACCAGCTGTATCAATAATATCATCGATAAGAATGGCAATTTTCCCTTCTATATTACCAACAATATTCATTACTTCCGCAACATTTGGTTTTGGTCTTCTTTTATCAATAATAGCAATTGGTGCTTTTAATCGTTCTGCAAGCTTTCTTGCTCTCGTAACACCACCGTGATCTGGTGATACAATAACAAGTTCTCCATCAAATTCACGCTGACTGAAATAGTTGCCAAGGATTGGTACACCCATTAAGTGATCAATCGGAATATCGAAGAATCCTTGAATTTGCGGGGCATGCAAGTCTAATGTAATAACACGGGTTGCTCCAGCAGTTTCTAGTAAATTTGCTACTAATTTTGCTGTAATTGGTTCACGTGCTCGTGCTTTTCTATCTTGTCTAGCATAACCATAATAAGGAATAACTAGGTTAATCGTTTTAGCTGATGCACGCTTTAATGCATCAATCATAATTAACAATTCCATAATATGTTCGTTAACAGGTGCACTAGTTGACTGAATGACATATACATCACAACCACGAATACTCTCTTCAATATTAATTTGAATTTCTCCATCGCTAAAACGCGTCACAGAACATTTCCCTAATTCTACTCCAATTGACTCTGCAATTTCTTGCGCTAATGCTGGATTAGAGTTTAAACTGAATACCTTCAAATTTGGATCTAAATTCTTAACTGGCATGCTGAACCTCCACTGGTCTTTTTCCACTAATGATACGAAGAATGTATGAATAAAAGCTACTTATTCTTCTCTTTTTTAAATCTGATTATTTACGTTTGTAATTCTCTTTATTGACTTGACGGGAACGGGCAATGGATAGTGCCTCAGAAGGAACATCATCTGTAATGGTGGAACCTGCTGCAACATAAGCACCTTTACCAATTGTGACAGGAGCAATTAAATTGGAATTGCAACCAATAAATGCGCCATCTTCTATTGTAGTCATAAACTTATTCTTGCCGTCATAATTAACCGTGATTGTACCACAGCCAATATTTACATCACTGCCAACACTTGCATCTCCAATATAACTCAAATGGGATGCTTTACTTCCTTTTCCAAATGTCGCTTTCTTAATTTCAACAAAATTCCCGATCTTCACTTCATCATTGATTGTAGACGCTGGTCGAATATGAGCAAATGGTCCTATATTCACATCTGAACCTATGCTACTATCATGTGCAACAGATTGTTTGATAGCTGTATTATTTCCAACAATACAATTATTTATTTCTGTATTGGGTCCTATGATACATTCTGAACCTATTACAGTCGTACCTTTAAGAATACTCCCTGGGTATATAACAGTATCTTCCTTGATCGTTACATCTGCTTCGATATACGTATTTAATGGATCAATAAGCGTTACTCCATTTCGCATATGCAGTTCATTAATACGTTTTCTCATAATTGCTTCTGCTTCCGATAAAGCCACACGATCATTCACACCAATTGTTTCATCAAAATCATTTGTTTGGAATGCACTAACTGTTTCTCCCTGCTGCTTTAAAATCTCAATAACATCTGGCAAATAATATTCACCTTGAACATTTTCGTTCGAAACGTTATTTAATGCCTGGAATAACAATGCATTATCAAATACATAGGTACCTGTATTAATTTCTGTTATTTTTCTTTCCGCTTCCGTAGCATCTTTATGTTCGACTATTTTTTCTACTACTCCCATTTCGTTACGAACAATTCTACCGTAACCATCTGGTTTACTTGCTTCTGCCGTTAAAATGGTTGCCTTTGCTCCTATTTTCTCATGTTGTAAAAAGAGCGCTTCTATAGTCTCACTCGTCATAAGTGGTGTATCCCCACAAATAACTAATGTCACTCCATCTTTGTCTCCAAGAATATCTTTTGCTTGTATTACCGCATGTGCTGTTCCAAGCTGTTCTTGTTGATACACATAATTAACACTATTGCCAAGCTGTGCTTTTACTTTTTCTGAACCGTGGCCAATTACTGTTACGATTGAATCCACTTGTAGCTTCTCTACTTGATCTACAACATGCTGTACCATCGGTTTTCCACAAACAGGATGAAGTACTTTATAAAGCTTTGACTTCATTCTAGTTCCCTGTCCTGCGGCTAAAATCACTGCGTAACGAGTTGTCATTCACAGGCCTCCAATAACCTTTTTATCCACTAAAAAATATATCTTAAATACCTCTTGATTTCAAGGAAGGATTCACATTTTATGTATGGTTATTTAGAAAAGTTTCTTTTTTATACTAATTATTTGCTTATTCCGTACCAAAAATAAATTTATCTAAATAGGTAAAACACTAATAATTGCTTAAGAGAGAGGCTCTTACTTTCATTTCACTTTTTAAGAAACCACCATAGTAGGACTTCCTTGCTTTAAGCAATAGGGGATTCTTCTCTTACTCTACATGAAACGGATTAAATATACCAAAAAAGTCATGGATATAAATTATTTCTTAACTATTTTATGATACTAAAAGTAAAAGAGGTTTTCATTGGAAAATAAAGGGGTATATAGAAGTGTAATACATTTCTTATGACCTATATGTATAATTTTCTTTGTGCTCTATAGTGCTTATTATACTGCTTTGTATCTCAACTGCTTTTTAATATATAAAAAAAGAGCCTTACTCTTAGGAAGTAGGCTCTAGCTGCAGATTATTTTAGGAAGCTCCAGCTTCTTCAAATTCAATTTCTAATTCACCCAGGCGGTGGTATTCTGCCAAAACTGCTTCCTGGATTTTTCCTCTTGTACCAGAGTTAATTGGATGAGCGATATCTCTAAATTCACCATCCGGTGTTCGCTTACTTGGCATCGCTACAAATAATCCATTATTTCCATCAATTACCCTAATATCGTGAACAACAAATTCATTATCTAGTGTAATAGAGGCAATAGCTCTCATTCGTCCATCCGTATTAACTCGGCGTAGCCTTACATCAGTTACTTCCATCCTGTTCACCACCTTTACTAGAAGATAAAATCTAGTTAATAAATTCAACAGAACTTTCATAACTCCTTCTTAAAAGGCGAAATTTTTTAGAATATTTCGGATAAAATAAAGAAAAATTGCCGAAAAGTGATAAAATCCTCGCTTTTTCACTAAAACTTCGACTATTCTTCTCCATGAATTACCTTACTTACAAAGAGCAATTACTTCGATTTCAACCAATACATCTTTCGGTAACCTTGCTACCTCTACACAAGATCGAGCAGGTTTATGCGTTGAGAAATATTCCCCATATACCTCATTAATTGCTTGAAAGTCTTCCATATTTTTAATAAATACAGTCGCTTTAACAACCGTTTCAAACGATGCTCCCGCTTCTTTTAAAACGGCAGCTAAATTTTTAAATACTTGATGTGTCTGTGTCTGAACGTCTCCCTCGATTAAGGTTCCTTCAGCAGTTAAAGGAATTTGACCTGAACTGAAAAACAGATTATTAACAATAATACCTTGAGAATATGGCCCGATAGCTGCTGGTGCATTACTTGTTTGAACAACTTTCATGTGTCTTTTCCCCCTAAGATCTATTTTTTGTCAAAATAATTGCCATTTTTCACTGAAATTTTCTTTTCTTTCACATCAACGCCTGATAATTTCACTAGTGATAAATAATCATCTACTAATCTTTCTTCCGCTTCTTCTGCCTCAACTAATACTGCTATTCCTGCAACACTTGCATTGAATTCCTCTAACAAGCTAATCATACCATTGATGGTACCACCAGCTTTCATAAAGTCATCCACAATCAAAACTTTTGAACCATCTTCCAAGCTTCTTTTTGACAATAGCATGGTTTGAATTCTTTTAGTAGAACCAGAAACATAGTTGATACTTACAGTAGAACCTTCTGTTACTTTACTATCTCTTCTAACCATAACTACAGGAACATTTAAATAATTCCCTACTGCATACGCCAAAGGAATTCCCTTTGTTGCTACTGTCATGACTACATCTATATCCGTATCAGCAAAAGCTGATGCAAAAAGCCTACCTACTTTTTGAACGATAGCCGTGTTGCCTAATATATCGTTCATATATAGGTATCCACCTGGCAATAGTCTTTCCGGGCTTTTAATTAAATCGCAAAGCTCCTCAACAAATGGTTTTGCTTCCTCTTCACTGACTCTTACTTGATACTTTACTCCACCAGCAGCTCCTGGCAATGTATGTAACGTCCCTATTCCTCTTTGCTCAAAAGTTTCCTTAATAATAGCCAAATCTTCACTTATAGAAGACTTGGCCGAACTGTATTTTTCTGCAAAATAAGAAAGAGACACTAATTGCCTAGGATGCTCCAGCAAGTAATTCGTCATGTCTATTAAACGTTCACTACGACGAAACTTCATAACAGAACCCCCAAAATCCGAATATTTAAGGACAATATTACATTATTATACGGATTTAATCAAGAGTATGTCGCTGTCCAATCATTCTAACTGCAAATACTTGGTCACAAAACCCTCTTAATCCGTTGTAAACACGGTTCATTCTTGAATCATGTTGAATTAATCCGAAAACCGTAGGGCCACTTCCGCTCATAAGTACTGTATCTGCCCCAAACTTACAAATTTGCTCTTTTATTTGGGCAACCTCAGGATATAAGGATAAAGTGACATTTTCTAGTACATTCCCTACACACTCACACATTAAATCATAATCCTTGGATGAAATTGACTCAATCATTTTTTCCGTATTTGGATGCTCAATTGTCTCTACATCTAGTCTTTTATAAATATCAGCTGTTGATACACCAATAAATGGTTTCGCTAAAATAACCCAACAAACTGGAGGTGCAGGTAATTCCTTAATGATTTCTCCTCTTCCAGTTGCAAGTGCGGTTCCTCCGTAGACACAGAAAGACACATCAGATCCTATTTCAGCCCCAATTATCGCTAACTCATCTAATGTTAGCCCTAAACCCCATAACTTATTTAGACCGCGTAATACTGCCGCTGCATCACTGCTTCCTCCAGCTAAGCCAGCTGCCACAGGGATGTTCTTTTCTATTTTTATTTCTACACCCTTCTTTACACGGAACTTTTCTTTTAATATATTTGCTGCTTGATAAGCAAGATTACGTTGGTCATCAGGAACAAATCTATTAAGAGAAGTTATTTTTATTACATCGCTATCTAGCAGTGCTAGCTCAATTCTATCTGCTAAATCAATTGTTGTCATAATCATTTCTACTTCATGATACCCATCAGGTCTCTTACGAAGCACATCCAATGACAAATTGATTTTAGCTGGCGCTTTAACCAAAAGCTTCAATATTTCCACCCACTTAACAAATTTCATCATTTACTTTTTTCCTCTCACTAAAGAAAAACAGCTTTCCTTGGAAGGAGGTAATAATAGTAGGCTAGACGAACTCTATCTTTTCCTTATTCCGTACCTATCTAAGCATTATGCTCATCTAATCTTCTATTTCGATATAGTGATTTTACCACAAATTAGTCTATTACATGTAATAGAGATTATGATTTCCTGATTATTATCATGATTTTATAGGTAATATTAACTCATTCATCTTCGAATAAAAAAGGATCTATCATTATCCTTTCTATCTATATTTTGGAATATAGATAGTAGCTAATGATAGATCCTATTGTTACCGTGAGTAAATCCATTGTGATTATAATATAAAAAAGATGGACGTTAAGTGATGTTGAAGTTACTCTTTATTTTGAGTAAGAAGACTTTGTTCTGCAATTTCTATTGCTCTTTTGACCATATTCCCTGCGTCTCTTGCACGAATACCGCCCCAGCCCTCTTGTTGGACCACATCATAGAAACCAAGTTCTTTTGCCAATTCTTCTTTTAATCCTTCAGACATAATTCCTCTTCGTCTACCCATAGTGAATCTCTCCTTTCATCACCCACGGTAGATTTAGTATGTAACTATCATTAGTTTTTCATGTTATCTATTTGTTGCCAAAAGCGATACTTATTTATACATTCACAGCTGACTTTATTAAAAAATGGCCTTGCTTCCATTTTTATTGCATGAAAAAAGCAGCAAACAAATCGTTTACTGCCGCTTAATGCTTTCAAGCAATATATAGTTAGCTTAAAGCAATTTGTCCTGATGTATCCTCAAAGAAGGTAATTTGAACCGTTTCTGTTAAAACATCTGCATAGCTGTATGATACACGTTCAAATGCATTTTCATCCTGATCTAACTCCACTACAAACACAGATGGATAAGTCTCTGCCAACACGCCAGAACGCTCAATTGTCTTTCGACGACCGCCATTTGCCTTCAGCATAAGCCTTTTTCCTAAATTTGAATCAAGAGCCTTTTTTATATCTGATAATGTTTTTGCCATTCGGTCCACCTCACTGTGTAAAGTATATCACACTGACACAACAGAGTCAAATAAAAACATAAATTATAACAGTCTTTTTTGGAAGTTGTCAATATTTTTTATTCTTATTTTTCTCCAATTTTTCAACAAAGATTAGTATGCACGACGTAAAGATAAATATGTAGAAAAATTTGATTTTTTTAAACTGCTGGAAAAAAGGATGCATGATAATCTTAACTGAAACAACAAAGAAACACACAGGATGGATAGCTTAAGCAGTCCTGCTATGCTTGCTTAAGCTATTATCATCCTGTGTGTTCCATTTATTTACCCTTCTTCTGATTGATTCGTATGATATGGCATACCTGTTCGAAGAACTCCTTTGGTTTCTATTCCACCTAACCCTTTTTCGCCAGTTAAGGTATTCCTTAATACATCCCAAACATTTACTCGTTCCATAAATGGCGTAAAACTAATCTTTGCAACAATATAAACCGGATCAAGTGCATGAATATTTACCCTCGAAGGAGAGCTTGCGAAATTAGCACCTGCATAAATAAGGGACTCAAAGTGAGATTGACAAGCACCAGCGAAAATAACTAATTGATCTAAATTAGGAAGCTTCTTTCTCGCTTCTCTGACGGTCTGTACAAAGTATTTTGAATGTCGGTATGCATTAATATCGTTTTTCTCCCCTAACGCCTTAGAATAGGCATCATGCCCTGTTATAACAAGGATATCTGGACGATAATAATCCAAAAGACTGCTTATTTTACTGGGCATCTCTTTTTCATGGCAATGAACTCCATTTACAGGTATTCCAATTTTTTCATATAAAGTTAAACATTTCTTTAAATAATTAGGATCGCCATCAATATGCAGCACTTTGCCTGGTAGTTGAAAATAGTTGGAAGGTTTGCTGTATGCCTCTGTTACTTGATACTCCCGTTTTCTTCTTAAGAGATTCACATCTTGTCGAAATAATTGGAGAGATTGCTCCTCCATCAACTGGACCTTTTGTGAAATTTTCCGTTGCATCGGTTGATTAATTAACACTAAATCCTCATATGGAGCATCTGCAATAAGACGAAAATCCTCCCCATAAAGAATCGCGATTTTTTGACCATTTACCTCTTTCATATCAATTATTCGAAATAACATATCGCATTGATATGATTCTCTTCCGACGATATCCATGATGTTTACAGCCACTGTCGTCACTCCAATTAACCCAAACACGTTTCTGAGTGGTTATTAGTATTCAAAATCTATCTCTGATAAATTATGCATATGTCTAGAAAGTTGTGAGCAATTCGAAAGAGAAGAACGAAAACATAAAAGGCTATATTCATCAACAACAAAAAAAGATGAACAGAAAGCTTCTCTCCCCAGTCATTCTTTTAGGGAAAAGAAAATCATCTGTACATCTATTTCTACTCATTATTTAGTAAATATTTCATAAAGAACATCACTTAACTTTGCAAACTCTTCGATAGACAATGATTCTCCGCGTCTAGAAGGCTCAATCCCCGCTTGTTCAAGCGCAGCAATTATTTCACCCTTCTTTTCTTTCCCGCCCTCTAGCTGGCTAGAGAGATTGTTTAAAATCGTTTTTCTCCTTTGAGCAAAGCTTGCTCTTGTTATTTGAAAGAAAAAGTCTTCATTTTTCACCGAAACAGATGGTGTTTTTCGAATGGTTAAACGAATTACAGCAGAATCTACATTTGGTTGAGGAACAAAGACTGTCTTCGGAACAATCATCACTACTTCTGGTTTCGTATAGTACTGAATAGCAATCGAAAGAGATCCATATTCCTTCGTTCCTGGTTTAGCAGATATTCGCTCTGCTACCTCTTTTTGCAGCATGACAACAATGCCTCTTAAAGGAAGTTTCTCTTCCAAAATCTTCATAATGATTGGTGTTGTTACATAATAAGGCAAATTAGCAACGAGCATAATATCCCGAATATCATTAAACTCTGTTTCTAACATTTCCTTTACGTTTGCTTTTAAAATGTCCTGGTGAATAATCTTCGCATGTGGATAAGGCTCAAGCGTTTCGTTTAAAATTGGCAGCAAGCGTTGATCGATTTCATATGCAACAACCTTTTTACTTCGCTTCGCAAGCTGTTCTGTCAATGCCCCAATTCCCGGACCAACCTCTATTGCACCCGATTCTTCTGTTAACTCTGCATGATCTACAATATTTCTCAAAATGTTTGTGTCAATTAAAAAATTTTGCCCTAAGCTTTTCTTAAAAGAAAAACCATACTTATCTAGAATTGCTCTCGTTCTTGCTGGTGTTGCGATATCTTTATACATCCTTACCCTCCTGACGCATTTCCTTCATGGCTTGTGCGAACTCTTCCTTAGTAATATGAAACATCAGTAATCTCTTATAAAGCTGTTTCCCATTTGTATACCCAATTTTAAGCAGCTTTCCCAACTGCTCTCTACGCTCCTTAGAATCTGTACCACCAATCAATCCTGCATCTATTAAGTCTTCTTTTGTAATTTCCTCCGTTATCGATTCCTGCATAAGATGAGCATCTTTTAAAGCTTCTCTAATTGCCTCTATTGATGCATGTTCCACCCCAACACCTTTACCATGCTTATGGATTGCAAGCTCCTTTGGTATAAAAGCATGTTTACAATCAGGAATATGTTTTTCAATCGTATGACGAATCTTTTGACCAGGATAGTCTGGGTCGGTTAACACAATAACCCCTCTTGTTTTTTGTGCTAGCTTTATTTTAACCAATGTTTCTTGATTAATTGCTGAACCGTTTGTTTCAATAGTATCTGCATCAACTGCTCGTTTAATAGCAGTTGTGTCATCGCGTCCTTCCACTACTATTATTTCTTTAATCTTCATGGAACCTCCAAAAAATAATTTATAAAATTTGAAAAAAAAATGAAACATAATTGTAACATGAAACGTCTATATATACAGAGAGAGAAATATTTATAATCACTATCATTATAGCTAATATTTATGTTTTAACAAACGGCGATTTGTTGTGACTAGTTATTATGTGAGAAAATGTGAACAAAAGCAAAGAAAAAGACAGAGGAATTGATTCCTCTGCCAGATTAGCTATCTTTTTATCCTTTAAATAGGTAATAAAGTGTCTAGATTTATTGATTGCTAATTAATTATTTTTATCTTAACTTGCCTGTTACCCCAACGGTAAGCTTCTGCTTTTGTAGAAAAGAAAACATCGATTTTCTGTCCTTTCACGCTTCCACCTGTATCACCTGCAACAGCATAGCCATAGCCTTCAACATAAACCTTTGTTCCTAATGGGATAAAACTTGGGTCGACAGCAATTACTTTTGCATTTGGATTAGCTTTCAGATCAATTCCAGTAGCCGTTCGGCCAGAACATCCATTACAGCTAGCAGTATATGCTGTTGAATTGACGTACACTTCTTTCCCGCTTTCTTCTCCTCGGGATGCTAGTTGTATGACATCGCCTTTTGTTCCAACAGATACAATTTTGTCCTGCTTTTCTTTCACTGTTGTTTCACTGAGTAATTTCCGGGAAATCTCTTTGCCATTTTCCTTGGTAACTTCATACTTTTTAGAGACTAATCCTTCTGTGCCCTTTTTCAGTATCTTTTCAGTACCTGCCGGAAGATTATCGTCCTTTTGGGTAATAACGGCAAAGTTAATCGGTTGTTCCACTACATCGGTGACCTTTTCTATTCTTTTTATATTAACAACAGTTTCCTCTTTCACTTTTTCTTTTAGATCTGGTTCAACTCGGTCTAATTTTGCAAGTGATATCTCATGTTGTGTTAAAAAGTCAGCGACCGTAGTCGAAGTGGACCATACTTGTTTTTTCTCTCCTGCGTCTACTAGTGTTACTGGAAATGCTGTATGTACGACAACTTCCATATTATGTTCTATAGCGTTAGTTTCTTTCTGATTGATCTGATCATGCTCGTTCAAAGAAATTTTTTGTTCTTCTAAAAACTCCTTAACAGTATCTACTGTTGTCCAAACCGTTTTCTTCTCGTCGTCTTTTTGCAATTCAACCTGTTTAGCTTTCTTCCAGACAACTTCAAGGTTATCTGTAACCTTTGTGTTTAACGAGGGAAACACATAATCTTTTGAGCCAATAGCAATGTCCAAGTCATCAAATATTTGTTTTATAGTAGATGAGTGCGTCTCGATGATTTGTTCTTTACCATTTAGCGTCAGCGCCACAGTATTTTTAGTAGTTTCATAAATTATAAAGCCTAAGCTACTTGCAAAAACGATGAAACTAGCTAAAAAGATGGACACCTTTTTCCTGCTCAAAGATTTCGAAAACAGGTTTTTCATGTTTTGGATTACGATGAAAAACGCCTCCTTTTCTCTCGGAGTGATTATATAGAGTATCATGTCTGCTGTCAACCCTTAAGAATCTTTGAACGTATTTCTTATTATGCAAAAAAAACGAGCGAAAGGAAAGAAAGAAATCTCGACATAATTAGTCTATGAGAAAAGAAAGCGATGTAGAACGATTAAAAATAAGGTGAATTTCAGACAAACTTTTTCGTTATTCGACAAAAATCTTTATCAGTTTATGCCGAATAATTTTTTTGCATTTTCTGTTGTTTTTCTAGCCACCTCTTCATAAGAAATCCCTTTAATCGCAGCAATTTCCTCTGCCACTAATTTTACATAACTCGGTTCATTTCTTTTACCCCTAAACGGTGTCGGCGCTAAATATGGACAGTCTGTTTCAATTAATAAATGATCTAGTGAAACTGCTTCTGCAACCTCTTTTGGTTTCCGGGCATTTTTGAAAGTCACCGTTCCACCTAGTGAGATATAGAAATTCATATTTATGCATTCTAGTGCAGTTTCTACACTCCCACCATAACAGTGCATAATCCCTCCAACTTCTTTCGCATCTTCCTCTTTTAAAATTTCTACAATATCAGCTGTTGCTTCACGATTATGAATAATTATTGGAAGTTTTACTTTTTTTGCTAGTTGAATTTGTTTTCTGAATACCTCTTTTTGAATTTCCTTTGGCGATTTATCCCAATGATAATCTAATCCCATTTCTCCGATTGCAATTACTTTTGGATGCTTAGCTAACTCTTCAATCCAAACTAAGTCTTCCTCTTTCATATCAATTGCATCTACTGGGTGCCATCCTATACTTGCATAAACAAATTCATATTGCTCAATAAGCTCCATCGCTCTTATGATGGTAGGTCTATCAAATCCAACAACTACCATCTTTTCCATCCCAGCATCCATTGCCCGTTCTATAACTTCTTCTAAATCCTCTTGAAACTCATCTGCGTTAATATGTGTATGGGTATCAAATAACATGAAAATCTTCCCTCCATCTTTTGTTAGATATACTTACAATCGCTTATTGTTTATGTTGATTCCTCTTTTTTTCATACTGTAAGAAGAAAAAACATAGAGATGTTTAACCCATTGTTTTCCTCACCTTTTTAAGAAAGGCGATTCCTCTTTAGGAACATCTCCATGTTTTTTCATTGATTTGTTTTTATTTTACTTTTGAACCCAATGGTAAAGCTTCTGCAATTGTCGCAAGAGACAATTCACCATCATGACTTCCAGCTAAAATCATACCTTGTGAAAGCTCTCCTCTTAATTTAACCGGTTTTAAATTTGTTACACAAATAACTTTTCGTCCAACTAAGTCTTCTGGAGAATAATATTTAGCAATACCAGAAACTACTTGTCGTTTCTCATAACCTAAATCTAATTGTAGCTTCAATAGCTTGTCTGCTTTTTTCACTGGTTCTGCTTCAAGAACTTGTGCAACACGTAAGTCCACTTTCATAAAGTCATCTATCGTGATTTCATCTACTTCTGGAACTTCTTGGACTTCTGGTTTCTTCTCTTCTTCCTTTTGAGGTCCCTTCATCTCTTCCTTGATAAATTCCACTTCTTCTTGGATATCTAACCTAGGGAAAATAGGATCTCCCTTCTCAACTATAGTACCCGCAGGAATGACCCCAAAACGTTCTAGGCTATCCCAAGTTTGTAAAGAAGCATCCTGTATATTTAATTGTTTAAAAATCTTGTCAGGTGTTCTTGTTAAGAAAGGTTTTAGTAAAATAGCGATTCTTCTTAAAGATTCCGCTAAATGGTTCATAACAATTGCTAATTCTTCTGTTTTTTCTTCTTTTGCCAATACCCATGGTTGTGTTTCATCAATATATTTATTATTTCTGCTAATTAATTGCCATAATGTTGTTAATACAACAGAGAACTCCATATTATCCATATGCTCTGCATATTTTTCCACTGTTTCTCTATGTGCCGCAACAAGAGATTGTTCAAACGGTCCTTCCGAATTTTTATAAGTAGGTATTTCTCCATTAAAGTACTTATTAATCATCGCCACTGTACGATTTAATAAATTACCTAAATCATTGGCTAAGTCAAAATTCACTCTTTCTACAAATGCTTCAGGAGTAAATACACCATCAGAACCAAACGGAACTTCTCTTAGTAAATAATAACGAAGGGCATCTAAACCATAACGATCAATTAATGTAACAGGATTAACCACATTCCCCTTTGATTTAGACATTTTGCCATCCTTCATAAGGATCCAACCATGTGCAAAAACCTTCTTCGGCAATGGAAGGTCTAATGCCATTAACATAATTGGCCAATAAATTGTATGGAAACGTACAATTTCTTTCCCTACTAAATGGACATTTGCTGGCCAGAACTTCTTATATAATGTCTCATCATCAGAACCATATCCTAGTGCGGTAATATAATTGGAAAGTGCATCAATCCACACATAAACAACATGCTTCGGATCTCCTGGAACTTTAATTCCCCAATCAAATGTAGTTCTTGAAACAGCCAAGTCTTCTAATCCAGGTTTAATAAAGTTATTAATCATCTCATTCTTACGAGATTCTGGTTGAATAAACGCTGGATTTTCCTCATAAAACGCTAATAAACGATCAGCATATTTTCCCATTCTAAAGAAATAAGATTCTTCTTTCACTAATTCAACAGCATGACCACTATCAGGGCTTTTACCTCCAATTACTTTTCCATTTTCATCATGGATAGGATCAACTAGTTGAAGCTCTGTATAATATGTTTCATCAGAAACAGAATACCAGCCCTGATACTCGTCTAAATAAATATCTCCTTGATCCACTAGCTTCTTAAACATTTTTTCCACAATATCTGTATGTCTTTTTTCTGTTGTACGAATAAAATCATCGTAAGAAATATCCAGTTTATCCCATAGTTCTTTAATTCCTGCAACAATTTCATCTACATATTGAATAGGCGTAATTCCTGCTTCTTCTGCTTTTCGTTGGATTTTTTGTCCATGTTCATCCGTTCCGGTTAAATAACGAACTTCATAACCTCGCATTCTTTTATAACGAGCCATTGCATCTCCAGCAACTGTTGTGTAAGCATGTCCAATATGTAAATTACCACTTGGATAATAGATTGGCGTAGTAATATAAAAAGATTTTTCTTGATCCTTCACTTAGTTCCCTCCTATATATATGTATACATATGAACCTTTAGTAAAATAAAAATAACCGATATTACTATTGTAACCATTCTTCTTTTTTATCGAAACAAAAAAGTATAAGAACATTCGTATAAACCGCATAATCATTGCCATTTTTTCCTTTTATCCCATCAAAATATACCTAAAATTACTAGTTTATGCAACAGACATTTTATAGCCTGTTGGAAAAGAAATAAAAATGTTGGTTTTTGTCGAAAAAAGAACATAAATAATACTATTAAAATATACCAATTTATCCCACTAACTAGGTAAGTATCTGACTACTTCTCGCAAAATCCTAATATAACAAGGCTTTTTAAAATACAATAATTTGAAAATAAATAATTGACGTTTATGGGAATGGCTGGTATTATAATGACATACAAAGAAATTTGTCGAAAATTAGCGAAAAAAATATAAATATTCACTTTTGGGAGGAGAAAATAAATGAAATCTACAGGTATTGTTCGTAAAGTTGATGAATTAGGTCGTGTAGTTATTCCAATCGAATTAAGACGTACATTAGGTATTGCGGAAAAAGATGCTCTAGAAATTTATGTAGATGATGAAAAGATCATCTTAAAAAAATATAAGCCAAACATGACTTGCCAAGTTACTGGAGAAGTTTCAGATGACAACCTTTCTTTAGCTGGCGGTAAATTAATCCTTAGCCGTGAAGGTGCAGAGCAATTAATCCAAGAAATTAAAAGTAACTTTGAAGTTTCTAAATAAGAATAAAATAAGAAATGTATAGGTACTTTTTCAACTAGTATTTATCCATCCATCTTTTTATTGGATTAGAAGCTCCTTGAAGTAACTAGAACCTATTCATTCTTTTTTATAAACAAAGGGCTGCCTTATTAAAGGTGAACACCATGTTATTTTATGTTCACTTTTATGACGGCAGCTCTTTTCTTATTCAATATGATATTCTTGGTAGACGTCTCTTTTTTGCATTCCTCTATCTAATGCTGTCTTTTTAATTGCTTCTTTTACTGTAATTCCTTCTTTTTGAACATAATGATTCACTTGTTGTACAACGGTCAATTCGTCCCACCAATTATTTTCTTCTTCTTTTTGGAATTCACCCTGCTCAATTACTAAACAAAATTCTCCTCTAATTTCTTCTGATTGCGACCATGCAATTGCTTCCTCTACTGTACCACGAATAAATTCTTCATATAGCTTGGTCAATTCTCTGCATAAAGTGATCTTTCTATTACCAAGTATATCCATTATTAAAGTTAAAGTTTCTTTTAAACGGTGTGGAGATTCATATAAAAGAATCGTACCTGGAATAGTCTTAAGGAAAAGTAATTCTTTTTTCTTCTCCTTTTTTTGTCGATTAAGAAATCCATAAAAATAAAAGGGATGTGTCGGAAGACCTGAAGCAATAAGTGCTGTTAATGCCGCATTGGCTCCTGGAAGTGGAATAACTGGAATTTCTTGAGCAATCACATCTATAACTAGTTCATATCCTGGATCTGCAATAGTTGGCATCCCTGCATCACTTACTAAGGCAATAACTTTTTCTTCTTTTAAAGCTTGTATTAGCTTCTGGCCACTCGTCTCTTTATTATGCTCATGATAACTAACCACAGGTGTAGGGATTTCAAAATAGTTACAAAGCTTTTTTGTATTACGTGTATCTTCGGCAGCAATAACATCTGCCTCTTTCAGAATCCTGATTGCACGAAAACTCATATCTTCTAAATTCCCAATAGGAGTAGGGACTAGATACAGAGATCCTCTTTTTTCTTTATAGCTTTTTTGTTGCTTCATTTCCTTCACCAACCTCCTTCTTTAGAAACTGCTCTTTTTTCTTTCTCCCTAATTGTTTAAAGGCATACTCTTGTTGCATGGCTTCCTGTTTTGTTTGGAATTCCTCCTGATAAATAATCGCTACTGGCAAACGCCCTCTAGTATATTTTGCCCCTTTTCCGGCATTATGTGTATTCAAACGCTTTTGAAGATCATTTGTATAGCCTGCATAATAGCTTCCATCATTACAAATTAATACATAGAAATAATGCTTCTTACTTTCCATATAGAATTTTACTCATTTCCTCTGTATAATTGTTGCCATCTTTATAAACAAATAACGGAGGTAAAACTTTTAAGTCCGGTTTGCCATCTTTTATCGCTTCGACTAGCAAAATATTCGCTTCCTTCCCTGCTTTTGGATAAACGAATCGTATACGCTTTGGCTCCAATCGATTTGCTCGCATTAATGTAATGATATCTAATAATCTTCCTGGTCTATGGACAAAAGCCACTTTTCCACCTTGTTTAACTAATTGGCTAGCTACACTAATGGAGTCCTCCAACGTACAGAGGAGTTCATGCCTCGCAATAGCAAGATGCTCATTTATATTAATCTCTTCTATAGAATTAGTCTTCTTAAAGTAGGGGGGATTACACGTAACTGCATCATACTTCTCCGATCCAAGGAAGCCAGGGGCATCCTTAATATCACCATGAATCATTTTAATTTTCTCTTCTAACTGATTATACTGTATACTTCGATTCGCCATATCATATAATCGTTCCTGTATCTCGACTCCTATGATTTCTCCCTGTGTACGAAGTGATAAAAAAAGTGGAATAACCCCATTGCCACTACATAAATCGACTATCTTCCCCTTTTTTAAGGGAATACCTACAAAATCAGCTAATAATACTGCATCTAACGAGAATGAAAATACGGATGGACTTTGGATAATCCTTAAACGTTCATCCAATAAATAATCTAATCTTTCATCTCCAATTAATGGAACCACTACCCTTAACCTCCATTTATTTATTTCCTACATAGAAAAAGAGATGTCTCAAGAAGAAAGAGTCATCCCATCCAATACAATTGGTTGTATTGCTTATTTTCACTGGGATTATTTTCTTTGAGACATCCTTATTTTTTATTAAGAAACGACAAACAAAATAGACAATCACCATCTTTTCGGGGACTCCCAAAATGAAGATTACAAATATGGAAACCTTCTTGATACAATCTTGCGAGGTTATCATATCCTTCCCCTATATCAATGTTTTTTTCCTCTATCATCTTACTTTGTTTTGCGTTTCTTTTTTTCTGATTATCCTGTCTTGATTCTTTCTCTCTTGGTATATCCTCTAAATGCTTCCTTAGATTCTCATTTTCTAGCTTCAACCTATTATTTTCTTCAATAAGTTCAGCTACATGCTGTTTAAGATCACCTAATTGCTTATATAAGTTACCAATTTGACTTTCCATATTTATTACTGATTCAAAAACTTCTTTTTTATCCACTCTTCCACCTCATTAATCTGTGGATTGAACTGAAACAGCATCTTCTTGCAGTATTTCATCTAATGTATATTCAAGCACTCGTTCTTGTTCAGAAATTTCCACTTGGAGTACACGTTCTAAAATATTTAAACCAACAACTTTTCCCTTTCCATCCGGTGTATTAATCCAGTCACCTAAGTCTGGTAAAAGTTCTTTTGCAGCTTCATAATCATCATTTTCATATTTTAAACAACACATTAATCGTCCACATAATCCAGAAATTTTTGTTGGATTTAAGGAAAGGTTTTGATCTTTTGCCATCTTAATAGATACTGGTTCAAAATCCCCTAAGAAAGTTGAACAGCAAAGCATCCTTCCACAAGGACCAATGCCACCTAACATTTTCGCCTCATCTCTAACCCCAATCTGACGAAGCTCAATTCTAGTTCTAAAAATGGATGCTAAATCTTTTACTAATTCCCTAAAATCTACTCGACCATCTGCGGTAAAATAAAAAATGATTTTATTACGGTCAAATGTATATTCTACATCAACCAATTTCATCTCTAATTCATGTAGCGTCACTTTCTCACAGCAAACATCATATGCTTCTTTGGCTGCGAATTTATTTTCCTCTACAATCATTTGATCTTTCTGATCCGCAATTCTTAATACTTTCTTTAAAGGTAAAACAACGTCATTTTCATCTACTTTTTTCGGGCCAATTACTACTCTCCCGAATTCTACACCCCGAACAGTTTCAACGATGACAAAGTCTCCCTTTTGGATAATTAATTCATTTGGATCAAAATAATATATTTTTCCAGCTTTTTTAAAGCGGATTCCTACGACATCATACAACTGAAGATCCCTCCTGCAGCTTTAGCACCAGCTGCTCCATCAATAACTGTGGATTCATATTCCCTTGCAGCTTTCGCTTTGCTTCAAAAATAGCTGTCATTTGTTCCGTTAAGCGCCTATTAGAAGTTCTTAAGGCATATGCCTCTAGACGTTCTTTCTCGCCAACGTATACAATCTGATCGTGCTTGCCAAGCTGTATATATAATAAATCTTTATATAGTAGCAATAATAAATCGAGCCCTCTATCAAACTGATCTTTTTCTTTAAAATGTGAAAACCAGTCTCTTTGAAGAGCCACTAATGCTTCTAATGGGGTTCTATTTAGAACCTCATATAATTTTACCACTATTTTTTGTGCTTGTACAAACCATTCATCTGTACTTAGAGTCAATGCTTCTTCAAAACTATTGGTAATCTGCGCAAGCAAAGGGGCTTCATTTGGTTTAATTCCATTTCTTACTAGTTCTTTTGCCATTTCATTTGGGGATAATGGTTTAAAGGAAAGTGTTTGGCATCGAGATAAAATAGTCGGCAATATTTGCTGAATTTGTTCCGTTAATAGAATGGCAGTTGTTTCTGCATTAGGTTCTTCCAAAAATTTCAACAAACTATTAGCTGCATTGGTGGTCATTTTATCTGCGTGAACAAGAATGTAAACCTTTTGATTTGACTCCACCCCAGTTTTTGAAAATTCTTCTTGCAGGCTTTGTATCTGATGTTTTTTTATTGATAATCCATCTGGTTCAAGCAAGTGAACGTCTGGATGATTTCCATTATTTATCCTCTTGCAATTAGAACATGTTTCACATGGAACATATCCTTTTATACTATTTTTACATAAAATACTCTTTGTGAGAACAAGACTTATTTCCCTTTTCCCCGTACCTTTCATTCCCTCAAAAAGGTAAGCATGTGCTAGTCGTTCTTTTTTTAAGCTGTTTTTCAGCATCTTTAAAACAATGGGCTGTGTCTGTTCAAGCTGTTCCCATGTTCTTGTCAAGACAATCACTCCATTACGTATATATATTAATCAGCAAACCTTTGATTTCACCAATTTTATCCAAGATATTTAAACTGTTTTTCTCTTTTGCTATTACTTCTTCTGTCAGTTCAACTAATTTATCATCTATGACATGTACAATACTTAAATCTCTACCCTGACCAAACTGATCCCAAGAATTATCTTTTTTCACTTCCATCCCATATTCAACAGCTTCCTTTACAAACTGTTTTACAAGGGATTTATACTTAGTCAAATCCTTTAGATTTTGAGATTTCCCCAACCTATTACCAATATCATCAATGTTTTTCATTAATGTTTGAAGCTGTTCAATCTTCAATTTCTCGTTTTGTTGTTGGACATATCCTTGAAATTTCGAACCACCTAGACTACCTTTTGTTTCCATTTTAGTCCCTTCAGGCTTAATTCGAATGTCTTTATTTATCTTCATATTCTTCCTCCTGAAGAACGTTCTACTTCTTACTGGATAGCATAGACTACCATTATCCATTAAGCATGAAAGTACATCGGCAACTCGAAGCTAACCGATGTATGATTTAAAATTGCTTAAATTGCTCAACAGGTAATACAAAAACAGTTGCTCCTCCCACTTCCACTTCCACTGGATAAGGAACGTAAGAATCTGCATTCCCTCCCATGGGCGAAACAGGAGCTACTAATTGATCTCTTGATTGACAATTATCTTTAATAATTTGCAAAGCCTTTTCCACACGTATATCTTCCGTTCCTATCATAAAGGTGGTATTTCCAGATTTCAAAAATCCGCCCGTACTCGCAAGCTTTGTCGCTCTAAAATTATTTTCAACAAGTGCATTAAGCAATTTATTGCTATCTTTATCTTGAATGACTGTTAGAATTAATTTCATTTTTATCCCGCCCCTTATTATAGTTTCCGAATGATTTTATAACTTGTTCCTATTATAGCAATAAATGCAAAAACAAACAGCTGAAAGGAAAAATAATTCCTCAGGCACTTTGTCAGCACTCATTCTTTAGAAGTAATAGATTTACATGAATATTTTGTTTAAAGGTACCCATACTATTTCAGAAATTGATTAATAATCTCTACCGTATCTTGAAATACCTGCTCTAAAGGCTTAGATGCATCCACTTTAACAATTCTTTCTGGAAATTTCTCTATCACCTTATAATAGCCCTCTTGGACCAATTCATGAAATTCTATCTTTTCTAAGTCAAGACGATTGATCTCCCTATCACTAGTAGTGTTAATTCTCGCTAAACCAACTCGTGGGTCAAGATCAAAATAAATCGTTAGCTCCGGCATTACATCTCCAATAGCAAATTGATTAATCTCCCAAATTTCATCCATGTCAATTCCTCTAGCAAACCCCTGATATGCCAAAGAGCTATCAATAAAACGATCACATAGAATAATAGCTCCACTGTTTAAAGCTGGTATTACTTTCTCTACTAAATGCTGTCTTCTTGCAGCTGCATAAAGTAAAGCTTCTGTTCTAGCATCCATTTCAGTATGCTTGGGATCTAATATAATACTTCTAATTTTTTCAGAAATAGGGATTCCACCTGGTTCTCGCGTCTTAATAATCTGCTTCTCTTGCTCCTGGTAATAGTTTAACAACATATCAATAATCGTTGTTTTCCCTGCTCCCTCTGGTCCTTCTAATGTAATAAAGAGCCCTTTTGTCACCGTATTGTCCTCCTAAAGCTGTCATTTCTCGAAAATTGTAATTTTATTTTCATAAATAGATGGGCTTCCTTGGAATCTCGCTCCATCTTTTAATAAGTTCTTTATTTGATTGATATGATACATCGTTATTTCCTCACCAGGCATTAGAATAGGGATTCCTGGTGGATACGGAATAATTGTTTCTGCACAAATAGCATGATGAGCATCATTTAATGATATTTCTCTTTTATTTCGTAAAGCTTGCTCTGTTTCACCAACTTTTAATTCTACTATATCCTGCCCTTTTTTTATAGATGCTGACACTTTTCTTTCATAGGGAATCTCAGATAGGTTCTCAGACAATGCCTTTCTTACTTTAGTAATAATCTCATTAAGAGGAAATGCTATTTCTTTTTTTAGCAATGGAAAAACAAATAGTACATTATTAGAATCAGCTAATTCTGTATAAATCCCCTCTTTTTCTAATTGTTTTTGAAGAATAAAACCAGTTTTATCTACTGTCGATTGAATAGTAATTTTTAAGGGATCCCCTATATAAGGATAACCTAACACTTTTAGCTGTGAAACCTTTGCTAGCTCACTACGAAACAGACTAATAGTATTTTGCAGGTAATCCCAATCCTCCTCACTGTATGTTGCTAAATAGTGTCTAGCCCTATCTAAGGAAGCCATGATTAAGTAAGAGGGGCTACTGGACTGCAATATCTCCAGATAATATTTTACTTCATGCTCCTCTATAAAATCAGTATTATAGTGTAAGTATGCTCCCATGGTTAAGGCTGGAAGTGTCTTATGTGCGGACTGAACAACTAGATCAGCCCCCAATTGAACAGCTGATGGTGGAAATTTATCATTTCCTATAAAATGAGCACCATGGGCTTCATCAACTAAAACACAAATTCCGTTAGCATGGGCTAATTGAATGATTTCTTCTAAATTTCCAATCATACCATAATAATTAGGAGACGTTAGGATAAGTGTTTTCACTTCAGGAAATTGAGCAATCGCTTGCTTTACGGTTCTTTCTGAAAGGACTGTTTCCACCTTCCATTCTTCCTCATAATCGGGACTTAGAAAAATCGGTTTTGCTTTAGCAAGCTCTATTCCATTCATTACTGATTTATGACTATTCCTTTGAACAAATACTTTATCTCCTTCTTTTAAAGAGGCAAGTATCATAGCTAAATTCCCAACAGTACTTCCATTTACAAGAAAATAGCTTTTTTTCACTCCATAAAGATCTGTTAATAGTTTCTCTGCATCACCAATAACGCCCATAGGAGCATGTAAATCATCTAGGTCATTAAGCTCCGTAACATCAAATTTCCATAATTGTCTTCTCCATTCCTCGTCATTATAAGAAATCAATTCTCCATTCTTATGGCCTGGCACATGAAAAGATATATTATTTTCCGACTGAAACTGTAAGAGTTTAGAATATAATGGTGTTTTTTCTTGCAATAGTACTCCTCTTTTCTTTTTTCTCTCTATTTATAGTATCACTTTTTTGACTATCTTATCATTGCCTAGCTTTAAACTTGCTAGAACGAAGTAAATAAGTGATTGATAGACTTTGAGAGTCAATGTATAAATGATTACTAAAATGGTTAAAATAGTTTCTATGGAGGTGGGGAAAAAATGGGGAAATATCATACCCAATCAATTAAAGGGGAAAAATGTCTTATATGTGAAAATAATAAATTAGAAGGAATTCATCTCTTTCAATCTTTTATATGTATGGACTGCGAGAGAGAAATCGTCAACACCAAAACAAGTGATCCAAAATATCAATTTTTTGTTTATCAAATGGGAAAAGCACGGATTTTACAAGAAAGACGCCAAGCCTAATCTTTAGATGAATAATCTATCTAATAATTAGTAAACTATAAAAAAACAAGCATCCACCAAAGTAGATGCTTGTTTTATTCGTGCCTGGCGACGTCCTACTCTCACAGGGGGAGAACCCCCAACTACCATCGGCGCTTTAGAAGCTTAACTTCCGTGTTCGGTA
>Ga0182738_1001961_pt1 | contig 25000 bp, 22 predicted proteins | sample eDN5th30CBELigMG_FD_128876 | JGI IMG/M metagenome (GOLD analysis project Ga0182738, IMG submission 128876) | Enriched Miracle-Growth compost microbial communities from Emeryville, California, USA - eDNA 5th pass 30_C BE-Lig MG (version 2)... ...
GACGGCTACTGCTGCCAGCGGTCCATGTAGAACGGGCTGACGAACTTCTTCGACTTCTGCTTGCCGCCCGAGGAGGGCGGATTGCCGGCCGTCGCGGTGACTACGGGCGCCCGCTCGAGCACGACGACACGGGTGCCGTAGAGGCCCTTCCGCTCGACGAGCTTGTAGAGGGTCGCCGCGTTCTGCGGCGCGAGGCGGACGCAGCCGTGGGAGAGCGGCACGCCGAGCCGGCTGTTGCTGCCGTGGATGGCGTGGCCCTGGTGGGTGAAGAAGATCGAATAGGGCATGGGCGCATCGTCCCATTCCTTGGAATAGTGCTCCTCTTCCATCCGGAAGGCGCTGAAGGTGCCGGTCGGCGTGGCATAGCCCTTGCCGCCGGTCGAAACCGGCCAGGTGTATTTCTGCACGCCGTCGACCGCGACGCTCATGCGCTGCGTGCTCTTGTCGATGGTGATCACCACGCCGGCCGAGGCGGGCGCCGCCCAGCCGATGGCCGCGAGCGCCAGCACGAAAGCCGCAAAGAATCCCAACCGCATTGCAGGAACGCCCCTTACCAGCCAGCCATGACGGGCAACATAGCGGCAAATGGCAAAAGGCAAAGCCACAAGCCTGTGACCGGGGTCACCGGGGGCGGGCGGCTGCGGTCCTGCGGATCAGTCGAAAAGGCCGAACCGCTCCCACTGGTTGCGGGGGATCGCCGCGCCGAGGCTGAAGCTGAAGCTCTCGACGTGGAGGTGATCGGCGTCGGCCGTGCACTCGAAGGAGAAGCGGAACCACTTGCCGTCACTGCGGACCGCGCCTTCCCCCTTCGCCGTGTCGCCGGCGATCGTCGTCGCGGCGAGGGCATCGATCATGGCGCGGTCGGGATGGAGCTTGTCGGGCCCGCGCTCGATCTGCTTCATCGATTCGAGGTCGCATGTCTGGATGAGGCGGGTCGTCGGGTCGAGGTCCGCGAGGTCGAGGGCGAAGCCGGGCTGCCCGGACAGCAGCACCATTCCTGCCAGAAGCGCAGATCGCATGATCTTCCAGTCCCACTGTCGGAGCACGGCTGATTCCGCGGCGGCGCGATGCTAGAGGCTGTCAGTCGGTGGGATCAACCCCGTGGGTCGCCTCCGTCGCCTCGCGGGAATCCCCGATTGTACCGCGGGCGCCGGGCATGCAAGACTCGCCCGCCGAGGCCGGGCAGGGAGGACACGACGGGCGCGTGCGCCTCTGATCCGCAGAGCCGATGATCGTATTCACCCACATTCCGAAGACCGCAGGATCGACCTTCACCGCCAGGATCGCGAGCGCGATCCCCGGGGGGGAGCACTTCATCGTCACCGCCGACAGGGGCGACGACGGCGGCCTTGCGCAGCGGGGCACCGCGGGCCTCTCGCTGGTCGGCGGGCACATCCGCTTTCCCGCGGCCTGGCCCGTGATCGGCCCCGCCACGTACGTGGCCGCGGTCCGGAGGCCCCTCGATCGCCTGCTTTCGCATTTCTTCTTTGCGATCCGCCAGGGTGAGTTCGCGCCTCGCGGGAGCGACCTCCGCGCCGAGTTCGACCGGTTCTACGAGATCGTCCGCCAGCAGCGCTGGCTGAACCTCCAGTGCCGCTTCTTCGCGACCGAGGGCCGGTTCGACCGGGCGGCCGAGGTCATCGAGCGCCACTACGCCGCGGTGTGGGACACGGCGGAGACGGACCGGCACTTCGCCGCGATCCTCGACCTTTGCGGCCTGAACGCCGCGCCCGCCGCCGCCCCGCCGGACGCCTACGTGGCGCCGATGGCGGCTTCCGACGACGAGTTCCGGGCCGGCGCACGGCCGCGCGCCTATTCCGGCTTCCTCCGCGCCGACCAGGCCGAGCGCGTGCTGGACGAGAACGCCGAGGACGCCCGGCTCCACGCCTGGGTGGCGGAGAACGCCGGCATCCGCCGCCGCACCTGATCCGCCCGACCTTCCGGTTCCGCAAAGGCCGCGTGCCACGGCACCCGCATCTGCAATTGTAGATTGTGTCTTCTACAATCTTCCCTTAATGCGCTCGTTCGTCTAAACACGTTGTCCACTATCTGGACGTGTGTTGTAGAAAAATGCGCTCAATAGATGATGCAAAGGGATCTGGAAATCATCCGGCTCCCAGGAAGCGTTCGGCCCTCGCGCGGCTGTTCTCGCTTCCTGCGCGCGGGCAATCTCCCGCCGCAAGGAAGACGATTTCAGCGGGAGTCGCGTCCATCCCGCAGCGCGAGAGTCAGTTGAAGCAGGTGGTGGCGGCGATATCGCCCCAAGTCGACCGGCTATACGTCTTCCTCAACGGATATGGCGTCGTTCCGGAATTCCTCAACAGGGAAAACGTAACCGTATTCACCAGCGAGGAATTCGGAGATCAGCACGATCGTGGAAAATTCTTCGCCCTGAAGCAATGCCACCAGGGAATATATGTCGCCATCGACGATGATATTCGTTATCCGAAAAATTACGTGAGGACGCTAGTCGGCAAGATTGAATACTATGACTATAAGGCGGTGGTCGGTGTTCACGGGGCCATCTATCCCGAGTGGCCGTCATCCTTCTTCGATAGGGGCGTCCTGCATTTTTCCGCGGAGATGGAGAGGGACCTGCCATGCTCGATCCTTGGGACGGGCACGGTCGCCGTCTGCCTGGACACGGTGCCGCTCAGGTACGAGATCTTCGAATCGCCCGGCATGGCCGACATATGGCTCGCCCGTTTTCTGAAGGCACGCGCAATACCGATCAGCGTAGCGCGTCGGGCGTCGTGGCTGAAGGACATCAATGACGACGCGGCTTCGAGCATCTTCGACCGGACGCGCACCGACTCGAGTGCACAGGACGACGCCATAGGATCTTCCGCTCCCTGGGGGGTGGACGACATTCTCGCGCGTTCGGACGCGATCGCCGACAGGATCGGAACTCCGGTGATGCTTGGCCTGCGGATGGCTTCGCTTGCGAGGCAGGAGGAGCCTCGCCTGACCGACGTGCTCGCCGGATTTCAGCCGCAAGGGATGGATATCCAGGCCGCGTTCGACACCGCGCGCCGCTATGTGGACCCGTTTCGATCCGCGCGATTCATGCTGGCGCTGGTTGACCGCGCGGAGGAGGGGTCGCCCCTCTGGCTTGCGGCGATCAGGGAGATGAGTTCGCTTTGGCCGGAGCAGGCGGCGCAACTGCTCGACGGCAGGCTGCCGGACGCCTCGCTCCGCGGCGATGCCGGCATCCTCCTCGTGAACAGCCTCATGGCCCTGCCGGACAGCGAGCGGGCGATGAACGCGGCCGAACGCACTCTCGCCCATGCCGAAGATGCCCACGCCGCAGCCAGGATCGCTGCGGTATGGCTCAGGGCTCGCTATGCGCGAGGGGACTACATCGAGGTTGTCTCTCTTGCGGACCGGTTGCTGGACGAGCGCCAGCGGAAGACGGCGGCGAATCTCTGCACGTTGATCCTCACCAACCTCCATCTTGGCAACTTCCCCGCGGTGGAGAGGCTGCTGGTGGCGCTCTTCTCGATCAGGAGAACGATCCGCGAAAGGGACCTCGACTATCTCGTCAGGGAATTCGCCCTCGCGCCGGCGTCGAAGAGACGATCCGTCGACATGGGGGCGGTGCTGTCGGCTCTCGTCCTTGCCGGGGCGCACAAGCGCATGAGGCCCGCGACCCGGATCGCGCTCGCCAAGATCGTGGTCGAAGGCGAGCGCCGGTCGTTGATGGACATGCTCAAGATCGAGTTCCTGAACGGTGAGGTCGTCCCCGGAGACGACCGGCTGATGCTGGCCTATCTCGCCGACACGAGCATGCGGCAGGAATTCTGGCTCAACGAAGTGTTGTCGGAGCAGGGATACGCACCGATACCGCCCGGGGGCACCGGGCCGCATGCGTATTTCGAACGCGTGGTCAGGGCCGGGCGGGGCCTCGACGCCGTTGAGGCGACCGCCAGGATCAGCGTCATCATGACGGCCTTCAATGCCGAGAACACCGTGGATCTCGCGATCGAATCCATTCTCGGCCAGACCTACCGCAACCTCGAACTCATCGTGGTCGACGACCAGAGCACCGATCGCACGTGGCGTTGCCTGGAGGCCTGGACGAAGCGCGACGACCGCGTGGTGACGCTTAGATCGCTCCAGAATTCCGGGCCCTACGCCTGTCGAAACCTGGCGCTTCGCCATGCATCGGGCGTGTTGATCGCGATCCAGGACGCCGACGACGTCTCTCATCCGCAGCGGTTGGCGAAGCAGGCGGCCGCCCTCTCGCCGGCTGCGGTCGGGTGCATTGCGCGCCACGTCAGGATCGATTCCGCCGGCCGCCTCAGGCTGGAGAACGACAGCTCCCTCCTGGGCCACGGGCCCATGACCCTGATATTCCGCCGCTCGGTGCTCGCCGAGGTCGGCGAGTTCGACAACGTGAGAACCCGCGGAGACCTCGAGTTCATCGCTCGTCTCAATGCCCACTACGGCCGGAGCGCCATCGTCAACCGGCGCGATCTCGTGCTGTTTGCGCTCCATGACGCCGGATCGAACTCGTTCGTGGCGATCGACTCCGAGGCCAAGCGACGCGCTTTGCGCGAGTACAAGAGAACCTACACGGAGCGGAATCTCGTCATCGCCCGCAAGCGGGCCGAGAGATTGCGGGAAGCGGCCCGCGGATAGGAGAGGCTTCCCGTCGATCGCGGCGCCCCTCGGCGGGCTCCGCACTGGTCCGGAGGCCGCCCTGTCCGGGCGAATCGAGCGCCCGCTATCCGCGACCTCGAAAGGACAGGGTCTCGCTCCGGCGGGCATGAACGGTGGCGCTTTGACGAGGCGGGGCCGGCGGTCGGCTTCGCGGGAGAGCGACGAGCGCGATTTTCCGGTGCGCCGAGAAGAAAAACCCCGCACCCAAGAAATTGATGAATTGCATCAATAACTTGGGAGCGGGGTTCTTGCGAATGGTGCGGTCGAGAAGACTCGAACTTCCACGGGTTGCCCCACAGCGACCTCAACGCTGCGCGTCTACCAGTTCCGCCACGACCGCTTTGCAAAGCGCGGAGGCCATGTAGCAAATCGATCCGGCCGGCACAAGGTCCGCGCGACAGGTTGCCGTCGATTGCCGCTCCGGCCCGGGAAAGCCGGGCGTCAGGCCGGGCTCGGGGCCAGGGGCGCGGCGCGATTCCCGTCTTCCGCCGCGCCGCGCGGCGCGATAGGCTCCGGCCGCGCGGGCCGAAATCGTAATCGCGATGCCGCCGGCCCGGGATGGGGGCGGCGAGCGCGGGCGATTCTCCTGCCAGCCCCTGTCGCCCGGTCCTGTCATCGGAGCGGCGCCTTCTCCCCTCGCGAGACCGAAGACCCCGTGATGAGCACGATCGCCGCCCCTGCCATCGAGACCGCCGGCCTCGTCAAGACGTTCGGCGCGAAGCGGGCCCTCGACGGCATCGACCTCGTCGTCCGCCGCGGCAGCATCTACGGCGTCCTCGGGCCGAACGGCGCGGGCAAGACGACGACGGTGCGCGTGCTGTCGACGCTGCTCAAGCCCGACGGCGGCAGCGCCCGGGTGCTCGGCCTCGACGTGGTCGCCGATGCCGACGCCGTCCGCCGCCGGATCAGCCTCACCGGGCAGTTCGCCTCCGTCGACGAGGACCTCACCGGCTACGAGAACCTCGTGCTCCTCGGGCGGCTCCTCGGCTACCGGCGGCGGGCCGCGATCGAGCGGGCGGGCGAGCTGCTCGCCGCGTTCGGGCTCGCCGAGGCGGCACAGCGCCAGGTGAAGGCCTTCTCCGGCGGCATGCGCCGCCGCCTCGACATCGCAGCGAGCCTCGTGGTGACGCCGGAGCTGCTGTTCCTCGACGAGCCGACCACCGGGCTCGACCCCAGGAGCCGCAACCAGGTCTGGGACATCATCCGCCTCCTGGTCCGGAACGGCACCACCGTCCTCCTCACCACGCAGTATCTCGAGGAGGCCGACCAGCTCGCCGACCGCATCGCCGTCATCGACCATGGCCGGGTCATCGCCGAGGGCGCGAGCGCCGAGCTCAAGGCCTCGGTGGGGACGGGCGTTCTCCATGTCCGCCTCGCCGAGGCGGAGGACCGGGAGCGCGCGGGCGCCGTCCTCGCCGCGCGCTATGGCGAGGGGATCCAGGCCGACAACGACCCGCGGGGGCTCACCGTGCAACTCGCCGATCCGGGCCGCGCCGCCGCCGGCCTCGCCGACCTCGCCGGCGCCGGCATCCCGGTCTCGGAATTCTCGCTCGGCCAGCCGAGCCTCGACGAGGTGTTCTTCGCCCTCACCGGCCATCCGGCCGAGGAGAACGGCGAGCGTGATAAACCCGGAGCGTAGCGCGTGGCCGTCGTCGACGGTCGGCCAGAAGAAGGGTGCTTTCGATGTCCAGTCCTGCCGACAAGACCGATGCGCAGATCGACCAGTGGATCCTCAATCATGAGAGGAACGGCGCAACGGACGCGCCGCTCTATCGCGAGCTCCTCGCGGAACGGGCGCGACGAAGCGAGGGAGCGGGTCGCCTGAGCATCGGCAAATCGATCGAGCTGCTCATTCGCGCCGCGACGGAGCAGCGGTGCGTCACCTATGGCGATCTCGCCAAGGCGAGCGGCGTCGAATGGAGTCGGGCGCGGCACAAGTTGAGCGGCGCGAACGGCCATCTGGATCGGCTGCTCGATATCTGCCACGCGCGCCGCCTGCCGTTGCTGCCGGCACTCTGCGTGAACGAGAGCGGCCGTGAATCCGGCGAACTGGAGCCGGCGGCGCTGAGCGGCTTCGTGGGGGGAGCCCGGCGGCTCGGCGTCACCGTCGTGGACGAGCGGGCATTTCACCACGAGGCCCGCGATGAATGCTGGCGGTGGGGCAGGGAGCAGGCGGTGTCCGAGACGGGCGATGAGGGCGCGCCATGAGCGAGGCGAGCGACACCCTGATCGTCGGCGAGGACCTTGCGCGGGTGCTGGCGCCGGACCGGCGGCCGGAGCCGCCGGGCGGGATCGCCAACGTGCTGACCTTCGGCTGGCGGGCGCTGCTCAAGGTCAAGCACATGCCGGAGCAGCTCTTCGACGTGATCGTCACGCCGGTGATGTTCACGGTGATGTTCACCTACCTGTTCGGCGGGGCGCTGGCCGGGTCGCCGGACGCCTATATCCAGTTCCTCCTGCCTGGCATCCTCGTCCAGACCGTGACCTTCACCACGATCTACACCGGCTTCACGCTGAACTCGGACGTCTCCAAGGGCATCTTCGACCGCTTCCGCTCGATCCCGATCTGGCGGCCGTCGCCGATCGTCGGCGCCATGGCGGGCGACACGGTGCGCTACACGATCTCGTCGCTGATCGTGATCGTGATCGGCTTCCTCCTCGGCTTCCGGCCGGAGGCAGGGCTCGCCGGCGTCGTCGCCTCGCTCTTCCTCCTCAACGTCTTCGGCTTCGGCATGAGCTGGATCTTCGTCGTCCTGGCGATGGTCGTCCGCACCCCCTCCGTGGTGATGACGATGAGCTGGCTGGTGCTGATGCCGCTGACCTTCGCCTCGAACATCTTCGTCGACCCCGCGACCATGCCGTGGTGGCTGCAGGAGTTCATCCACGTCAATCCGGTGGCGATCCTCGTCACCGCCGTCCGCGACCTGATGGCGGGCACCGCGAACCTCGGCACGATCGGCCTGTCGCTGGTCGGCCCGGCGGTGGTGACCGCGATCTGCGCGCCCGTCGCCATGGCACTCTACGCAAGGCGGCGGTAGGGGCTCAGTGCCGGCCGCCGGCGCGGAGGCCTTCCTCCTTCTGCTCGAGGATGGTCTTGGCGACGAGCGTGAAGAGGGCGATGACGGTCAGCACCGAGGCGGCGGCGAAGGCGCCGACGGCGTTGTAGTCGTGGTAGAGCAGCTCGATGTGGAGCGGCAGCGTATTGGTCTGGCCGCGGATGTTGCCGGACACCACCGACACCGCGCCGAACTCGCCCATCACCCGCGCGTTGCACAGCACGATGCCGTAGAGCAGCGCCCAGCGGATGTTGGGCAGCGTCACCTTGAGGAAAGTGGTCAGGCCGCCGGCGCCGAGCGAGACCGCGACCGTCTCCTCCTCCGTCCCTTGCGACTGCATCAGCGGGATCAGCTCGCGCGCGACGAACGGCGCCGTCGCGAACATGCTCGCGAGCACGATGCCGGGGACGGCGAAGAGGATCTTGATGTCGTGGGCGACGAGGAACGGCCCGAGCAGCCCCTGCGTGCCGTAGACGAACAGGTAGGCGGCGCCGGCGATCACCGGCGAGATCGAGAAGGGGAGCTCGATGACGGTCATGAGGAGCTTCCGCCCGGGAAACTCGAACTTGGTGACGGCCCAGGCCGCGGCGACGCCGAAGGCGGTGTTGACCGGCACGACGATCAGCGCCACCAGCACCGTCAGCCAGATCGCGTGCAGCGTGTCCGGCGTCATGATGTTCGCGACATAGGCGTCGATGCCGGCCGAGAAGGCCCGCACCACGATGAGCACGATGGGCGCCACCACGAGGAGCGCGGCGAGGACCAGCGCGAGGCCGATGAACAGCGCCCGCCACAGCGGCCGCTCGCCGATGCGGTTGCTTGCCCGGGACGCCATCAGCCGACCATCCTTCGCAGGAACATCGCTTGGAGGGCATTGGTGAGCGCGAGCATGAGGAACGCGGCGAGGAGCATGACCGAGGCGATCGCCGCGGCCGACTCGTAGGAGAATTCCTCGAGCCGGATGAAGGCGAGGAGGGCGGTGATCTCGGTCGAGTTGGGCTGGTTGCCGGCGATGAAGATGACCGCGCCGAACTCGCCGAGGCTGCGGGCGAAGGCGAGGGAGGCGCCGGCGAGGAGCGCCGGCGTGACCAGCGGCAGCAGCACCTTCCGGAACGTCCTGATCTCGCTCGCGCCGAGCGTCTGGGCGGCCTCCTCCGTGCTGGTGTCGAGGTCGGCCAGCACCGGCTGGACGCTCCGCACCACGAAGGGGATGCTGGTGAAGGCCATGGCGACCATGATGCCGAGCGGGGTGTAGACGACGGTGATTCCGATCGCCGCGAGCGGGGCGCCGAACCAGCCTTCGGCGGCGAAGAGCGTGGTGAGGGCGATGCCGGCGACCGCGGTGGGGAGGGCGAAGGGCAGGTCGACGAGGGCATCGAGCATCCGCCGGCCGGGAAAGCGGTAGCGCACCAGCACCCAGGCGAGGAGGAAGCCGAACAGGGTGTTGAAGAGGGTGGCGCCGAAGGCCGACAGGAGCGTGACCCGGTAGCTCGCGAGCGCCCGCGGCGCGGTGACGATCCGCCAGTAGCTTTCCGGCCCGAGGCTCGCCGCCTTGAACAGCAGCACCCCGATGGGCAGGCAGATGATGAGCGAGACGTAGAGCACCGTCACGCCCAGCGCCAGCGGCATGCCCGGGATCACGCGATACCGCATCGTGCCAGTCGTCGCCCCCTTCACACATGGAGGCGGGGGCCGTGGCCGGCCCCCGCCCGAATTGCCCCGTCCCTGCCGGCGGCGCTCAGCGCTCGCCGTAGAGCCGGTCGAGGATGCCGCCCTCGGCGAAGTGCTCCTCGGAGATCTTCGTCCAGCCGCCGAACACGTCCTCTGCGGTCACGAGGCGCACCTCCGGGAACTGGTCCTTGAACTCCGCGGCGATGGCGGGGTCACGAACCCGGCTGCCGTACTCCGCCATGATCCGCTGCGCCTCGGGCGTGTAGAGATAGTCGAGGTATGCCTGGGCGAGGTCGCGCGAGCCGCGGTTGTCGACGACCGAATCGACGATGGCAACCGGAAACTCGGCGAGAAGGCTCATCGAGGGGATGACGATCTCGACGACGTCCGCGCCGTATTCCTTCTGGATGCCGCGCACCTCGGTCTCGAAGGTGATCAGCACGTCGCCGGTCTTGGCCTCGATGAAGGTGGTGGTCGAGGCGCGGCCGCCGGTGTCGAACACCGGCACGTTGTCGAACAGCTTGGCGATGAATTCCTGCGCCTTCTCCTGGTCGCCGTCGTTCTGCTCGAGCGCGAAGGCATAGGCCGCGAGGTAGGTGTAGCGGGCGTTGCCGGAGGTCTTCGGATTGGGGAACACGACCTTCACGTCGTCGCGGACGAGGTCGCTCCAGTCCTTGATGTCCTTGGGATTGCCGGCACGGACGAGGAACGCCGGCAGCGAATAGAACGGCGAGGAATTGTCCGGGAACTCGCTCTGCCAGTCGGCGGAGACGAGGTTGCCGCGGTCGTGGAGAATCTGGATGTCGGTCACCTGGTTGAAGGTGACGACGTCCGCCTGAAGCCCCTCGAGGATGGCGCGCGCCTGGCGCGAGGTACCGCCGTGCGACTGGTCGACGGTGACGGTCACGCCGGTCTTGGCGGCGTAGTCGGCGATGAACGATTCGTTGATCGCGGCGAAGAGCTCGCGGCCCACGTCATAGGAGGCGTTGAGGATGGTGGTCGGCGCCTGCGCCTGCGCCTGCGCCTGCGGCGTGAGGGCCACGACGGACAGCGTCAGCGCGGCACCGGCCAGGAAACGGAACTTCATCTATTCGCTCCACGAAGGAAACGGCCGGGCCTGCCCCGCCTGAGGGCGCCAAAGCTAGTGGCCGTCACGCGCCGCGCCGAGGAAAACGGTTCCGATTCGGACCGGTATCGGGGATTTTCGCTTCCGGACAAGCGCAGGCGGCGGAAGCCCGTTCTCCGCCGCGCGGACGGTCTTCGTGTGCACCGCCGGCCCGCGCGGCCCTTCGCCGCCCTTGCGCCAGGGCGCCGCAATCCCTTAATGAACGCCGCCGTTCCCTTTTCCCACTCGACGCGAGCCGGCCACGCCTGACGGCGGCCCGGCGGAGAACATCATGGCGCGCCAGTTCATCTACCACATGCAGGGCCTGACGAAGGCCTATTCCGGGGGCAAGAAGGTCCTCGAGAACATCAATCTCTCGTTCTACCCGGACGCCAAGATCGGCGTGCTCGGCCCGAACGGCTCGGGCAAGTCGACGCTGCTCCGGATCATGGCCGGGCTCGATCGGGAGTTCGGCGGCGAGGCGTGGCTGGCCGAGGGCGCGACCGTCGGCTACCTGCCGCAGGAGCCGCAGCTCGACCCGACCAAGGACGTGCTCGGCAACGTGATGGAGGGCGTCGCCGGGAAGAAGGCGATCCTCGACCGCTACAACGAGCTGATGATGAACTACTCCGACGAGACGGCGGAGGAGGGGGCGACGCTCCAGGACCAGATCGACAGCCAGAACCTGTGGGACCTCGACGCCCAGGTCGAGATGGCGATGGACGCGCTCCGCTGCCCGCCGGGCGATGCCGACGTCACCACCCTCTCGGGCGGCGAGAAGCGGCGCGTCGCGCTGTGCAAGCTGCTGCTCTCGGCGCCGGATCTCATCCTCCTCGACGAGCCGACCAACCATCTCGACGCCGAGTCGGTGGCCTGGCTCGAGAAGCACCTCCGCGAGTTCCCAGGGTCGGTGCTGATCATCACCCACGACCGCTACTTCCTCGACAACGTCACCGGCTGGATCCTCGAGCTCGACCGCGGCCGCGGCATCCCCTACGAGGGCAACTACTCGGCCTACCTCGAGAAGAAGGCCAAGCGCATGGCGCAGGAAGGCCGCGAGGAGGCGGCCCGCCAGCGCGCGCTCGACCGCGAGCGGGAGTGGATCTCGGCGAGCCCCCGCGCCCGGCAGGCGAAGTCGAAGGCGCGTCTCCGCGCCTATGACGAGCTGCTCAAGCGCAACGAGGAGCGCGCCCCCGGCACCGCCCAGATCATCATCCCGCCGGGCGAGCGCCTCGGCGACAACGTCATCGACGTCGAGGGCGTGTCGAAGGGCTACGGCGACCGGCTGCTGATCGACAACCTCACCTTCAAGCTGCCGCCGGGCGGCATCGTCGGCGTCATTGGGCCGAACGGCGTCGGCAAGACGACGCTGTTCCGCATGCTCACCGGCCAGGAGAAGCCCGACGAGGGCACCATCACCCTCGGCGAGACGGTGCATCTCGGTTATGTCGACCAGAGCCGCGACGACCTCGATCCCAACAAGACGGTGTGGGAGGAGGTGTCGGGCGGCAACGACATCATCCGCCTCGGCAAGCGCGAGATGAACAGCCGCGCCTATGTCGGCGCGTTCAACTTCAAGGGCGGCGACCAGCAGCAGAAGGTCGGTTCGCTCTCGGGCGGCCAGCGCAACCGCGTCCACCTCGCCAAGCTGCTCAAGGAAGGCTCGAACGTCCTCCTCCTCGACGAGCCGACCAACGACCTCGACACCGAGACGCTGGCCGCCCTCGAGGACGCGCTCGAGGACTACGCCGGCTGCGCCGTGGTGATCAGCCACGACCGCATGTTCCTCGACCGGCTGGCGACGCACATCCTCGCCTTCGAGGGCGACAGCCACGTCGAGTGGTTCGAGGGCAACTTCGAGGAATACGAGGCCGACAAGGTCCGCCGCCTCGGCGCGGACGCTGCCAACCCGCACCGGGTGAAGTACAAGCGCCTCGTGCGGGCATAGGCCGGAGCCCCAGGCGGACGCCTCCGGGCGTCCGCCGCCGGCCGTCGGCGGGGCCGGCCGGCTCCCCGGACCGCCTCAGAGCACCAGCACGCCGTGGTGCTTGGCCTTGTCCTCGGGCTCGACGTGGATGGTGATCATCGCGTCGTGGACCTCGGCGCGGAGCGCCTTCTCGATGCGGTCGCAGATGTCGTGCGCCTCCGACACCGGCATCGCCCCCGCCACCACCAGGTGGAAGTCGATGAACGTGACGCTGCCGGCATTCCGGGTGCGGAGGTCGTGCGCCTCGATGGCGCCGTCGGCATTGGTCGAGATGACCTGGCGGATCTCGTTGAGGGTCTTCTCCGGCACGGCCTCGTCCATGAGGCCGCCGAGCGACTCGCGGATCAGTCGCCAGCCGGCCCACAGGATGTTGAGCGCGACGACGGCGGCGAGGATCGGGTCGAGCGCGGCGATGCCGGTGAGATAGGCGGCGACCAGGCCGGCGACGACGCCGATCGAGGTGACGACGTCGGTCATGAGGTGCCGGCCGTCGCCGACCAGCGCCGGGGAGCGGCGCCGGCGACCCTGGCTGATCAGGTACCAGCCCCAGCCGCCGTTGATGAGCGAGGCGACCAGCGACACGGCGAGGCCTTCGGCCGGCGCATCGAACATGCGCGGCACGAAATAGGCCGCCCAGGCCTCGCGGAGGATGACGATCGCCGCCACGACGATCAGCACCCCCGAGAGCACGACCGAGAAGTACTCCGCCTTGTGGTGGCCGTAGGGATGGTTCGCATCGGCCGGCCGCGCGCTGTAGGTGACGGCAATGAAGGCGGCGGTCGAGGAAACGACGTTGACGATCGATTCGAGCGCGTCCGAGAAGAGCGCGACGCTGCCCGTCAGCTTCCAGGCGACCAGCTTGAGCCCGAGCACGAGGATGCCGACCGCGACGCTCGCCACCGCGATCGTCGACGTGCGGAACCGGCGGTGCCGGGCATCCCTTACGGTCGTTGAAGTCATGTCTCAGTCCGCCATGGTCTCAAGCGAGGCCAGGCTCTCCGCCGGGCCAGCCTCGGCGAAGGGCGTCCGGACCTCGACGAAGGTGTCGGGGTAGAACCCGTTGAAGCGGGTCCGCAGCGCCAGCGAGTAGGCTCCGATATGGCCGATCTCGATCCAGTCGCCGGTGTCGACGTTCTGCGGGAGGTAGAACGGACGGGACAGGATGTCCACCGAGTCGCAGGTCGCCCCGCAGACCTTGAAGGCGGCGAGCTCGGACGAGCCGCGGCGCTTGCGCCGCGCCGGGTCGGGCAGGAGGCGGGCAGGGAGGGTGATCTTGCCGGTCCACGAATCGGAGAGCGAGGCCCAGATGCCGTCGTTGATGTAGAGCCGGCGTCCCTTCTTGAGGAGGACGCGGACGATGAGCGAGAAGCTCCGCGCCGCGATCACCCGGCCGGGCTCGGCGACGAGCGGCAGGTCGTCGAGCCCCCAGTCGCGGATCTCGCCGACCACCTCGGCGATGAGCGCGGCGGTATCGGGCGTGTTGGGCGCCTTCCGCCGCGGGTCGTGCCCGTAGGGCGCCGGAAAGCCGCCGCCGATGTCGAGCATGGCGAGCGGCACGCCGGCCCGGGCGCGCACCCAGGCGGCCGAGGCGAGCGCCCGCTCGTAGGTGTCGGTGTCCTCGACCTGGCTGCCGACGTGGAAGCAGAGGCCGATCTTGAAGCCGATGCGGTGGATGCGCCGGCAGAGCTCGACGGCATGGGCGGGCGTCGCGCCGAACTTCTTCGACAGCTCGTAGGCGGCGTGGCCGCGGGAGGCGAGGCGGACGAGGAGGGTGATCTCCTCCGGGTCGAGGTCGAGGCCGCGGACGATCCGGAGGATCTTCGCCACCTCGTCCTCGTGGTCGAGCGCCATCACGCGGATGCCGTAGGTCTCGAGCGCGAGCCGGATGTCGGACTGCGCCTTGACCGGATGGGTGTAGACCATCGCCGCCTGCGGCGCGACGCCCCGCACCGCGGCGAACTCGGCCGGCGAGGCGACGTCGAAGGTGTCGATGCCGGCCTTCGCCAGGGTCTCGAGCACCATCGGCTCGCCGTTGGTCTTGACGGCATAGGCAGTGGTGCCGGGGAACGCGTCCCTGAAGGCGAGGGCGTCGGCGGTCAGCACGCCGGGCATGAAGCAGTAGACCGGCTGGTCGGGCCGGAGCGCATAGGCCGCCTCGCGTGCGGTCTCGAAGATCTGCATGGCAGTTCCCGCCTTCCGTTCGCCCGGCACGCTAGCAGCCGGACCTTTCCGCTTGAAGACGCGGAATGGGACGTCGCGGTACCCGATTCACGCGATGAAAAAGAGAAAAATATTCTGTGATGAGGAAAGCCGCGGCGCGGCAAGGGCTTAGCCGGAGCGGGAGGGCGACTCGTGCGGATCTTGTGCGTCGCAACACATTTTCCCGCTTCTCAAATCATGAACATGCGTTAACATCTGTCTCGTTGTGGGAACCGCGGAGGACGTTATGGCCCTTTCCCGACCACTTCACCTTGTGATGGTAGGTGCCGCGTTCCTGTTTGTTGTTGCAGTTGTGTTCGGGGCGATCTAGGCGCTCCCCAAGGTTTTGGGTAAAGATCTGTTGCGGAGGCCGGGCGCGCCAAAGGCGTGTAGCCCGGCTTTGTTGTTTCCGGGTGCATGAACCGCAGCCCGCGATCCCCCCTCCCACCATCGCCGCGCGCGTTCCCGCGAACGGGAGGGGTTTCCCCCCGGCACCGGCGCGGTGTCCGACGTGTCAGGACCTTCCATGAGGATTCGGCGTCCTGACGTCGAGCACGGGCAGGGGATCGCGCGGAGCCCGTGACCGGTTCCCGCGGTCACTCCAGGAAACGGTCGAAGATCGCCAGCGTCCGGCCGGCATCGAGGATGGCGGCGTCGGTGCCGAGCGCCGTGGTCACGCTGCCGCGCCGCTCGTCGTAGGGCGCGCCCTTGAGCGCGGGATCGCGCCACAGCCCGGTGGTGATGGTGACGCCGCGGTAGACGAGCTCGCCGTTGACCCGCGACAGGTGCATGCCGCCCGAGGACGAGCCCGAAGCGTCGCAATCGGTGCGGTAGAACGAGGTGATGCTGGTCGAGATCGGCACCCGGCGTATCGTGCAGCCCTGGGCGACGGGCACCTCGTTGGGCACCGTCTTCTCCATGCCCGCGGGATGGGCGGTGATGACGATCAGGTCGTCGCCGGCCTTGACCTTGGTGTCGAGGTCGACGGGGAAGGGCTCGGCCCCCTCGATCGGCTCGGCGAGCGGCACCACGGCGAAGTCGTAGTTGGAGCCGGGCTTCAGCGGCCGAGCGCCGAAGCGGGCCTCGTCGACGAGGAGATCGACCTTCACCGGCGGGATGGTCTGGGTCTTGAAGAAGCAGTTGCTGCGCGGCACGCCGTCGTCCTCGAAGAAGATGTGCCCGGCGGTGAGGATCTGCCGGTTGGTGAGGAAGAGGGCGCCCGAGCCGAGGGCCGGGGTCGGCAGGAAGCAGCCGACGTAGCCGGAGACCTTGCGGATGCGGTCGATCTCGGGCTTCGACAGGCCGAGCGCCGGGCCGATGTCGAGGAGCGAATCGCGGTCGTCCGTCCCGTCGATGATGTTGGCCGCGGCCGGCGCCGCGAGGGCGAGCGCCACCGCAGCGGCAATGAAGCGAAAACGAATCCCCATGCGTCACCCGGCTGCCGGAACCCCTCCGGCGTGAAGCAGGGGAATATGACCGCGACGCGGCGAAGGGCAAGGGCCCGGATCACGCGCCGCGCGGCGTGGGTGAGGGCCGCGGCGCGGGGCTCAGGCCGCGTCGCGCGCCTTCGGGTCGTAGTTGAGGATGGCGGCGAGCCATCGTTCGGCCTCGGCGACGGGCCAGCCCTTCCGCGCCGCATAGTCCTCGACCTGGTCGCGCTCGATCTTGCCGACGCCGAAATAGTGGCTGTCGGGATGGGCGAAGTAGAGGCCGGAGACGGACGAAGCGGGCCACATGGCGAAGCTCTCGGTGAGCTGGATGCCGGTCCCGGATTCGGCGTCGAGAAGGTCGAACAGCGTCCGCTTCTCGGTGTGGTCGGGCTGGGCGGGATAGCCCGGCGCGGGACGGATGCCGCGGTAGCCCTCGCGGATCAGCTCCTCCCGCGTCAGCGCCTCGTCCGGCGCGTAGCCCCAGAACTCGCGGCGGACGCGCTCGTGCATGTGCTCGGCGAAGGCCTCGGCGAGGCGGTCGGCGAGCGCCTGGCTGAGGATCTTCGAGTAGTCGTCGTTGGCGCGGGCGAAGCGCTCGGCCACCGCCTCCTCGCCGATCCCGGCGGTGACGGCGAAGCCGCCGACATAGTCGGCGAGCCCGGTCGCGGCCGGGGCCACGAAGTCGGAGAGCGCGACGTGGCCGCGCTTGCGGTTCTCGCGCGCGATCTGCTGGCGGAGGCTGTGGAGCCGCACGCGCTCGGTGCTCCGCTCCTCGTCGGCATAGACGACGATGTCGTCGCCGTCGGCTGCGGCCGGCCAGAAGCCGATGACGCCGCTCGCCTTCAGCCAGTTCTCGCGGACCATCTGCGCCAGCATCGCCTGCGCGTCGTCGAACAGCGCGCGGGCGGCCTCCCCGATCTTGGGATCGTCGAGCAGGAGCGGATAGGTGCCCTTGAGCTCCCAGGCGGAGAAGAACGGCGTCCAGTCGATGTAGGGGACGAGATCGGCGACCGGATAGTCCACGAAGCGGCGGGTGCCGAGGAAGCCCGGACGCGGCGGCGCGTAGGCGCCCCAGTCGATGCCGAAGCCGCTGGCCCGCGCGTCGCGCAGCGAGACGCGGCGCTTCTCGGCCATGCCGCGGGCGTGGGTCTCGGCGACCTTGCGGTACTCGTCGCGGATGCCGGCGATGTAGTCCTGCCGGCCGCCGCCGAGGAGGTTCTGGGCGACGCCGACGGCGCGGCTCGCATCGAGCACGTGGACCGCCTGGTTGCGCTGGTAGTGGGGGCTGATCTTGACCGCCGTATGCACCCGGCTGGTGGTGGCGCCGCCGATCATGAGCGGCAGGTCGAAGCCCTCGCGCTCCATCTCGGCGGCGACGTGGCACATCTCGTCGAGCGAGGGGGTGATGAGGCCGGAGAGGCCGATGATGTCGACGTTGTTCTCCCGCGCCGCCTCGAGGATCTTCGCCGCGGGCACCATGACGCCGAGGTCGATGACCTCGTAGTTGTTGCACTGGAGCACGACGCCGACGATGTTCTTGCCGATGTCGTGGACGTCGCCCTTGACCGTGGCGAGGAGGATGCGGCCGGCCGCGCTCGACTCCGCGCCGCCGTTGAGGCGCTTCTCCTCCTCCATGAAGGGCATGAGGTAGGCCACTGCCTGCTTCATCACGCGGGCCGACTTCACCACCTGGGGCAGGAACATCTTGCCGGCGCCGAAGAGGTCGCCGACGACGTTCATGCCGGCCATCAGCGGCCCCTCGATGACGTCGAGCGGCCGGGTCGCCGCCCGCCGGGCCTCCTCGGTGTCGCCCTCGATGAACTCGGTGATGCCGCCGACCAGCGCATGCGCCAGCCGCTTCTCGACCGGCCATTCCCGCCAGGCGAGGTCGGCCTCCTTCTTCTGCGTGGGGCCGCCCTTGAAGCGCTCCGCGGCCTCGAGCAGCCGCTCGGTGGAATCGGCCCGGCGGTTGAGCACCACGTCCTCGGCGAGCTCGCGGAGCTCGGGGTCGATGTCGTCGTAGACCGGCAGGGCGCCGGCGTTGACGATGCCCATGTCCATGCCGGCGGCGATCGCGTGGTAGAGGAACACCGCGTGCATGGCGGCCCGCACCGTCTCGTTGCCGCGGAACGAGAAGGAGAGGTTGGAGACGCCGCCCGAGACGTGGGCGTGGGGCAGGTTCTGCCGGATCCAGTGGACCGCGTTGATGAAGTCGTTGCCGTAGTTGTCGTGCTCCTCGATCCCGGTCGCCACGGCGAAGATGTTGGGGTCGAAGATGATGTCCTCGGGCGGGAAGCCGACCTCCTCGGTGAGGATGCGGTAGGCCCGGGCGCAGATCTCGGTCTTGCGCTGGAAGGTGTCGGCCTGGCCCTTCTCGTCGAAGGCCATGACGACCACCGCCGCGCCGTAGCGGCGCACCTTCTCGGCATGCTCGCGGAAGAGGTCCTCGCCCTCCTTCATCGAGATCGAGTTGACGATCGCCTTGCCCTGCACGCACTTGAGGCCGGCCTCGATGACGCTCCACTTGGAGGAGTCGATCATCACCGGCACGCGGGCGATGTCCGGCTCCGCCGCCATGAGGTTGAGGAACGTCACCATCGCCGCCTCGGAATCGAGGAGGCCCTCGTCCATGTTGACGTCGAGCACCTGGGCGCCGTTGGCCACCTGGTCGCGGGCGACGTCGAGCGCGGCGGCGTAGTCGCCGGCCTGGATCAGCTTCCTGAACCTCGCCGATCCGGTGACGTTGGTGCGCTCGCCGATATTGACGAAGGCGGAAGCGGCATTGCTCATGATGCAAGCTCGAAGGGTTCGAGGCCGGACAGGCGGAGCTTGGTCTCCACTTCCGGCAGGATGCGCGGCGGCACGTCGCGGACGGCGTCGGCGATGGCCTCGATGTGAGCCGGCGTCGTGCCGCAGCAGCCGCCGACGATGTTGACGAGTCCGAGCTTGGCGAACTCGGCGAGCGAGGCCGCCATGCCCTCGGGGCTCTCGTCGTACTCGCCGAACTCGTTGGGGAGGCCGGCATTGGGATAGGCGCAGACCAGCGTGTCCGCGATCCGCGCGATTTCGGCGATATGGGCGCGCATGTCCTTTGCGCCGAGCGCACAGTTGAGCCCGATCGAGAACGGCCGCGAATGGCGGAGCGAGTACCAGAAGGCGGTCGGCGTCTGGCCGGAAAGCGTGCGGCCCGAACGGTCGGTGATCGTACCGGAGATCATCAGCGGCAGGCGGCGGCCGGCCTCGGCGAACACCTCCTCGGTGGCCACCACCGCCGCCTTGGCGTTGAGCGTGTCGAAGATCGTCTCGACGAGGATGAGGTCCGAGCCGCCCTCGATGAGGCCGCGCGTCGCCTCGGAATAGGCGGCGACGAGATCGTCGAAGGTGACGTTGCGGAAGCCGGGATTGTTGACGTCGGGCGAGATCGAGGCAGCGCGGTTGGTCGGCCCGATGGCGCCCGCGACGAAACGCGGTCGGCCGTCCTCCGCTTCGGCGCGGGCCGCCGCCTCGCGCGCGAGGCGGGCGCCGGCGACGTTCAGCTCGCGGGCGATCGACTCCATGCCGTAGTCGGCCTGGGCGATGGCGGTCGAGGAGAAGGTGTTGGTCTCGACGATATCGGCCCCGGCCCGGAAATAGGCGAGGTGGATGTCGCGGATCGCGTCCGGCTGGGTCAGGCTGAGGAGGTCGTTGTTGCCGCGGAGGTCGCGGTGCCAGTCGGCGAAGCGGTCGCCGCGGAAATCCGCCTCGCTGAACCGGTGCGACTGGATCATCGTCCCCATCGCCCCGTCGAGGATGAGGATGCGCTTCCGCGCTTCCGCCTTGAGATAGGTCTCGGCGTCGGTGGTCATGAGTTGGTGCCTCAAAGCCAGGGATTGATCGCGGTCACGCCGGTATCGGCAATGTCGCGGGTATTGCGCGTAACGAGAGTCAACCCGTGAACGAGCGCGGTGGCGGCGATCAGCGTGTCGAGAATGGGCCGAGGTCTCTCCCCCATCAGCCGGCCCCACATCTCCGCCGTCCGCTTGTCCACGGGGAGCGTCTGGCCCGAATACTGAACTTCGAGACGCGCTATCCATCCGTCAATGCGCTCGGCGGATATCGGATCGATCCGCCGCTTGGCTTCGGCGCCCTTGCGCAGTTCTCCGATGGTAAGCACCGAAAGATAGGCGTCGGCATCAGCGGCGTGCTCCAGAAAGGCGCACACCCGTTCGTCGGGCCGCGGTCGACGCACCTCGGACACCACATTCGTGTCGAGAAGGTATCCCCCCTCAGTCAAGATCGATCTCCCGTCCGGTATCCTTGCTACGCTCGATATCGAGGTCATCGAACGTCGGACCTTCATAGAGCAGGAACTCGATAAGGCTCGGCTTGTCGCGACGCAGGGCCTCGTAGTCCTTCATCGACAGGATGACCACCTCGGGCCTGCCATGCTTCGTGATGGTCTGCGGGCCATCGCTCTTGGACAGTTCGATGATCCTGCTCAATTGCGACTTCGCTTGCTGAACTTGCCAACTCGACATCGCGCAGACTCCTGTTCCGGTCATTCTGACCAGAATTTATGACCAGTCTGGTCCGATTTCAAGCCGCGGCCTCGACTGGCGCCGGTTCGGGCTTCGCGGGCCGCATGCCGAGGAGGTGGCAGATCGCGTAGACGAGGTCGGCGCGGTTCATGGTGTAGAAGTGGAAGTCGGTGACGCCGCGGTCGACGAGGTCGAGCACCTGCTCGGCGGCGACGGCGGCGGCGACGAGCTGGCGGGTGGCGGCGTCGTCCTCGAGCCCCTCGAAGCGGCGGGCGAGCCAGTCGGGCACCGAGGCGCCGGCCCGCTTCGCGAAGCCCGCGACCTGCGTGAAGTTGTGGACCGGCACGATCCCCGGCACGACGGGGATCGCGAGCCCGGCGGCGCGGACCTTCTCGAGGTAGGCCTCGAAGCGGTCGTTGTCGAAGAAGAACTGGGTGATGGCGCGGTCGGCGCCGGCGTCGACCTTCCGCTTCAGCATCTCGATATCGGCGTCGAGGCTCGGGCTCTCCGGGTGCTTCTCCGGGTAGACCCCGACCGAGACCTCGAAGTCGCTCGAGCGCTTGATGCCGGCGACGAGGTCGGCGCTGCTGGCATAGCCGCCGGGATGGGGCTCGAATGCGGTTCCGATGCCGGCCACCGGATCGCCGCGGAGGGCGACGATGTGACGGACGCCGGCGTCGCGATACGCGCCGACCACCTCGTCGACCTCGTCCCTGGTCGCGGCAACGCAGGTGAGATGCGCCGCCGGGGTCAGCGCGGTCTCCCTGAGGATGCGCGAGACGGTGGCGTGGGTCCGCTCCCGGGTCGAGCCCCCGGCGCCGTAGGTCACCGAGACGAAGGACGGCCCGAGCGGGGCGAGCCGCTCGATCGACGTCCACAGCGTCGCCTCCATCGCCTCGGTCTTGGGGGGGAAGAACTCGAAGGACACCCCGAGGCCGGAGTCGTTGCCGAGCAGGCGGCTCGGGCGGTGCGCGTCGAACGACATCAGGCCATCTCCGGTTGGGCGGCGCCGGCGACCAGAATCCGCGGATCGCGCGCCAGCCACATGGTCACCTTGAGCTTGTTGCGCGGGCCGGGCAGGTCGCTCGCCCGCTCGAGCGCGAGACCGCACGCCTCGATCCATTGCCGCACCTGCTCCCCGGCGAAGCCGAGCCGGCGATGGGCGTGCGCCTCGCGGAGGAACTCGAGGTCGTGCGGGGCGAAGTCGACGATCAGCATGCGGCCGCCGGGGCGCAGCACGCGCGCCGCCTCGGCGAGCGCCCGCTCCGGATCGTCGAGGTAGTGGAGGACCTGGTGGATGGTGACCACGTCGAACGCGTCGCGGGGGAGGGGAAGGTTGTAGATGTCGCCGAGCCGGACCTGGGCATTGGCCAGGCCGGCCCGGTCGAGGTTGGCGCGGGCGACCGAGAGCATGCTCGGCGAGGCGTCGACGCCGACGGCGCGGTCGTAGAAGGGGGCGAGCAATTCGAGCATCCGCCCGGTGCCGGTGCCGAGATCGAGGAGGCTCGGCACGTGCCGGCCGCCGAGCGCCTTGAGGATCGCCGCCTCGACCCGGTCCTCCGCGACATGGAGGGCGCGGATCCCGTCCCACTCCGCTGCATTGGCGGCGAAGTAGCTGTGGGCCGCGTCGGCATGCTCGCGCTTCACCGCGGCAAGCCGGTCGCGGTCGCGGACGAGGCCCTCGTCGCCGGCATCGACCAGCGCCAGGAGGTCGCGCACGAGCCGCGCCCCCGGACCGTCCTCGGCGAGCCGGTAGAACACCCAGGCGCCCTCGGGAAAGCGGGCGATGAGCCCCGCCTCGGCGAGGAGCTTGAGGTGGCGCGAGATGCGGGGCTGCGACTGCCCGAGAATCGCCGTCAGGTCCTTGACCGACAGCTCGGCCTGGCCGAGGAGCGCGAGGATGCGGAGACGCGTCGCCTCGCCCGCCGCCTTCAGCGACGCGACCATCGGATCGACCCGGAGCCCCATGCTCATTTCCGCGACCCTCCCGGGATCGGACATAAAGATATCCTTATACGTATATTCTTTTTGGGGAGTGCGCAACAACCGATGCGACGACGGGGCCGTCTCCAACGCCCTCGTCCCGGACGCGTCGCGAGGCGGCCCCTGAGACGTGGAGACCTTGTCGCCGGTGGACGACCGTGCGGCCTACTCGCCGAGCTCCGCGACCGGGCGGGTGCGGTCGGCGACGGTGACCGCGGTCTCGGCGCCGGTGAACCGGCCGAGCATGGCGCGGAGGTCGGCGACCGCCGCGGCGAGGTCGCCGACGCCGTTGGACTGGATCGTGATCACCGCGCGGGTGGTGAGCGGCGTGACCAGCGAGCGGACGTCCTGCCGCCAGTTCCAGCGCCGGCAGAGGATCTTCTCGTCGTCGGCATAGACCACCTCGCCGGGCTTCGGCGGGTCGAAGGCGGGGGCGTCGCCGTCCGCCTCGCCGCCGGCCATGTCGACGAACTGGTCGCCGATGCGGCTGTAGCGGAAGGCGATGTCGCCCGCGACCTTGTCGAGGTCGTCGGCGCCGAGCGGCATGACGTGGGCGAGCGAGACGGCGTTGTAGACGTCGACGAAGGCGTTGATCTCGGGCAGCGGGCGGTTGGCGAGGACGTTCTTGACCAGCCGCTCGACGGAGGAGCGGTAGCTGGTCTTCCTGATGCCGAAGGCGCGGTAGGCCTTCCGCCAGGCGGCGATGCCGGGGATCTCGGAGAGCTCGGTCCCGCCCCAGGCGGCCCGGCACTCCGCCTCGCGCGCGGCGATGAGCGCGGCGAGCTCGCGCGTCCGCCCCGGCTCGATCTCGATCCGCTCGGCGACCACGGCCGCGACGCGAAAGTCCGGGAAGTCCCGGACGATCCCGGAAATGTCGATGTGCATGTGTCCAATCCCCCGGCCCGTCGTAGCAGAACGGGCGGGGCATCGAAAACCCTTCGGCCGTCAGGCCCGGACGGCCACCACGAAGAGGCGCGGAAAGCGGAGGAGGACCCGGCCGTCGGCGAGCGGCGGATAGGCCGCCGCGATCCGCGCTGTGTAGTCGTCGAGATAGGCGGCGCGCTCGGCCGGGTCGAGCCGGTCGAGCCAGGGACGGAGGCCGGTGCCGCGCACCCAGTCGACGATCGCGTCGGCGTCGGCGAGCACGTGGTGGTAGGCGGTGTGCCAGATGTCGGTCGCGGCGGCGAGCGGGCGCAGCCGGTCGTAGTAGGCGGCGGGCGGGGGGATCGGGTCGCGCGCGATCGGCGTCGCGAATTTCGCGTGCCATGGGCCGTCCCGCGCCACGGCCTCCATCAGCGCGTGGGTGGGCTCGCCGCGGTTGTCCGGCACCTGGAGGGCGAGGACGCCGCCGGCCGGACAGGCGGCGAAGAGGCGGGCGACGACCTCGAGATGATCGGGCACCCATTGGAAGACGGCATTGCCGAACACCAGCGAGACGGGATCGGGCGCCCGGTAGGTGGCGATGTCGGCGACGGCGAAGGCCGCGCCGGGCAGCCGGCTCCGGGCCGCGGCGATCATCTCGGGCGAGGAGTCGATGCCGGTGATCGCGGCATCGGGATAGCGGCGCGCCAGCAGCTCGGTCGAATTGCCCGGGCCGCAGCCGACGTCGAGGATGCGCGCCGGCGCGGCGAGCGGCACGCGCGCGAGGAGGTCGGCGGCCGGACGGGTGCGCTCGTCCTCGAACCTGAGGTACTGCGCGGGCGACCAGGCCGCCATCGCCTACGCCTCCAGCGCCGCGTCGCCCGGCCGGCGGCGGAGCAGCTCGATCGCGAGCGACCACAGCATGCCGGCCATGGCGACGAGCGCGGCGATGATCCCGACATGGCCGGCCAGGACGGCGCGGCCGAACATCGGGGAGGCGAGGCCGACCACCCCGAGGTCGCGGATGTAGAGGAGGTAGAACACCGTCGAGGTGGTGCCCGCGACGATCGCCACCAGCGTCGCGAGCCACCCCAGCCAGCCGACGACGCCGGACCGGCGCCACAGCGACTCGCCCGGGGCCGTCGCGGTGCGGGCGGCGACGAGCAGGAGCACGATGAGGAGGGCGAGCGCGGTGAAGAACGGGAAGCCCGAGCGGAGCAGGCCGGCACTCGGATTGACCGGGATGAAGTTGAGCCCGAAGGCGGTGAGGATACGCCAGTCGAGGAGGAGGAGCGCCGGCACCGCGAGCCCGGCGATGCCCCACATGCCCACCGCCCGCATCCGTCGCCAGCACGGGCGGACGAGGGCGAGGGCGAGGAGGATGAGGATCAGCGGCCGGAGGAATGTGCCGGTCGCCACCGAGATCGCCGCGCAGGCCCCCTCGGTCGTGGTGCAGTCGCTCGCCCGCTGCGCCGTGGCGGCGATCCAGGGCCCCGCCAGCGACAGCGCGACGAAGGCGGCGAGGCGCC
>Ga0182738_1001964_pt1 | contig 24980 bp, 17 predicted proteins | sample eDN5th30CBELigMG_FD_128876 | JGI IMG/M metagenome (GOLD analysis project Ga0182738, IMG submission 128876) | Enriched Miracle-Growth compost microbial communities from Emeryville, California, USA - eDNA 5th pass 30_C BE-Lig MG (version 2)... ...
CTGATTCCAAGCCGATTGTTGAGAACCGTCCAATAGAAATCAGCGTGAGCGTCAGGACTTCCAGTCCGTAGCTCACGCACCACGAACCTACCGGCTTCAGCCGGTAGTCCACATTCAGTTTCCAAGTGGCGATTCCACTTCAAAATTGTGACTTTACTCTCACAGTCTGACCACTCCGATCTGACAAGTTCTCAAATCTGGTTTGTGACCTCTGTCGACAACCAGAGCATCGCATCGTCTTCACGAATTGGAAGCCCGATCCAATTCTCTATCTCATCAGTTCTTGCAACTGTCGTCACACCACGTACATCCGGTACAACATCCAGTAAATCATAACACCTGTGACGGAGACGTACAGCCAAATCGGAAATGTGATCCATGCCCAGGACTTATGACGGCGACGTTCGTTCACTAATTTCGCTGCTTCCGACGGCAAAATTCCATCTGGATACGCTTTTTGTCCCGTCCAGATGGTGATCAGGGCGAGAAATGGAACCACGGCTGCCAGAACAATGTGACTGACCAGAATGGTCAAATAGATCGACCGGATGATCCCTGTCCCTGCAAACGGCTTGCCCCGAACACCGGCAAAATGATGCAACGCATAATGGTAAGTCAGATAGCTTGCCAGAAATGCGACTGAAACAAAAAACGCCATCAGCATCATCCGCTTATGCAGCCCGATCCGACCCATTTTTACAGCCAGAAATCCCTGTAACAACAGAATCGTGGCCAGCATATTCAACAGGGCATTTGTCCCAGGCAGGCGCTTGGCCCATTCCGGCAGCTTTTCCAGTGGATCAGGCTCTCCGCCGTTTGCTTTCCGGAGTTTGATGGCCTCTTGCTTTCTGGCTTCCAGGGCAGCCACAGCGTCCAGCGTCGCTGGCTGATATTTCAGCGGGGTTTTGATGTTGCCCTTCAAGACTCGCCTCAGGGTGACCAGTTCGGAATCCACACCGCTGTCGTACCGCCCCAGAATCAGACCCGTGGCATCCACATGAATGAGATGATTGCTGTGCGCAAACTCCATTCCCGGCAGTCGCTGAGTACCGACATTTTCCCAGGCGGCCACTTTGAATCCACTGCGAATGAGCTGCATGACCGCTTCCGGTTCTCCAGTACAGAATCGCCAGCGTGGTGATTCGGCTTTCCAGATGCTGGCGAATTCCTGCATGATGGCCGGGGTATCATGTTCCGGGTCGACCGTGATGGTCACGAAACGGACCGGCACGTCACGCACTTCCTGATTCAACTCCATAATCTTCCGGCTTGTGGCCGGGCACTGGTAGGTACAGCGGGCAAAAATGAAATTCGCGACCCATTGTTCGCCCAGCAACGATTCTCGTGTGACCGGCTCTCCATTCTGGTCCACCAGATGAAACTCACCCACGTGGGCGACAGTCCAGGGAACGGGCGCTTCCTGAGGGCTCAGCTGAACGAAGGGGGGAGGGTTCTCGCCCGGTTCCAGGATGATGGCAGCTGGTGCATCATCCCCCCGGACAATCGCCACCAGCCAAAGAACGGCCAGACAAGCCATCCCCAGAACTCGCCATATTCCTACCCGCTGGTTTAATACCTGGCGGCCGGCCGGCCTGTTTCGGGTGGGGAAGATGATTGAGGACGTCGAAAAAAACATATCACTCTCGTGGTGAAGACCAGCATTCTCTACACGCGCATGTCCTGACCGATCTTCCCTCAGCATAGGAGAGAGCCGTGTCGCGGCTTGATTCTGGAGTGCGTCATAGCGAGACGTACTCCGTTGTCGGACTGTGCGTGAAGACCTGCCCGGATTTTCAAAATTGACAAAGCACGAGCGCAAACTGCCGGAGCAGAATGGCTGCATACTCGAGTGCATTCACCCCGTATCGACCGATTGATCGTTTCACGGTCGTCTGCAGCGAAACGATCAATCGTTGAATTCTCTCTGGAACTGTTCACACGTACGACGGACGATACGGAAGTCATGCACTCTAATTAATTGCCTGATCACGGCGAGTGACCCAGATATCGATCAGCAGGCAGCCCACTGCGAACAAGGTGGTCACCAGTAGACATAACCAGAATGGAGGCAGGTTGCTGATCCCCAACGGATTGACACTCATCACCTGCCGCAGACCAGCCACACCGTATGTCAATGGATTCAGCCGCATCAGCCAGGACAACCAGACACTCTGGTCACCGGGAAAAAAAGCTCCTGAGATTAGCCACATCGGCAGCAGGATCAGGCTCATCACACCATGATAGCCTTGAATGGAGTCAATCTTCCATGCAAACAGATACCCCAGAGCGCACAATCCCAGCGAGATCAAGGTGAGAAACAGAACTGCTCCCAGAATCGCCAGCGGAGACATATTCACATGCATGGCCGGCGCCAGATGCACAAAATGCAACAGCGGAGCGACCAGAATGAACAGGAGTGCCTGCAACATGGCCAGAAACGTTCCCCCCAGCACCTTCCCCAGGACGATTGAGGCACGTGGAACAGGAGCCACCAGCACTCCTTGCAGAAATCCTTCGTTGCGATCCTGAATTACGGATATCGACGAGAAGATGGATGTGAACAAGACGATCAGAACTGCCACACCCGGCAGAAAGTATTCCTGAAAAGAGACCCCTGAATTGACCTGGCCTCCTCCCGTCTGAAACGATCCTGCCAGACCTGCCCCAAATAGAATCCAGAAAATGATGGGTTGGCCGATGGCACTCATCACTCGCGATCGTTGTCGCAGAAAACGTATCACTTCACGAACGGCCAGCGTGTACGAAGCCCATAGCCAGGCCTGAGAGCCAGCCTGTGGAGGCACTGTTGCAGGACTGGAAACGGGCATTGTCATTGTCTCAGTCATGCGAACCTCGCTTCTTCTTTTTTGTGCCGTTGGATTCCGGCTCGATGGTTTGCAGTCCGCGTCCGGTCAACTTGATAAATACGTCTTCGAGTGTCGGCTTTCCCAGTGTCAACGAACGAAACTCACCAGGAAACGCCGTCGCAATCTGTCCCAGCAGTTCGTGTCCCTGTTCCTTTTCGATCCGCAAAGAATCGCCAATCCTGTTGACCTGTACTCCAAATCGTTCTTCGAGCCTGTGTGTCAGCGGTTCCGGCTGATCGGACTGAATCGTCAGGCTGTCCCCTCCCACCATGGACCGCAATTCATCCGGTTTGCCGGTGGCCATTAGCTTGCCCAGATTGAGAATGGCCAGCCGCGTGCAACGGTCCGCCTCTTCCATCAGATGTGTGGTGACCAGAATCGTCACGCCGTCGGTATCACGTAATGACTGCAAGGTTTTCCATAATTCGTGCCGGGCGCCCGGGTCCAGACCGGTACTCGGTTCGTCCAGTAATAGAATTTGCGGGCGATGCAGCAGGCATTTCGCGATTTCGACACGACGTTTCAGCCCGCCGGAGAGTTTTTCGGCGTAATCATGGGCCCGGTCGGCCACACCCAGTTGTTCCATGACCGCTGCACAACGGGATTTCAAAGTTTGACCACTCAGGCCGTACAAACGTCCCTGATGAATCAGGTTTTCACGAACGGTCAGTTTGACATCCAGGCTGGGCGACTGAAATGTCACACCAATCTGGCGGCGGACCCCGTCGGGATCATCCGCCACATTGTGTCCGCCCACGATGGCAGAACCGGACTGCACGGGCAACAGTGTCGAAAGAATTCGAAAGAGAGTGGTTTTCCCACTGCCGTTCGGTCCCAGCAGGCCAAAGATTTCTCCTGCAGCAATTTCAAATGAGACACCCGCCAGGGCAACACGTTCGCCGTAACGGAACTCCAACTGATCAACAACGACAGCAGCAGGCATGAATGACTCAGGGTGGCAAGGGGAGTTGTCGGGGTGGGCACGCGAACGACAGATTTTCGAGCATGGTGCTCTCAAAAGCATCCGTCTCGTACACGATTCAAAGGAAGGCTTGCGCCCCGTCTGGCGCGCATTGTAGCTGTGTTGAATTCCCTGTGCGACTCCCAGAGGGTCATAACATTCAGCGGAGGGGGAGTTGGCTGCCTGCCGCAAGCAATATCGAGTCTGGTCGATCAGTCAAGTTTGGCTTAGATCGCATTCACCCCACATCGACCGTTCGCCATGCAACGAATTGCTTTTCAAACGGGTTGCCTTTCATCATTTGAAACACGTGCGGCGCGCTGCCCAGGCCGGAGCAACTTGCTCTCTGTCAGACTCTCTACCAAATATTTTTCGTAATCATTCTTTTTTTAGACAATTTTCAGGCAATTCGTCGTGATTCACGGAAATATTCAATCGGGAACGAGTGTGGCGTCACGATTCAAAATTCGGGTAGGCCTTAACGCAAGGTCCACCAACAAAAGACGTTTCGCGATCACGCACCCTGGAATCAAGCCGTGACACAGGCACGAGTCGTATGAATCCTGCTCATCAGCAAATCCATCGTGACTTTCTCCGATTCTTCATGACGCATGAAGCGGCAGTGCAAGGATTTATACGCACATTGGTATCACGGCGCGAGGATGTCGCGGAGATCCTCCAGGAAGTTGCGGTGGTGCTTTGGGAAAAATTCGCTGAATTCGACCAGTCACGGGATTTTCGACAATGGGCTTTCGGAATTGCCCGGTACAATGTGCTGGCTCATCTGCGGGATCGCTCGCGAGACCGGCACGTGTTTGACGAATCACTGATCACCTTGATTGCGGATGAAGCAACAGCCGACACCTCGGGCGAACTTCGCCGGCAGGCGCTGGAGGTCTGCCTGGAGAAGCTGCCCCCCGCTCAGCGAGAAATCGTGCTGGCCGCATATCAACCCAAAACGCGAATTGACATGCTGGCCCGTCAACGCGGCCAAACTGCCATGTCTTTGTATAAGCTGCTGCACCGAATCCGGCTGGCCCTGCTCGAATGCATCGACCGGAACTGTGTCGTGGAAGGGGTGAGCTGATGCCCCCGAGTGAACTCCTCAAACTGATTCAGCGTTATGCCGATGGCCTTGCGACGAAGGTGGAAACGTCGCAGTTGGAGCAGCAGCTTCAAGAAGATGCGACGGCGCGGCGGTTGTTCCGTTCCTATCTGGAACTCGATTCAGCGCTGGAGCGGATTGGAAGTGCCGCTGCCGCTTCCGTTTTCTCGTCGGAGGCGTTCAATGAAACCACTTTCGACCGGGAGTCGACTCACAAAAACACACTCTCTCCCCATGCAATGATCAGACCCGGAACCTCGCGGATGCGATTCTGGATGCCACTGACGGTGACGGGGGTGATTTTGCTGATGGTTGGCCTGGCACTTCTGGATCATGGCAGCTCGCAAGCCTGGGCGACCATCATTGATGCCGGTCCCGGAGCCACGATTGTGCGGGACGGGCTCAGTCGCGCTGCGAGGTCGGGAGATGTATTGAGAAAAGGTGAATTGCTCCAGGCCAATGACATGGATGAATCCCCTTCCGCATCAACGCGCATCCGCTTTACCAGCGGCGCGGATGTGACGCTGCTGGGAGTCTCTGCGCTGAAGCCACTGACCGGTAACAGTGCTTATCTCGCCTTCGGCCAGGTTTCCGCCCTGGCTCAGGCACCACAATCCAAAGGGTTCACGCTCTTTACTAAAACATCGCAAATTGTGGACGTCGGGACATCATTTGTGGCGGCGGTGACCCCAGACGGCCAAAGCCGCGTCGATGTCTCCGATGGGACCGTTCAAGTCAGGTTGAAAGGAGGTCTCGCCACGCATCAGCTCAATTCCGGAGAAGCCCTGTGTGTCGAACCGGGAACCCGGCAGATTATCACCCGGATTGAATCCGGAGACCAGACGACCGACTTTCGCTTTCCGACCATCGAGCCTCCCAGCAACGCCGATTATGCCGATGCCGCCCAGGGGCACGCGACCATCCAGGTCCTGCGAGGAGAATTGCTGCAAGGAAAGGGAGCCAGCGGTCCGGTCTCTGTCCTGTTGGATGGTCGTGGGCAGACCCATGAAGATGCTCCCGAGGACTCCTCGTTTTTTCAAAATGACGCCACAGGTTCCTTTCTCCTGGACCTGGGGCAGGTCGTCTCAATTTCCAAAATCAATAGCTATTCGTGGCATCAGAATACGACCCACGACTGGCAACGGCATCGGGCTGTGCAGAAATTTACGCTCTATGGATTTGCGGGTGAGAGACCGCCCGCCGCGGAAATGGATCATGAGCAAGCTGGCTGGGTGCGAATTGCGCGCATCGATTCGGATGATTATTTCCGAGTGCGGGAACTACTGGAGCGGCCCGCCCAGCAGGCGTGTTCTATTACTTCCGCAGGGGGAGAAATCGGACGTTTTCGCTATCTGCTCTGGGAAGTGGAACCCACACTCATCATGCCGCTCCGGCATTTAAATAACACGTTTTACGGCGAATTCGATGTTTTTGCCGAGATCATTTCAGACCCGTCTCACTAACAGGGGCACAGTGATGGAAAGCCTGCAAGAATTTGGACAGACATCGCTCAAAACAGGGGGGCGACGCCCGATCCGCGCTCGCCAGGAGGATCAAGTCTCCTCTCCCGGCATACAAGTCTTCTCTCCCGGCATAAACGGAATCTCTAACGGGCTTCGAGGATTCACCTTGATCGAGTTGCTCGTGGTGATTGCCATTATCGCTGTGCTGATCGCCTTGTTGCTGCCGGCAGTACAACAGGCCCGGGAAGCCGCTCGGCGTGCACAATGCAAAAATAATCTGAAACAGCTCGGGCTGGCCCTGCATAATTATCACGGGACGCATAACATTTTCCCTCCCGGGAGTATCGTGCGGGAGACCGACAATAATCATAACGCTAATGAAATGCTGCTGCCATACGTCGATCAGGCGACCGTCTATAATCAATTGGATTTTAACCTTAGTGTTAATGATAAGTACAATCGAGATATTTTGAAGGGGAAAACGTTCTCGTTCCAACTCTGCCCATCGAATCCAATGGCGGCCAAGCTGTTTGATTATAACGGAAACGGAACGAACGTTCAGGGAGCCTGCTATATTGTTGTGGCCGGGCCCATTCCTTACAGTGCTCCAGCTGGGAGCGACTGCGCCATTTCCGGACTTTCTTCCTGCACATCAAGCGGCGCAAGCAACAAGAATAGTCCGGGAATGTTTGGCAGAGGAGACATTAATTACAATAATTTCAACGGTTGCCGTATTCGCGATGTCACGGACGGGACCAGCAATACATTGATGATGGGTGAAGCAGTTCCTCATCTGAATTCATCGCTGGGCATCTGGCAAACCACTAGCTGGTTTCTCACCACGGGAATCAAAATCAACAGTCCACAGCGAGCATTTTTAGATCCTGCCACGTATGAGGAGTCAAACTCAATCGTTGCCAAACGGCACTGGACCTGGATTGACGTTGGGTATGCTCCCATCGTTTTGAATTCCGGAATTTCCAGCTTTCATATTGGCGGCGCACACGCCTTGCGAGCGGATGGCAGCGTCGTCTTTTTGAGCGAAAACATCAATTTTCAGACGCTGCACTGGCTGGGTGATAAAGCAGATGGGCATCCTCTTGGAGAATATTAGAGCACATTCATCCCGTATAGCAGCCTGTTAAAAACAATTTGAACCACAATTCATCAGATGATTTGCATGAATGTAATTTGTACAAAATTGTTAATATTCAGAAGCGGTTTCGACTCGGCAGGAGCGTCGCCCTCCCGGATTTCAGAAGGTTTTCCTCCCGGGCTTCAACAGGCAGTTGGAGCAGTACGTATTTTGAGATATGAAGAATTACATAAAAATAAGAGAAGGAAGCATGCGCGCGATCGGTTATTGCATTTTCTCTATACTGATGTTTCTAAGCCTCGATGGCTGCGGTAGAACGGACAGCTTGCCCGATCTTGTTCCCGTGACTGGAACGGTCACATACCGCGGAAAACCCCTCAGCCATGGACGGCTCGGTTTTGCGCCGGTTGATCCGGCTCAATGCGAGTCTGCAATTGGGGTGATCACAAATGGTACATTTTCGGCGCGAACAACAGTTTCGTCTCCCGGGGTTCAGATCGGGAAATATCGAGTCAGTGTTGCCTCGTACAAAATTCCCGAGAAGGTCGACCCCTCTGCACCGGCTGCCATGGCGCCTGCTGTCAGTATTATTCCAGAAAGATATGGCGACCCCATGGCATCGGGACTGGAAGTTGATGTGAAACCTGGAATGACTCCTTTAACACTGGAACTCACGGATTAGAGCAAGTTGCTCTATCATTGGTGATAATCCCTCCCCCCCTCCATTCCGCCGGTTTTCAGAAAGGACCTGCCAGATGTCCGCTCATTTCTCCATCTCCCATGCTCCGCTTTCCCGTCGAACATTTTTGCGTGGGGCGGGAGTCGCGATGGCCCTGCCGTTTCTGGATGCCATGCGTCCCACCTTTGCTGGAACCTCGAAAGGGGCTCCGGTTCCGCGCCGTATGATTGCCATCGAGACCAATCAGGGAATTCTGCCGCAATTCTTCTTTCCGGAACAAGCAGGGAAAGACTATGAACTCTCCCCCTATCTGCAGAAACTCGGCCTCGACCGCAACCAGTTCACTGTCTTTTCCGGCACCAGTCATCCGGGGGTGACCGGGGCGCATGCAGCGGAAAAATGTTTTCTCACCGGCACCCCCCATCCCGAACGGGGCGGTTTTCGCAACTGGATTTCACTCGACCAGTTTGCCGCAGAGCAGATCGGGAACCAAACCAGATTCCCTTCCATGACGCTGGCCTCATTTAGTGAAGGATCGACGTTAAGCTATACCCGTAACGGAGCCCCCATTCCTCCCGAACGAAGCCCACGAAAACTCTTCCAAAAGCTCTTCGTACAAGGAGCGCCAGCAGAGGTGGCTGCCAATCTGGAAGCACTTCGTCAGGGGCGCAGCCTGCTCGATTTCGTGGGGGATCAGTCGAAACGGCTCAATCGTAAGTTGTCCCGGACAGATCAGCAGCGGATGGACCACTATTTCACTGCTGTCCGTGATCTGGAGCAGCGTCTGGAAAGCTCTGAAGCCTGGGAACAAAAACCCAAACCTGTCGTTACGGCAACTCCTCCGGAAGATCTTTCAGATTCCAGGGAATTTGCTAAAAATATGCGACTCTTCTTCGACGTGATGAAGCTGGCGATTGAAACGGATTCGACTCGCATTATTTCATTTTTTGTCGATACCACTGTTATTCATAGCATCACTCATCACGGCAACCGTCCGGAAGTCATTAGTGAGTTGCGAGGCCATGAAGAAAACCAGCTGGCTGCCCTGGGAGATTTTTTAAAGACGCTTGCAGAGACCCAGGAGGAAGGAGAATCGCTGCTGGACCGTACAATGGTCCTGTATGGCACCTGTATGGGGAGTGCTAATTCTCATTCGAACTATAACCTGCCGGTCCTGCTGGCGGGGGGAGGATTCAGACATGGCCAGCATCTGGCGTTTGATGAGAAGAATAACTATCCGCTCACAAATCTGTTTGTCTCGATGCTGCAGCGGCTGGGGATCGAAGCAGATGAGTTCTCGACCGGCAAGGGAACATTCCGTGGTCTGGAAATGGTCTGAGCAGTCGTTTTATTACTGTCTACTCCCTGTTAGCGAATTGTTATGATCAAACGACTGTTTATCGTCCCGCTGTTGTTGATCGCGACCAGCGATGCTTTCGCGCAGTCTTCATCTGTGAAGACGTTTCTTTCCAAGCATTGCTTCGATTGCCATGGCGCGGAGTCTCCGGAAGCGGGGCTCGATCTCACCAGGCTCAAATTCGAACCCGCTGACAATAAAAGCTTTGCAAAATGGGTCAAGATTCATGACAAGATTCAGTCCGGCGAGATGCCCCCCAAAGATCAGCCGCGTCCCGGTGATCCCGAAGCGCATGCAGTGACGGACTGGTTGAAGGTGTCGCTGGTCAAAGCCGAACGGGACAGGCTCGGCACGGGACCTCGGACCGAATTGCGGCGATTGACCCGGGCCGAGTACGAGAATACCGTTCGTGACCTGTTCGACATGCCGGGCATCGCACTGCAGGGAAATCTGCCGGCGGATGGTTCTGCGCATGGCTTCGATAAAAACGGAGATGCCCTCGACATTTCGCATGTCAACATGGCCAAATATGTTGAAGCGGCCGATCATGTTTTAAATATGGCGATCGCGACACGGCCGAAACCGCCCACATCACATGTCCAGCGGATCTCGCTCGCCAGCCAGTACATTGTACAGGTAATCCTCACGGGCGGAGATGCGGTGATGCTGAAGGACAAGCAGCCGGACCCTCGTTATCCTCCTCCTGGAATGCAGCAACATCTTGGGCTCGCTGAGCACCAGAAGATGGGCAGCATCGACGAGACCAGTAGCGTCGGAGTCTTTCGTCATGAGGACGAATCATTCAATCCTTATTTTCAGCAGTTCGCCACTATCTATCCCGGCAACTATCGTATCCGGGCTTCCTTCTGGGCTTTCGGCTGGGACAAGGGTAAGGTGGTGCCGGCCCGTGGGACTGAAGCTGTCCGGCTCTCCATTGTGCAACTCACCGATACCGGTCGTGGCGGGGGGCATCCCAGTTCTGTTCTGGGTTATTACGACGCCCCGCCAGATGAGGCCCGCGTTCATGAGTTCGAAACGTGGCTCAACTACAAAGAGACGCTTGGATTTAACACCGCTTCACTGGCTCCGGTGCATATTTATCATCGCCAGGGACGGGCGATGGAATTTACCGGACCGGGGATCGCCTGTGACTGGCTGGAAGTGGAAGGCCCATTGCACGACGTCTGGCCTCCGCGTAGCCATCAGTTGTTATTCGGCGATTTGCCGCTGATGGAATTCGATCCACAGAAACAGCCTGAAGTCCAGCCTCCCATTCGGATTCCGGTCCAACAAGTCATCATCGGTTCAACGAATCGCGTGGAATCGGTGCGAGGAATCTGGACGGTACACAGCACGCAGCCGCTGGCGGATGCCGACCGTCTGCTCGCAGCCTTTTTGCCCAAAGCATTTCGACGGCCCGTTTCACCGCAGGTACGGGCTGCATATGTTGCCCAGGTCAATAAACGGTTACAGGCAGGGGATTGTTTTGAAACAGCCATGCGCTGGGCCTATCGAGCCGCGCTCTGTTCTCCGGATTTTCTGTATCATGTGGAAGAGACAGTGCAGCAACACGATGAATCGATCACAGGGGCAATTGATGACTTCAGTCTGGCAAGTCGGCTTTCGTATTTCCTGTGGAACTCGATGCCGGATCAGCATCTTTTTGAACTTGCCGGGAGGAATCAACTGCATCGCCCCGAGGTGCTCCACGCACAGGTCGAGCGTCTTCTGAAGGACAGGAAATCGGAACAGTTTCGGGAAGACTTTCTAGGACAGTGGCTCAAGTTGCGGCAGATCGCCGCCAACGATCCTGATCGCGAGCTCTATCCGGAGTTCAGCCCATATCTGCAAGACTCGATGGTGGCGGAAACGCGAGCTTACTTTCGTGAATTGATTGAGCAAGACCTGGATGCCAGTTATCTCGTTCGTTCTGATTTCACCATGTTGAACGAGAAGCTGGCGGTGCATTATGGCATTCCCGGTATCAGCGGGTCGCAAATGCGCCGCGTGAGTTTGCCGGCCGGGTCTCCGCGCGGCGGGTTTCTGACGCAGGCTGCCATTCTCAAGGTGACCGCCAACGGCACGACCACCTCGCCGGTGCCGCGTGGAGCTTTTGTGATCGACCGTCTGCTGGGGCAACCACCAGAGCCGCCTCCGCCCGATATCACCGCAGTGGAACCGGATGTCCAAGGGGCGACAACGATCCGCGAACAACTCTCTCTGCACCGCAACAACGTGACCTGCGCAGTCTGCCATGTGAAGATCGATCCACCGGGGTTCGCTATGGAAGCCTTCGACGTGATCGGCGGACACCGCAATCGTTATCGTTCTATCGGTACCGGCGATCCCGCCCCCCGAGGCTTGATCGACCCGGAAATTCCAATCAGATTCCGATTGGGACCCCCAGTCGATGACAGTGGCGTTTTGCCCAATGCACAGCCATTCCGAGACATTACGGAATATCAAGCACTCCTTGCAGCCGAGACGGATTTGCTGCTGAAGAATATGGCAACGCAATTCATGATTTATTCTACGGGCCGGAATCTGGCTTTTGGAGATCGTGAAGAAATTGCATCAATCGTTTCCAGATCACAGGACCAGGGAGGAGGACTGAAAACGTTAATTCACGAAGTGATCCAAAGCCCGCTCTTCCGACAATAGCTCCGTGTGACGGCTTAGAACGCATTAGACTAGAGCGCATGAACTCCGCATCGACCGCGTCCCGTCACGCGGCGAGTTGCATTTCACCAGCCGAAACGCGCGCTGCGCGGGCCCAGGCCAGAGCAACTTGCTCTAATAGAGCGCATGACTTCCGTATTGTCAGTCATACGGGTGGGCACTCGCAGAGAGAATTCAACGATTCATCGTTTCGCTGCAGACGAGGGTGTGCGTCATAGCAAAAACGTCCTCCGTTGTCGAACTTGACGTTAAAGTCTTTCCGGTTTTTTAAAGTTAACAAAGCAATCATGTTATCTATTGGTCATTTCCATGAAATTCACTGATTCTTTTCCCCGACAATCCTCCTCGCCGATGACGCGGACGGGATCCGTTTTTCAAGTCATTCGATTGATCCAACTGGTCGTGCTCTGCGTGCTCTGCGAGATCTGCGGGGCCGTTTCCGGAACGATGGCCTGTGCTCTTGCCCAGGAAAGCAGCGCAGCTGGTGCCCGGCAGATTCGCTATCAGATTACGGGGTTATTCTCTCCAGACCGCGAACAGGATCTCCACGACGCCATGACGCAACTGCCGAAAATCCGACTGGTCAGCGTGGATTACAAGCGTGCCGAGGCAGTGTTCGAGTATGATCCTTCCGAGGCATTTCCCGATGTCGCAGCCGACAAGCTGATCGATCACTTCAGTGAAAACTTAGGGAAAATCTCACAGCAGACATTCGGCATCAGGCCATTGCGGACGATCCCTTTCGAGCAGCTTCAGAAGGTGGAAATCCCGGTGACGACCATGGACTGCAAGGGATGCTCTTATGCAGCCTATCGGATCATCTTCCAGCTGCCGGGGGTCGAGATCGCCAGGGCAAACTTTCAGGAGGGGAAAATCGAAGTACTGATTGACCCGTCAAAAATCGATCGAGTCGCTTTGGAAAACAAGCTGAAAGAACGCGGAGTACAAATTCCGTAACCCGCTCTTCACGAGATCGCCGGGTCACAGCTTAGAATGAGAGGGCGTCATCGCGAAACGTTCTTCGTTGTCAGACTTTTTGGCGAGGTTCCCCCCCTAATTTTTGAAGATGACAATGCACGAGTGTTCTCAAGCAAGTTGCTCTGGCCCGGGCTCGCGCAGCGCGCGTTTCGCGCTGATGAACGGTAACTCGCCACGCGGTCGATGCGGGGTGAATGCGCTCTCTATGTATTTCGTTATGGGAGTTCATGCGTGGCCTGACGAATTGCTGCGAACAGCCCCGGCCAGGTATGTTCTGTGGCGACAGCGGAAATGGTCAGTCCGGATTCCTTGGCGGCATCCGCTGTCACGGGGCTGATGGCGGCAAAGCGTGTCTGCGATTGTTGCTGTCGATTCAGGATTCGTGCCATGTTTCTGGCAATTGTTGGACTGCTCAGTGCGATCCACTGTAACCCTCCGGAAGTCAGTTGTTCCAGGACCTGATCGGAGAAATTGTCCACGTCCACGTGCTTGTAAACCATCAGTGAATCGAACTTCGCACCGGCTGCGGTCAACTGCTCTGGAAGGATGTCCCGTCCGCGACTGGCCCGGGGCCAGAGCACACGTTTGCCGTTCACATGAGGAGCCAGCGCCTCTGCCAGGGCTTCACCGCGATAGACGCTGGGAACCAAATCCGCCCGCAGCTGATAATGTTCCAGTCGTTCGGATGTGGCGGGACCGATGGCTGCCAGTTTCACTTTCCCCAGTGCTCGTGCATCGCCTCCCAGACTCCAGATTCGGTTCAGCAACGCATCCACTCCGTTCACGCTGGTGAAAATCACCCAGTCATATTCGGCAAGTCTCTTGATGGCAGTATCGACATCAGTCCATTCACTGACCGGCTGAATTCCGATCGTCGGAATCAATACGGGCTGAGCCCCCAGAGAAAGCGCCAGTTCGATGGCATTGTCTGCATGTCCTTCCGGCCGGGTAATGCCGATCGACAACCCCGCCAGCGGCAGCTTTTCGAACCAGTTGATCTTTTCCCGTTGCAGTACGCAATTGCCAACAATGATCAACGAAGGGGCCTGGAGTTGTGCCTGCTTCACGCAATCGGCAATGGTTTCCAAGGTTGCGGTCACCGTGCGTTGCAGAGGAGTACTTCCCTTGGAAATCACAGCGACGGGAGTCTGCGGAAGTTTGCCATGCTGGAGCAATGCTTCGGCAATCAGTTCGATGCGATGCAGGCCCATATAGAAGACCAGCGTGCCTGGAAACCCAGCGAGATTGTTGTAATCGAGGGCGGTTTCCTCCTTGGTGGGATCTTCATGTCCGGTGATGAACGCCACCGCCGAGGCATGTTCTCGATGAGTCAGCGAGATTCCCGCGTACTCTCCAGCCGCAATGGCTGCCGTCACGCCGGGGACCACTTCAAACGGGATTCCCGCATCTGCCAGTGCCGCCGCTTCTTCGCTTCCCCGTCCGAAGATAAATGGATCGCCCCCTTTGAGACGCACGACGGTTTTGCCGCTGCGGGCCGCGTCGATGAGTTGCTGATTGATCTCTGCCTGGTTCAATCGACGGTCCGAACCGGTCCCGATTCGGCAGGTTCGCGCCGCCCGGGCGCGGGAGTGCCGCAGGATCAGTGGATTGACCAGTCCGTCATACAGCACCAGATCCGCTTCGGCCAGACAGCGTTCCCCCTTCAGCGTCAATAATCCTGGATCACCGGGACCTGCTCCAACAAGATAAACCTTCCCTGGGGAAGCAGACTTTGTCATCAAGCTGTCTCTTTCAATTCGTCACGTTTTTAGAGCGCATTCACTTCGCATGGGCCGCGTCCCGCCACGCGGCGAGTTGCATTTCGCCAGTCGAAACGCGCGCTGCGCGGGCCCAGGCCAGAGCAACTTGCTCTAATTTGTTGCATTATTGGTCAGCAACACCCCTGGATGAGGAGTGCCGCGAATCGCTTTTTTGTTGGCTCCGTGGATCTGACAACCTCCAATCATCAGGTTTTTCAGATCGCCGCGCAGGTCGATTCCCACTTCCATTCGGGATGCGGGACGTTGATCGAAAACCTGGCAATTCTGCACTGAAGTCTCTTCACAATTCTCCACCAGGAGACCGATCGGAGTGCCGTCAAGCAGCTGGCATCCCGCAATGTTCATCCGTTGACAATCAATCAGCTCCACCAGGGCTTCACGCTTGTCGGGAATGACTGGCGGTGCCGATTTTTCTCGCGACTGACCATCCTGAATCTGTACGCCATTCAGAATGCAGTCATAGGAATTCACAAAGCGGATCCCGGTTCCCAATCCGGATGCGTTGAAGTCCGGCATGTTACCGATCATATTCGATCCCACGACAATATTGCGCGAGTTTTCGACAAGCAGGCTGCGATGGATCGCACCGTAAATCTGATTTCCTGTGATAGCCATTCCCCAGGCATGTGTCAGGTGAATATTCGTTTCCTGATTGCCGATCAGATTTCCGGTAATCGTCCACAGGCCAAAGAGATCGTCCACTCTGGGTGAGCCGATGATGCGGATATTGGCACCATGGGGGGAGGCGGTGGCCTGAATCGTATTGCTGGAAATGGTCCCTTCCCGCACAGATCCTGCCTGCACGTCGATATAGATTTCGGCGGTCGGTTCTGTCAGGGTCTCCGGGAACCGGGCTTGATGAGAAGCGACATTGTTATACTCGATATCGTTTCCGGTAATCTGCAGATTGCGGATCTCTCCTCCTTCAATGCGAATACCGCCTTGTCGGCAATAGCTGATATGCGAAGCCGAGATGATGCACTGATGCAGATTCACATGGTCCAGGTGCACGCCCACGCCCGTGTTGTGATAGAAGTGACAGGCATCAATCAAGACATTCCGGGCTCGCTTGAAGAGATGGACTGCCGTGCGAACTTCGCGGATGAGTACGCGCGAGAGCGTGGGCTGCACGGCTCCCTGGATATGAATTCCATCTGCTTCCGGATGAGCCCCTTCAATCTCGAGTCCATCCACGGTGGGCATGCGTTCCCGCTCCCAGACCACTGGCTTGAAGTTCTGAGGGTTCGCATTGCCGGTATGGCTGCCAATCAGGGAAATTGCTGGTCCCGGCCCCGCCATGACAATCTTTGCCAGACCTCCCAGGCCACGCAGTGATGTACGATGATGACGGGACAGATCCACCACCAGGGGACGTGTGATCCGGTAGTTTCCGCGCGGAAAAACAATGTCTCCGTCAGACGATTCCAGTGCATGCAGAATGGCATTGGTATCATCATCCTGACCATTCCCGACAGCTCCAAATTCACGTACTGAACCCATTATCACCTCCGCCTGGGCATGGGGAATCTCATTCTTGTGCAAGAGAAGAAATGCAGGTTGCGTTTGAACGCACCAGTTTCGGAGCGAGCCGAAATCGACGCAACGCGAAATCGACGCGTCCAGACGCAACCCGCGAACCAGCCAGCAACGAAACGATAACGAAACGATCAATCGTGTGCCGGGCTGAATTTCGTATCCCTTCGGCAGCGCGTTCTATCGGGCCAATTCCCCTTCCCAGCGGGATTTCATAAATGCCAATCCATTTTTGGCCAGATACTCTTCGCTGGGGAACATCTTGCGCCAGATCCGGGTGGCTGCAGCCAGTTCCGGCAACGCCAGTCCAAAGGCTTCGATGGTGAACCAGCCGTCATAGCCCGCACGGCGCAGAGCTTCAAAACTGGCGTCCCAGTTCACCTGGCCTTCTCCCGGAGTGGACCGGTCGTTTTCGGAAATGTGGACGTGTACCAGCTGATCCTGGCAGGCTTCCACCGCTGCAAACGGATCTTTTTCTTCGATGTGCGAATGGAACGTGTCGTACATCATCTTCAGATGAGAATGATTCACTTCCCGGCAGAAGCGGGCGTTGTCTTCCGCACAGTTCAGGAAGTAGCATTCGAACCGGTTCAGGTTTTCGAGCACCAGCATGACATTTTGCTGCTGAGCATAATCCGCAGCCTGTGCCAGTGTTTCCTGGCCCCATTTCCATTCCTCTGCAGTTGGACCGCGCCCGACAAACGTCCCCAGCGCAGAATGCAGAGGTCCACAAAGATGAGTCGCCCCGGATGCGGCACAGCAATCCACAGCCTTCTTAAGACGGTCGATGGCGGCCTGACGAATGGACGCTTCGGGAGAAATCGGATTTTCCGCATCGGTACAGACGGTCACCGCGGTCGATTCCAGACCCAGGTCTTTCAGCTTCGCGCCAATTTTCTCGTAAGCGGAAACATTCATATCGAAGACCGGCAGCTCCACGCCGTCGTAACCCCATTCCCGAATCTTTTCCAGCGTGGGATAAATCGATTCATCAACCCCGGAAGTCCACAACAGCAGATTCAGTCCATATTTCATTTTGGTATTCCCATCAGGATGCCGGTGCGGCAAGAGTGCCAATCAGTTTTGCTCATTGGATCGAATCCGCAAATGAGAGTCCAGCGCACCCGTCAGCGACCGGCTCTAAAATGTCAGCTCGACATCGCAAAGTTCATAGGGGGAAATCTCCACATTCACCGCATCATCAATTCGCAGTTCGGTAATGGTTTCGCCTTGAAAATTCACCTGCCGGGCACTCCTGGGAGTTCGGAAGCACTGCAGGCCCAGCACTCGTCCCCGGCCTTCCGTCTCCAGCAGGCGCACAATCACGCTGTCCGGGTTTGGGGAAGGGAAGATCCGTGTGAGCTGCACATTGGCGGCACTCAAACCAAAGAACCAGCCGGTTCGACTCTCCTCCGGCGGCTGGGTGGACGTGGCAATCACGGCAGGGGGAGAATATTCATCGAGACAGGCCTGCATGGGATATTTCGCATCGATGGCAATGGCGAATTGAAATTTACGCGTGGTCTCACCTTCAGTCAGTAACAGCATGTCCAGCATCCGTTCGCCTGTTTTGCGATGAAATGGCATGCCCGGCATCAGGAGAGTGGTCCGGAAGTCATCATCCGCAATCTCCAGATAGTGCGGTGCTTCAATTCGCTGGCCGGTGACAGCCTGCGCCCCCTGCTGCATGGAACCGGTTAAAGCCACCTCAATATGCTTCCATGCAAAACGACAACCGATGTAATTCGTCCAGGGATTTCCTTCAATCTCTTTTCCGCTGGAGATCTCCAGATCCACTTCCACAACCGGGCGACCACGGACAACACGGGTCCGTTGAAGATAAGTCCCGACCACTTCACCGGCGTGATCGTCAAACAGATCACCCTGCGTTTCGAGCTCTCCCACCAGCGGGCCTTCGCTGAGCACACGCGACTCCCGTAATCGCATGCTGGTATAAAATGTCTTGATCGACTGCCGTTCTTCACCATCATCGGTGGTGACCAGTTTTTCATGTGGAAACCGTAACGCCACCTGTTGACTGATGCGGTTGGGGCTGCGGTGATAAGTCTGGATGCCGGCAATTCCTCCAGTCACATTGCTGAACCGGACTTCAAAGTTGTCGTTCCGCAAGAGGAGTTCTTCCGCCATGGGGTTTTTGCCTGGCGCGGTGTTCACCCCGGTGGGACTGGCCCGCAACCAGACAAAGCCGCACGGAGGAAGATTCACGAGGACGCGAACCTGATCGTTCTCAATCTGCGTGGCCAGAATATTGGCGTCTCGCTGGGGGTAGCTGCCAGATGGCCAGTCAATCAATGTCTTGCGTGGAAAGGAAAGTGAATTCACCACCAGCACACCGGGACCCGGGACACCGCCAGCCGTCAGCAGTGGAAGCAGGTCTTTCAAGGCGGATTGGTCTGCATCCCGAATGGCAGCGTCCGCGATGGCCTGCACTTCACTGGTCGACTCTGGATGAGCCGATTGAACAGTGCGCTCCAGTTCCGCGGCAACGGGATCGACTCCAGATTCATTCTTCAGAAGACGTCCCAGTTGACGGGTCCAGTCTACCCGCAGGAATGCACGCTCACGCTCCCAGTAACGCACATGGCGGCCAATCGGATCTGCATCATGTGCCGCCACATCCTGGATCAGGATTGGTGAAAGATATTCCCCCCCCCTGGGACTGGATTGTCGACCCGGCCCATCGGCATGTGCAAAGAATTCTTCGAAACAGACAAATTTTCCCAGCACCGGCGCATAGGTATGGCCCCGCCGTAAATCTTCCAGAAATGGAGTGCGCAGATCCGGCCAGCGGGCGAAGATGACCGCTGCCACATGATCCATATCCATCGATTCCGACATCCGCTCCGGAAATCGCAACATCCCCGATGCCCCATCGGCAGCCAGTGGAATTCGACTGATCGAATTCAGACAGATTCCGCTGCTCCCTTCCCAGCGAACCTGCGATTGTTCCTGATCGGGATAGATGCCGTCATCCAAAGCCAGATGTAGTGCTCCCTGATATCCCAGACGATCCAGAAGCTGCGGCAGATGTGGACCCAGCCCATAGCGTTTCCGGCTCCAGACCCGTGGACGGACGCCGAACAGATTTGCGAAGATGTGCCCTCCCTGCTGCAGATGCCAGACAGTGGCGTCCAGCGACATCAATGTACTGGGAAGTTCGACGTCGTCCCCGCCGATCAGTTCGGTTGTTTTTCGATTCAAGGCAGATCGAATTTCCTCTTTCAAAACCGGTTCTTTCTCCAACAGCTTCTCCCAGTCCTTGGCTGGGGCCTGCAAATTGACGGGAGTGGAAGAGAGCAGCAACTGCTGTAACCGGTCGTTCCCGGTATTCGGAGCCACCAGACAGAGATCCAGCAGAAAACATTCGACCGGATAAAACCGTTCGCGTGACTCCAACAGCTTTTCGAAACAGAGGCTCAAATGCTTTCTGGCAGCATCTCCATCCTGTTGAATGGCTGCCGCAGCGGCAGCGACGATTTCACGTTCCAGTGTGACCTCATCGATATTTCCATAACTCCGCATCCGGCGTGTGAGCAATTCCAGAAGCAGATAACAGGTTCCAAAAGCCAGAAAATCCGCCACCAGTTCGGGGTCCAGAGCAGGGATCTCTCCGAGGGGCTCAAGCGCTCGAGCCAGCATTTTCTCCCGTTCATGTTCGCCGGTAATCACCACACTCCCTTCTTCCCGGGACTGTTCGATCCAGCCGGCCGGCAGCAGGTCCATGCAGGAAAGCGGCACCAGAACCAGCTTTTTCGTAAACTGCGTCTCAGGAGCATCCGCCCGTTGCCAGCGAGGCAATTGACCTGTCGCTGCAATCAGACTGGGATGCCAGAGGCAGGCAAAGCCGTTCAACAGACTGGCTGCCGGTTTCTCAGCCAGTTCCGTAGGCAAGTCCTCCAGGCCGTGTGATGGAATGAGCACAAGCAACTGTTCGAAGGTCATATCAACATCACCTTGGTCGATCCACAAAAATGTAGGCTTCGGAAATCAGAGTCAACAGCCTGGGACATGAGGTCAGGGCTTTTCGCCTGTTACAAACCGGGCACAGTCCGGAAGGCGAAGCTGCTGAGCTGCGAGCAAGATCACGCTTTCCCCGGTTTGCGGCTCGACAGGCCCCCGTCCATCACATCAAATTCAAACACATCAAATTCAAAAAGGCAAAATCTCTGCCATGAGTGGGGTTGCAGGATAAACAGTTCGATCCGCGAGGTGAAGATGCTGGGACACTTGGAGAATTTTCAAATTGGTGAAAGGAATTGCCTTGACAATTTTGTCAGAAGTAATATAAACACGACAAATGTGGTAATAGTTACCCGGAAGAAGGACGATGAAACTTTCCAGAAAATCCGACTACGCCCTGCGGACGCTCTTTGAGCTCGTCGCGAATTACGGCAACGGTCCCATTTCCATCCGGGAGATCGCTGCTCGTAATTTCATTCCAAAGCGATTTCTGGAACAGATCATGATCGATTTGCGCACAAAAGGATGGGTGAAGAGTATCGCGGGACGCGATGGGGGGTTTGTGCTTGCCCGGACTCCCAAAGAGATCACCATGGGTGAAGTTGTCCGGCACTTTGACGGGATTCTTTCTCCGATTGGATGTGTCTCCACAACGCATTATGAGCCGTGCCAACTGGAACCTGTCTGTCGTTTCCGGCGGGTTCTGCTGGAAATTCGGAACTATGTCGTCAGTAAAATGGACAATGCGACGCTGGAATATGTTTTTTCCGGAACTGCGGTCCGTTATGAAGAGGTTTTCAGTCCTGGCTTCGTGGCTGGGGATGGGATCTGAGTACTGTGTCACAATCTGTTTTTAACGATCTGCTGTTGCAAAACATCTTCTGTTGTCAGGGTTTGCGATTTATCGGACCCTGATTTTTGAAGTTGTTCAAGTGTGGTCGATCTCTTTTTTTGGCCTCTTAAATACTACCTATTAAGTCGTGTATATATCGGTGCCGAAAATGCCTGCTAATTTCAAGTCTCCCCATCACCAGAATCGTGCTTCGCTGCTCCGCGGTTCGCCTGACAACGCCAACCGGGAATCGAGACATGTTGACCAGAATGCCCAATCATCACAATCACCGAAATTGTCTTCCCCACCGGCTTCAACTGCCCAAGCTGCTGATCTGGAACTGCAACATCGAGTTCTGGAACGGCTGGCGGAACTGGGGCAAAAATTCCCGATTCGAATTCACGTCCAGGTGACGCAGGGGGATGTTCTGTTGCGGGGAAGCGTCGGTTCCAATGCGGAACGCCTCATCATTCTGCATGTCGTCCAAAGTCTGGAAGCGGTGCAATTGGTGCGGGACCAGTTGGTGATTGGCTTGCGCAGCGAGCGGTTCCATCTTCCTTCCCGCGAGCGACTGGGATTCAAGGTGCAGTCCCGGGAACTCTGGTACAGCCTGGCAGCGCTTTCGCTATTGCTGATCGGCGGAGGATGGATGTGGTCCAGAATGCCGACAACCTCACGTCCCATGCAGGCCATGGTCTCTTTTGAAGGTCGTGCGCCGGTCGGAGCGACCGTCACGCTGCATCCGCGAAAATCCAAAGTGAACGTGTTTCCATATGGTTTCGTGCAGAAAGATGGATTGGTGAGATGGACGGGGGCCGGGCCAGTCGTCCCATTGGCTCTGGGGGAATACACCGCGACCGTCACCTGGAACCGGCTGATCGGCTCCTCAGATCAGATCCAGTGCGGACCGAATCTGTTGCCTCCCCAATACGCTCAGCAGGAAACATCGCCGTTGAAAATTGCCGTCAGCGGAGCAAGTTCCCAGATGATTCAACTGGAGTTAACCAAATGAACTGTTAACGAACTGTCGACTTTCCTTTCCTCGCTCCCGGTTCTCCATCCATTCCCCAGGAGCAAGTTGCTCTGGTCTGGGCTCGCGCAGCGCGTCTCGACTGATGAAAGGCAACTCGCTGCGTGACGGAACGCGGCCGATACGGGGTGAATGCACTCTAAAGCAGGAGGCTTGAATCATGACATGGCGCTGTTGAAGCAGCCTCACCATTGAATCCAGATTTTTTGTTTGATGACGTCTTCGCCATGCAGGCCGGATTTTTTCCGCCGGCGATCCCAATCTACTCTTGTACACCTTCAAACTGACATCACAGAAGGTCTCACACTAACAGGAATGAAATCATGAAACTCCATTCAATTCACCCCGTTCGCGGACAAATCCGCGGGGGGTTCACGCTGATCGAACTGCTGGTTGTCATTGCGATTATCGCGGTGCTGGTTGCACTGCTGCTGCCGGCGGTGCAGTCCGCCCGGGAATCGGCCCGCCGGTCGCAGTGCCAGAACAATCTCAAACAATTAGGACTGGCCATCCATAATTTTCACGACAGTAAAGGAATGCTTCCCTCTTCGGGACGGCCCTCGGCAGCTTCCACGGTCCGTATCGGCATCCTTGTGAAACTGTTGCCGTTTATTGAGCAGAAGGGGCTCTGGGACCAGTATGATTTAACGACGAACTGGGACAGCGCGACGAATGTCCCCGTGACATCACAGCGAATCAAAACCTACGAATGCCCGTCGTCCCCCAAGAACAGCGGTGTGCTGGATCATAATCCAGACGGTTGGACTGGCAGTGGTCCCTGGAGCGGAGCGGTGGCTGTGGGTGATTATTCCGGATCTCTGGGAGTGGACCCTTACCTGGCACTGAACTGGGGAACGACATCGCCCCCGATTCTGGGAAGTTCCAGCCGTCGCAGCGATGTGGACGCCAGTTCGGCCACGACGACCAATGGTTTCATGCCCAAGAATTCCACCCTGACGTTTGGAGACATCACCGACGGACTTTCCAACACAATTGCGATCTGGGAATCGGGTGGGCGGCCGTACGTCTATCAGCGTGGAACTCAGGTGAGCAATGATCTGGTGGTGGCACATGTCAACGGAGGAGGCTGGGCCCGGCCCGCTTCGGACATCCTGTTTGCCGGGTCGGATCAGACAGGCACACTGATCCCAGGATCATCCTCAGGCGGATTTTTCCTGAATCGGACGAACGGATACGACCATAAAGCACAGCCCTATCCTTATGGGGGAACCCTGGCTGCTAATGAAGCTCCTTCCAATCCGGACAAGTACGGAACGGAAGGATCTTCACAGCCATTCTCCTTCCATTCTGGCGGTTTGAACGCTTTGCTGGGTGATGGCTCGGTCCGCATGATCAACGAGGAAATCAGTATTGCCATCGCCGCCGCACTGGTGACTCGCAGTGGTGGTGCGAACGAAGCCAAAGCCACCAGTGGTTCCTTTTAGAGCAGGTTGCTCTGGCCGGAGCCCGCGCAGCTCGCGTTTCAACTGGCGGAACGCGACTCGCAGTGTGGCGGAGCGCGGTCGATGCGGGGGATGAATGCGATCTAGACCTTAAACCAGCGTAGCTGGTTTGAGAAAATTGTCTGAAAGTGTGAAGATCTCTGATGAATTCCGGTGTTTGTGTGGTGACAACACTCGATCGGCATCAGCTCACACGGAGGTTTTCAGGTGCAGAAAAGTCTACGACAAAAGCTCAATGCCCGGAAGCGGCGGACCTCCGAGCGAATCGACAAAGCCAACTGGAACGGCCAGTCCCCGATGATCGATCCGCCGACCATTGTGTATGAACTCGCCACCAGGACGCAGGCCATCGCTGCCGGGGGGCTGGGAGTCGTGCAGCAGATGGTGCGGCAACTCAGCATTGCCCAAAGCATCAACCGGGGCTGTCCGATCTTCAAGTTTCGTCTGCCGTATTCCGAAGCCGATCATGTGCTCAACATCGCCTTCAACCTGCTGGCTGGAGGGACGTGTCTGGAGCATCTTGAACTCAGACGCAACGATGAAGCGTCTCTGAATGCCCTGGGAGCCCAGCGGATTCCCGATCCCACCACAGCGGGCGACTTCTGTCGACGCTTTAGCGAAGGCCAGATTCAACAACTCATGGAAGCGCTGCATGAGCCGCGGCTCAAGGTCTGGCAACAGCAACCGGAGAGCTTCTTCGACCTGGCCATCATTGAAGCCGACGGCACCATGGTCGAGACCTGCGGCCAGAGGAAAGAGGGAATCGGCATGAACCACAAGGGGCAGTGGGGCTACCATCCGCTTCTCGTCACGCTGGCCAATACCCGTGAAGTGCTCTACCTGGAGAATCGTTCCGGCAATCGGCCCTCGCACGAACACGCTGCCGGTTATTTCGATCGCGCGGTGAACTTGTGTCGTGACGCAGGCTTTCGCAAAGTGCGACTGCGGGGCGACACCGACTTCTCTCAGACGGCGCACCTGGACCGCTGGCATGAGGACAACATGGAGTTCGTGTTCGGCATGGACGCGATGAAAAACCTCGTGAAGATCGTGGAAAACCTGCCGGATTCCGCCTGGGAGGAACTTCAACGCAAACCGAAGACCGTGAACAAGACCGGGAAAACGCGGGCCAGACGCCCCAACTACAAAGAACAGTTCGTGGTGAAAAAGAAGTA
>Ga0182738_1001967_pt1 | contig 24948 bp, 22 predicted proteins | sample eDN5th30CBELigMG_FD_128876 | JGI IMG/M metagenome (GOLD analysis project Ga0182738, IMG submission 128876) | Enriched Miracle-Growth compost microbial communities from Emeryville, California, USA - eDNA 5th pass 30_C BE-Lig MG (version 2)... ...
CGATGAAGCACAACCCCGAGTTCACCATGCTTGAGTGGTACGAGGCATACGCCGATTACAACGACACGGCGGCCGAGTTGGAGGAGCTGGTCTCGGGCGTGGCCGAGAAGGTGCTGGGCAAGGTTGAGATCGAGCGGGACGGACGGACGATAAGCCTTGCCGCGCCTTGGCACCGCATCACTCTGCGCGACGCGATCCTCGAACACTCCGGGATCGACATCGATGAACTGACCGATCGCGACGCCTTATCCGATGCGCTCGGCAACGAAGACGAGACCGCAGGCTGGGGCAAACTGGTCGACACCGTCTTCTCGAAGAAGGTCGAACCACAGCTGATCGAACCGACCTTCATCCTCGACTACCCGGAAGAGCTCTCGCCGTTCGCCAAGCAGCATCGGGACAAGCCCGGGAAGGTGGAGCGCTGGGAAGCTTTCATCGGCGGGGTCGAGATCGCCAACTCGTTCACCGAGCTGAACGATCCGGACGAGCAGCGCCGCCGCTTCGAACAACAGGCGGCAGAGATCGACCGTGGGGACGACGAGGCCCAGCCCTTCGACGAGTCCTTCATCGAGGCGCTCGAGCAGGGGATGCCGCCGACCGGTGGAGTCGGCCTCGGAATCGACCGGCTGGTCATGATGCTTACCGACTCCTCCTCGCTCCGGGAAGTGGTTCTCTTCCCGGCGATGCGCGACTGAACCGCTAGGCCGGTTCGCCGTTCGGCCCCTTGGGCAGGCCCGGACCGAAATAGGCGGCAGAACGGTAAATGCGCTTCAGCTGCCTGATTCCGCGCCGGTAATCGCTGCGAGGAACCATGAACAGCTTCGAGCTTTGGTAGCAGTACTGACCCGTGTTGTCAGCGGCCGCGTAGTCGAAAACCAGCTGACCCTTCCCGGCCCGCCGGCCCCGTCCGGCGGTGACGACGATGGTCTGCCGGAAGTAGTTGTTGCCGACCTGTCGCAGGCGCCCGGTCCGGACGACACGAACCCCTCTCACGCTCTGGCGCTGAGTCGCGATGAACTTGGCGGCCGATTGGCGGTAGCTGTTCGCGGCTACACAGAAGATATTGCTGAACCCCCAGTCGATCGCCCGGCGGCCGTCCCCGGAGGAGATGCTGATCCCCTGTTTGCTGCAGACCGCCGACCAGCGGGCCGGTCCGGTCCAAGACCAGTTGGTGCAGCGGTGGACCTTGTCCCGGGCCAAGGCCGGTGAGGCGGCAACTGCGATTGCCAGGACGGTGGCCACGAGGACCAGACAACGTTTCACTGGAGATTCCCTTTCTGTCTTCCCCATGGCCCGACCTTAACGCCAGAGCCCGTGCCGTTAAAGCCGATGCGCCGTTCGGCCGGGGAGGGAGGCTCGTTATACTGGCTTATTCGCTCGATCCCTCAAGACCGGAGGTCAGATCCCAAGGAGTTTCACGACTGAAACAGGGATAGGGCAACCGGCGATTTGCCGACTCATAAGCCGCACCGGAGAGAAGCAGTAAAGATGGATCGCAGTAACCGACCGACCAATCACCGATACTCAGGCAACCGACGAGGTTTGAGGTAGAAGAGAAACTTGTTCGAGAGATTCACAGAACGCGCACGTCAGGTAGTCGTCCTCGCTCAGGAAGAGGCGCGGACGCTCAAGCACAACTACATCGGCACCGAACACATCCTGCTCGGGCTGCTGCGCGAGGAAGAAGGTCTCGCCGCGCGAGTCCTTGAATCTCTGGAAATCACCGTCGAGCGGGTCCGCGCCCAAGTCGTGCGGATCGTCGGTTCCGGCGAGGAAGTCACTTCCGGCCAGATCCCCTTTACGCCAAGGGCGAAGAAGGTGCTGGAGCTGGCCCTGCGCGAGGCGCTCAGCCTCGGCCACAACTACATCGGCACCGAGCACATCCTGCTCGGCCTGGTCCGCGAGAACGAGGGCGTCGCCGCCCGCATCCTGCTCGATTTCGACGCCGACTCGGACAAGATCCGCAACGAAGTCATCCGCATGCTCTCCGGCCCCGGCGGTCGCCGGCCCGGCCAGAGCGGCAGCGGCAGTTCATCCGGCTCGAGCCAGGGTGAAGGCGGCGGCAAGAAGTCCTCGAAGCTGCTCGACCAGTTCGGCCGCAACCTGACCAAGTTGGCCGAGGACGGCAAGCTGGACCCGGTCGTCGGCCGCGAGACCGAGATCGAACGGATCATGCAGATCCTCTCGCGCCGCACCAAGAACAACCCGGTGCTGCTGGGCGAGCCCGGCGTCGGCAAGACCGCCGTGGTCGAGGGTCTGGCGGCCCGCATCATCAAGGGCGAGGTGCCCGAGATGCTTCGCGGCAAGCAGATTTACACGCTGGATCTGGCCGCCCTGGTGGCTGGTTCCAAGTACCGCGGCGAGTTCGAGGAACGGCTCAAGAAGGTGATGAAGGAGATCGCGTCACGGGGCGACATCGTCCTTTTCATCGACGAGATCCACAACCTGGTTGGTGCCGGCGCTGCCGAAGGTGCGATCGACGCCGCCTCGATCCTCAAGCCGGCCCTGGCTCGCGGCGAGATCCAGACGATCGGCGCGACCACCCTCGACGAGTACCGCAAGTACCTCGAGCGTGACTCCGCCCTGGAACGACGCTTCCAGCAGATCCGGGTGGATCAGCCGACCCCGGAGCAGACCGTGAAGATCCTCGAAGGGCTGCGCGAGCGCTACGAGCAGCACCACAAGGTCCAGATCTCCGACGATGCGCTTGAAGCGGCCGCCGAGCTGGCCGACCGTTACATCTCCGATCGTTTCCTGCCGGACAAGGCGATCGACCTGATCGACGAGGCCGCCTCGCGGATGCGGATCAAGTCGATGACCGCGCCGCCCGTCTATCGCGACCTCGAGGAAGAGATCGAGACCGCCCGCCGCGAGAAGGAAGCGGCGATCGAGGCCCAGGAGTTCGAGAAGGCCGCGAATCTGCGTGACACCGAACGCCAGCTCACAACCCGCAAGCGCCAGCTCGAAGAGGAGTGGGCCGAGGGTGAGGAAGGCGAGCGTCCGGTGCTCGGCGAGGAAGAGATCGCCGACATCGTCTCGATGTGGACCGGCATCCCGGTCTTCAAGCTGACCGAGGCCGAGACCAAGAAGCTGATCCAGATGGAGAGCGAGCTGCACAAGCGGGTGATCGGCCAGGAAGCCGCGATCGAGGCCGTCTCCAAGGCGATCCGCCGTTCCCGGGCCGGGATCAAGGATCCCAAGCGGCCCGCCGGCTCGTTCGTCTTCCTCGGCCCGTCCGGGGTCGGCAAGACCGAGCTCGCCCGCACGCTGGCCGAGTTCCTGTTCGGTGACGAGGAGTCGATGGTGCGCATCGACATGTCCGAGTACATGGAGAAGCATGCGGTCAGCCGCTTGGTCGGCTCGCCCCCCGGCTACGTCGGCTACGACGAGGGCGGCCAGCTGACCGAGGCCGTGCGTCGCAAGCCGTACTCGGTGCTGCTGCTCGACGAGATCGAGAAGGCCCACCCGGATGTCTTCAACATCCTGCTCCAGATCCTGGAGGACGGCCGCCTGACCGATTCGCAGGGCCGCACGGTGGACTTCCGCAACGCGATCATCATCATGACCTCGAACATCGGCGCCAACGAGATCGCCCGCAACCAGGGCATCGGTTTCACCGTCTCCGATGACACCGGCATCACCTATGACGACATGAAGGGCCGCATCATGAGCGAGCTCCGAAAGGTCTTCCGGCCGGAGTTCCTCAACCGCATCGACGAGGTGATCGTCTTCCACAAGCTGAGCCGCGAGGAAGTGCGCGAGATCATCGAGTTGATGATCGGGCGGGTCCGCAACCAGGTGGCCGAGCACGAGCTGATGCTTGAACTGGACAACGGGGCCAAGGACTTCCTGGCCGACAAGGGCTGGGATCCTTCGATGGGCGCCCGACCTCTGCGGCGTGCGATCCAGCGCTACATCGAGGACCCGCTGGCCGACGAGGTGCTGAAGGCGGGCGGCGGCGAGTCGGTTGCCGGTTCGCTCGTGACCGTGACCCGGGACGAGTCCGGCGATGATGCGGACAAGCCACTCAAGTTGAAGATCACCAAGCCGCGCAAGTCCCGTAAGAAGAAGGACGAAGGCCCCGAGAAGGTCGGGGTCGGTGCCGGCTCTTCCGGGTCGGGGCCCAGCGAGCCACCGGCCGGCAAGCCGGAGGCGAGTGACGGTCCGGCTGCGGAATCTGCCGCCGAATAGCTGGCCCCGCAACCTGGTTGGGGAAAGTCCCGGCAAGGTGACCGCGCCATGCGGCCGTTTCCGGTGTTCTTACGGCTAGACTGACCCGACAGTTCTAGGGACGGAGGGTTCTCTTGCGGGATGGCCGTGCAAAAACCGGATCGATTCGAGGCGCCTTCGCGGCGCTCCTCTTCGCCTGCCTGGCGCTGGCTGTCCCGTCTATGGCGTCGGCCGGCTGGACCGCCGCAGAGATAGTTTCCGGGGCCGGCAGCAGCGTCAGCCAGACCCGGGTCGCCGGTGGCACCGACGGTACCTCCTGGGTTGTTTGGAAGCGCAACGTCGGGGGTTTCGACGTGATCCAGGGCACCCGGGTACAGATGGATGGAACTCAAGGCTCGATCGAGACCATTTCCGGTCCCGCCGCGAACGCGACCGACCCGGTCATCGCATCACGCGCCGACGGTTCCGCCATGGTCGCCTGGCTCAACACTTCCGCCCTCGATGACACGGTCCAATCGCGATCAATCGCCGCCGACGGTACGCTCGGCGCGATCCAGACCCGTTCAACCGTCGGCCCCTCCGGGCAACCGGCCAAGGACATCGCCCTCGCCCTCGGCGACGACGGCACCGCCGGACTGGCTTGGATCAAGTTCAAGGGCACCTTCTGGGTGGTGCAGTCGGTGAAGGTAGGGGCCGACGACAGTTCCGGCGCGATCCACGATCTCTCCGCCCCGCTCAGCTCGGCCGGGAAGCCCGACATCGCAGCGGCTATTTCGCCCGGGTCCAGCACCCCCTATGCCTATCGCACGGCTTGGCCCCAGGGAACCGGCGACGCCGGCAATGTCTACACCCGTCAGATCAACGCGGATGACAGCACCGACGGCATCACCAAACTGATCTGGCCACGGATACCGATCCGCGAGAACGATCCCCAAGGCCCCGGTACTGGTGGAGATCCGCACGATGTCCAGATCGGCTACAGCGTCAACGGATTGTTGTACGCCACATGGGTCAGATACCGAACCGACTACATAATCAATGGGGACGATGACGCGACCAGCCATAACCCGTTTCTCGACCCGCCCGCGTACAACCCGGCGGATGCCGACGATACGCCCTACTACAACTGGGCTGTCGAATCGATAACCGCACTCCCTCTGCCTGACGAACACGTCGTCGTCCTGAACAACCTCTCCGCGCAGACGATCACCCCGCTCACGCCGGTCGTGCCGGGCGTTCCCTACAACGTCGACAAGTTTCAAATGATGATGCCGTTTGGAGGCCAGCCCGTGATGACCTGGGTTCACAACATCAACGGCGGGGGGAAGCGGGTCGAGACGGGACGTTTCCTGATGAACGGGACCAACTCCGTGTTCCAGCCGTGGGCCGACGGTACTCGGGTCGTGCCGGAAGTCAATCCGCCGGTCATCTCGGCGAATACGCATGGCGCCGCTATCGCCGGATGGACCGTTCCGGGGCTGCTTCCCGGCCAGGATGAGGTCAGCTGGACCCGGTTTTCCAACTCTTCATTCCTGCCGCTCACGCCGAGTGGTGATTTCACCTACTCCGACGATCCCGGTTTCGTGGTGGCCGACAGCGGCCTGTCGATGGCCGTGTTCACCGGAATCGACGGATCGAGTGTGGGCAGTGTCCACGTGATGACGTATACGTCGCCCGCGATGCAGGTCGACCCCAACAGCTTCAACTTCGGCCGTTCGAACATCGGCGTGCCCAGGACCAGCGTCATCTCGGTCCGAAGCGCTGGCGAGACCCCCAACAAGGTGACCGGCATCACCCTTTCCGGACCGAACGCCGATCGCTACTCACTGAGCGGCCAGGACGCGTGCATCACGAACATGAACCCGAACACGAACTGCCGTTTCGAGGTCACCTTCACCCCCAGCTCGACCGCGACCCAGACGGCCAAGGTCACCGTGACCTCGGAATCCGGGGTGGAAGATGTGAATCTGAGCGGTTCGGGTCTGAATCAGACCCGAAACCGGATCACCGCGAAACCGGGGAACGCCGCCAGGCGCAAGGGCAAGGTCGTGAAGTTCCGGGTCAAGGCCTCCAATCTCGGCGGGGTCGCTTCGAACAACACGCGGATCTGCGTCAACCTGAGGAAGCGGGCCCTGAAGCTGGCCGGCAATCGTTGCCGGAGCCTCGGTGCTTTGGCCGCGGGGACCAGCCGCAACCTGAACTACCGGATCCGGGTGACCTGGCGGGCGCATCGGGGCGTCAAGCTGCCCGTGACCTTCGTTATGCGGGCCAACAACGCGGTCGTTCGTCAGGCTGTGGTTCGAGTGCGTCGCAAGGGCAAGTGACGCAGCTCGCTCTTAGCGCCTGTAAGAGATGAAATCCGGGTGACGCCAGGTCTTTTCGGACTTGCGCTTGGCGATCGACTCGAGGTAGGGCTCGACCGGATGGTCCGGCGGACCCCACCAGCGACCTGAGTACCAGGCGCCCATGCTGCCCTTGAGGTCGCCGGCCCGGTACTTCTTCCCGTTGCCGCTCACGGTATTCAGCCAGGTCTGCTTGCCGTCGTAATATGAACGAATGATCGCGCCGTAGTAGTCGGCGTTGAAGGCGGTGAAATAGCGAGCGATCTTGCACTTGCCCCAGCAGTGATAGGGGCGACGCACCTGATAGAGGCCGAACGAGTCACCATCGTCGCCGCGCACGTCCATGTCCCACCATGACTCGACCACGGCCGCGGCCCGCATCGTGTCGGTGTCGATCCCCCACTTGAGCGAGGCCCACTGGATGATCTCGTCGGTGGTCCCTTTGAAGCGTCCGTCGACGAATCGCTTGTAGGGCATGTCGCTGCGCTTGCGCCAGGCCCGCAGCATCTTGCGTCCCGGAACGCGGTGATTGTCCTTGTAGTTGATCGGCCTTGGCTCGTAGCCGTTGCGCCTCACGAGCTTCGCTGCGGCTTTGCTGGTGCGTGGGCCCCAGCCGACCGGTTTTGTCTTCTGGTACTTGGCTTGAACCGTCGCCGCTCCGCTCAGCAGGCAGATCAGCAGCAAGGCACCGAACGTAAAGGCTCGCCGGATCAAAGCTCCTCTTCCGGCGGTACTTTCAGGTACCGGATCATCTCGAAAGGTTCGTCGAGCGCCGCCATCGCGTTGACCAGCATGCCGGTGGCGAAGAAGCGGGCGACCTCGGGCCGTGTCGCGCCGCTGATCTCGACCACGTCGTCGAAGAGTTGGTTGAAACCCTGGCGGATCGGCTCCTTGAGGTCATCCGTGCCGGCGGCGGCGAAAATCTGCAAATGGCAACGAACCCGGTTGTCGTCGTTGATCAGACCTAGATAAGCGAGGCCCATCTTGCGAATCCGCTCGTAAGGACTGTCTTCCGGCAGGGCCGCATCGCGGAAGGTCTCCCGGATCCGATCGTTGAGTACGTCGTGGCAGGCGAGGAAAAGGGCGCGTTTGTTCTCGAATAGGGCGTAGACGTAGGGCTGGCGAATCCCGGCCCGGTCGGCGATCATCGAAGTGGAAGTACCTGCGTATCCGAAGCGTCCAAACTCGATCAAGGCCGCGTCAATGACCTCGGTGCGGCGAGCTTCCTGCGAGACCCTCGGTTTTCTGGCCTGATCAGACATCCCTGTGCCCTTCGGTAACTCGGGTGGTTCATCCATACCCGAAACGATCTTTACGCACCCTCCTTTTGGGTCGTAGGTTCCAACGCTGGCGCAACATATGCGCCAAATGTCGTTTTAGGCTCGGTCGCGTGCCTGAAGCACTTGGTCCGCGGCTGCCTGTGCCGCTTCGATCTGGCCTGCCACCAAGTCAAGACCGTTGTCCCAGAAAGAGGGGTCACTGAGATCAACCCCGACCAGGGCGCCGAGTTGCTCTGGCGACTTCGATCCACCGGCCGAGAGCATCTCCAGATAACCAGGCACGATCGCTTCACCCTGCTCCTCATAAAGCCGGTACACGGAGAGCGCTAGGAGCTGGCCGTAGGCGTAGGCGTAGACGTAACCGGGCGAACCGATGAAGTGAGGGACGTACGACCACCACGACCGGTAACCGTCGGTCACTTCGACCGAATCGCCCAGCAGGTCCTCCTGAGTCTCACTCCAGAGCTCACCGAAGCGCTCAACCGAAAGTTCCCCTTCCTCCCGGCGGGCGGTGTGGACCCGATCCTCGAACTGGTTCATCGCGATCTGCCGGAAGATCGTCGCGATCTGGCCCTCGACCGACTCGGAAAGTAGACCGAGCTTCGAAGCCGGCTCGTTTTCGGCGGCCAACAGCCGGCCGAACACGAGCTCCTCAGCGAAGACCGAAGCGGTCTCGGCCACGGTCAGGGGGGTGTCCTGATGGAAGATCCCCTGCTTGGCGGCGAGCGCCTGATGGAGTCCGTGGCCGAGCTCATGAGCCAGAGTGAGGACATCGCGGCGACGATCGGTGTAGTTGAGCATCACGTACGGATGCACGGAAGGAACGGTCGAGGCGGAGAAGGCGCCGCCGCGCTTGTTCGGCGCGGGCGGCGCGTCGATCCAGCGTCCCTCGAAGAATCGGCCGACCACCTCGCCGGCCTGGGGGGCGAGCGAATCGAAGGCGCTCTGGACGATCTCTCGGCCCTCGTCCCACTCGATGGTGACGTCATCGGTGGCGATCGCGGCCATGCGGTCGTAGTCCGCCAGCCGGTCCACCTCGAGAAGCTTTGCCTTGGTCCTGTACCACGAGCGGGCCAGGTCGTAGCGGCCCTTGACGGCCTCGACCAGAGCTTGGACCGATTCGTCGGAGGCCTCGTTGCTGAGGTTGCGGGTCGCCAGCCAGTGCGGGTAGGAGCGCAGACGGTCCTTGATGGCTTTGTCTTGCAGCAGGGTGTTGAAGACGTAGGCGCGGGTCCGCAGGCCGGGTTCCAACGATTCGGTGATCGCCTCGGCCGTGGACTTTCTCACCTGGCGGTCCGGGTCATGGAGCCGGGAGAGCGCGATGTCGAGGCTGACCGGTTCTTCGGCCTCGGGCAAGTCGACCCGGATGGCCGAGGTCAGCTCGTCGAAGAGCCGTGACCAGGCCGCGGCCCCGGTGACCGAGAGCTCGGTCGCGATCTTCTCTTCCGGGGCGCTGAGCAGATGGTTCCGGTACCGACGTTCGTTCCGCAGATGGTGCTCGCAGAACTCAAGGCCGGGGGTGGCGAGTAGCGCTTCCGCGGTCTCGTCGTCCAGCGCGGCCCACTCCAGTTCGAAGAAGAGCAGGCGGGTCTGGATCGCCGTGGCCCGCTCGGAACCCATCTGGAGCAAGGCTCCGTTAGCGGGGTCGGCGGTATCGGCGGCGAAACGGAGGTGGGCGTAGTTGAGCGCGCGCCCCGCCCGGTCGGAGATATCGGCCAGTTTTGTCATCGCGACGACGAGCCCCGGACCGTCGAGTCCGGCCACCTTGCCTTCGTATTCCCCGGCGAACTTTTCCGAGGCTTTCTCGGCCTCGTCCAACAGGGCGGTGACCGCGGCGGTCGGATCGGCGAGATCCCCCTCAAGCAGATCGTCGAGGTCCCAGGTCACTTCGGCCAGGGCGGCGTCGGCTTCAGCGCTCACTTTGCGGTCCTTTCCTTGAGCTGGCGGCGGACGATGACATCACCGATCAGGGACCCGATCGCACCCCCGGTAACCAGGGTCAAGATCGGGAACCACCAACCCCACCAGCGCTGCATCGAGCCGTAGGAGCAGAGCGCGATCAGTACCACGAAGAAGAAGCCGTGGATCGGTCCCAGAACGGAAACGATGTCGTGCTTGTCGGCGACCCAGCGAGACGCCCAGACCAGCGGAATCAGCAGCAGGAAGTCGAGGATCGCGACGGCCGCGATGATGTTTAGGAACCGGATCTCCCGGGCGCCGCCGGGCGCCTCGGGAGCGAGGCTTTCAGAGGTGCTCATGTCCCGTTGAAGCTATCAACCGGCCGCGCCCGCCATTCCAACCGGCCGCGCCCGCCATTCCGCTCGACTTGCCCTGCTTAGGCCGCCGACAGCGGACTTTTCAGCAAATAGGTCTGAGAAGTCCGCTCCCGGTGAACGAGATGACTCTCGGTGAACGGGATGAGGTGGTCAGTAGAGCGGGGTAGTCAGGTGGATGCCGGCGTAGACGGTGGCGAGGGTCAGGACGAAGGTCAACACCATCAGGAAGCGACTGTTGCCCCTGGCCATGTGCACGAAGACTGAGATGAAGGTTGCGAGGACGAGCGCCATCTTGACCTGGAACTGGCTGTCGTCCCAAAGCTCGAAATGGGAGGCCATGGCCATCCCGGTCAGCAGCAGGACCCCGAGCGCGACCAGCGAACCCATCCCGAAGCCGCGGGCGACCGAGCCGATCTGGGACTGGTCTTCACCCTTGATCAGGACCGGGACCACATTGGCGGCGAGCATGATCTGCCCTCCGAGGAAATAGGCCATGGCGATGACGTGGAGGAAGAGCATGATTGTCCAGAACATGTCCGGAGGATATTCGCGGCAGGAGACGATTTGACTGCGGCTTTCCCGTAGAACCGGTTCGGATCCGGCCGAAGTGGGCGAAGTCGTCCTTCTCGCCCCTTACCCTCATACGGTGGCGAAGATCCGTTCCCAACACGTCTGTCAGAACTGCGGTCACGTGGCGATGGCCTGGACCGGCCAGTGCCCGGACTGCCGGGAGTGGAACACCCTGATCGAGCAGGCGGCACCGAGGCCGACCCCGAAGGCGAGCGCCGGCAAGGGCGCGAGCGGCCGGGCGCTTTCGGCCGGAACCCCGGGTCAGGCGGTGCCCCTGCGCGAGGTGCGAGCAGCCAGGGTGGAGCGCCTTTCGACCGGGATCGGCGAACTCGACCGGGTGCTGGGCGGTGGCATCGTGCCCGGTTCGCTGGTCCTTCTGGGGGGATCGCCGGGCATCGGAAAGAGCACCCTGACCGGCATGGCGATGGCCAATCTGCAGGCGGCCGGCTCCGAGACCCTCTACGTCTCCGGCGAGGAGTCCGCCGCCCAGGTGCGGATGCGGGCCGAGCGGCTGGGGCCCGAGGCGCTCGAAGTCAAAGCGCTTGCCGAGAGCTCGCTTGAGGTGGTGCTGGGCACGATCGAGGCCGAAAAGCCGGCGGTATGCGTGATCGACTCGATCCAGACCATGCACAGCTCGGAGTTGAGCGGTGCCCCAGGTTCGGTCGGCCAGGTTCGGGAGGCGGCGAATGCGCTCGCCGAGCAGGCCAAGCGGCTCGACGTGGCGGTGATCCTGGTCGGGCATGTGACCAAGGAGGGCAGCCTCGCGGGGCCGCGGGTGCTCGAGCATCTGGTCGACTGCGTGCTGCGCTTCGAGGGCGAGCGGGAACGCACCTGGCGGACTTTGAGGGCGATCAAGAATCGCTTCGGGGCGACCTCGGAGGTGGGGGTCTTCGAGATGCGCTCCGGAGGCCTGACCGAAGTGCTCGATCCGTCTGCCCGTTTTGTCGAGGAAGCGACCGGTGCCCAGGGATCGGTGGTGCTCGCCTCGATGGAGGGGACGCGCCCGGTCCTGGTCGAAGTTCAGGCGCTGGTTTCACCCTCAGAGCTGGAAATTCCGCGAAGAGTCGTCAACGGGATCGACCGCAACCGTCTCAGCATGATCCTGGCCGTTCTGGCCCGTCACGCAAGACTCGGGCTCGGCACCGCCGACGTCTTCGTGAACGTGGTCGGCGGGGTACGGGTCGATGAGCCAGGGGCGGATCTCGCGGTGGCGCTGGCGGTCGCATCCGCTCAGCGCGGCGAACCGCTCGCAGGCCCGGACGGGCGGCCCCTGGCCTGCTTCGGAGAGTTGGGTCTGACCGGTGATCTCAGGTATGTCGCCCACGCCGACCGGCGGGTCTCGGAGGCGGCCAAATTCGGCCTCGCACCGGTGATCGGGCCGCGGGGCGGGGAGGTGCTCGACGGCCTGGCGCCGTGTGCGACGGTGCGACAGGCCCTGAAAGTCGCTTTTTCCGGAAATCAGGCGCTCAAGCCCGCCGCTGCGGCTTGAGCGTGAAGTTCAGCCTCGGCTAAATTCGGCTCAGGGGGCGGGATTCGGGAAGTTCAGCCGGTTGGCAACCGAGCGCCCAGAACCACGCCAGACCGCATTAGAATGCGGAATCTGGCATAATTCTATGAATGTCATCGGCAGTTCAAAGTGATCTCGCTCATCTTTCAGAGCGTCAGGATCCCAGGCTGCTGCGTGCGATCGATGCGGTTGCCCCGGGCACCGATCTGCGTGAGGGTATCGACAACATCCTTCACGCGCGCACCGGTGGACTGATCGTAGTCGGCGAGACCGAGGATTTCGCCTTCATGCTTTCCGGTGGCATCAAGCTGGACATCGACTACAGCCCGGCCATGCTCTACCAGGTGGCGAAGATGGACGGGGCGATCCTGGTCAACGCAGACGGCAGCAAGATCACCTGGGCCAACGTGCAGATGATGCCCGATCCGACCATCCACTCGGTTGAGACCGGCACCCGCCATCGCACCGCCGAGCGCATCTCGAAACAGGTCGACGCCCTGGTCATCGCCATCTCGGAGCGGCGGCAGGTCGTCTCCCTCTACCTCGACGGGGTCAAGTACATCCTTCAGGACATCCCGGCCGTCCTGGCCAAGTCGAACCAGGCCTTGGCCACGTTGAACAAGTACCGCACCCGCCTCGACGAGCTTTCCAGCCGCCTGACCCGGGCAGAGTTCAGCGGCGGCGTCGTGCTTTACGACGCCTTGGCCGTGCTCCAGCGCTCCGAGCTGGTCTCGCGCATGGCGACAGAGGTCGAGCGCTACGTGATCGAACTCGGCACCGAGGGCCGGCTGATCGAGATGCAGCTCGAAGAGACGATGGTTGGCGTCGCCGCGGAGCGGCTGGCGCTGATGCGGGACTACTCGGTCGAGGACACCGAGGAGAACGTCCAGTACATGCTCGAGCAGCTGGCGGCGCTGCCGCATCAGGACGTGCTCGACTTCGGGCGCCTGGCCGAACTGCTCGGTTACGACCGCAAGGTCAACACGCTCGACCTGGTCACCGAGCCCCGTGGTTACCGCCTGCTGGGCCAGGTGCCTCGTCTGCCGCGCCTGGTGGTCCAGAAGATCGTCCAGAACTTCGGCAACGTCGAGGAGGCCCTGCGGGCCAACGACGAGGAACTTGCCGCTGTCGACGGCGTCGGCCCGGCCCGCGCCAAGGAGATCCGCGAAGGCGTGCGGAGACTCCAGGAGACAGTGATGGCCGACCGGTTTTTGAACACATGACGACGGAGATGTCGTCAGCTAAGAGACAAAGGAGCATCTGATTTCCGATTCAGACGCAGTGAACGGCGAAGAAGTGACCGAGGAAGATCTCGATCTTGCTCCGTACGTGTGCGATTTCGAGGAAGGCGACAAGGTCGTCTATCCGCACCACGGCGCAGGCGTTGTTCTGAAGAAGGCTGATGCCGAGCTCATGGGAGAGACTCGCGAGTACCTGACGATCAAGATTCTGCACAACGACCTGACGGTCAAGGTCCCGACCGAGAAGGCCGGCGAGGCTGGGCTGCGGCGGGTCATCGACGAGGACGAGATCAAGAAGGTGATTTCGGTGCTGTCGGATGAGGTTTCCGACATGCCGAAAAACTGGAACCGCCGGTTCAAGTACAACAAGGAAAAGATCAAGACGGGTGACGTCTTCGAACTGGCCGAAGTGGTCCGCAACCTCGCCCTGCGCGAGATGGAGAAGGGCCTTTCGACCGGCGAGAAGCAGATGTACACCCGGGCCAAGAAAATCCTCGCCTCCGAGTTCATGTACGCCCTCGACAAGGACGAAGAGGGAGCCGAGAGCTACCTCGACAACCTGCTCGAGGAGCGCTACGAAGCGTCGGTGGCGGCGGCTGCGGCCTAGGCTGCAGCCCGGGCCGCCCACGGCTCGATGGGGGTTCCAGCACTGATAGTGGCCGCCGGTTCCGGGCAGAGGCTCGGTGCCGGTGGGCCCAAGGCCCTGGTCGAATTGGCCGGACGGCCGCTCTACGCCTGGTCGGTGGACGCCTTTCGCGAGGCGACCCACATCGACCGCATCTTCGTCGCTGTGCCTCCGGGGCGGTCTGGCCAGTTCACCGAGCCCGGGATCACCACCGTCGAAGGAGGCGAAACTCGCTCCCACTCGGTCGCCAAGGGACTTGCCGCGATCACCGCTGAGGGCGACCCCGGACTGGTCGTGGTCCATGATGCGGCCCGTCCACTGGTCAGCCCGGCCCTGATCGACGCCGCCGTGATCGGCCTCGACTCCGACCCCGGTCTCCATGCCCTGATCGCCGCGACCCCGGTGACGGATACCGTGAAGCGGCTCGGTGAGGAAGGGGTGGTGGCTGAGACGCTGGACCGCTCGCAACTGGTCGCGGTGAAGACCCCGCAAGTTTTCCGGGTCGAGATCCTCCGGCGGGCGCTCGAGTCGGGCGATCTCGCCGCGGCGACCGATGACGCGGCGCTGGTCGAGGCGGCCGGAGGGTCGGTCGGCGTGATCGAATCTCCGTCCGGCAATATCAAGGTGACCGTTCCCGGCGACCTCGAGCTGGCCGCCTACTTCCTCGAAAGATCCCGATGACCGAAACGGCAATCACCGACTATCACCTCCATCTGCGCGGAGACGACCTCACCGCCCGGGCGGACGACCATTTCAATGCCGAGAACATCGCCCGTTACGTCGAGGCGGCCACGGCGGCCGGGGTGACCGACCTCGGCTGCGCGGAGCACATGTACCGCTTCACCGAGGCCCTCACGGTCTGGCGCCACCCCTTCTGGGACGAGTGGGCGATCGACGACATCGACCAATACGTTGAAGCGGTGAAGGCCAGCCCGATCAAACTCGGGATCGAGGGGGACTACATCCTCGGTGCCGAAGAGAAGCTTGCGGCGATGCTCGGTCCGCGGCCCTTCGACTATGTAGTCGGCTCGGTCCACTTTCTCGGCGATTACTCGCTGGACACCGAGGAGTACACGATCTGGGACGGCACCCAGGACGCGAACGACATCTGGCGCCGTTACTTCGAAACCCTGGCCAGCGCCGCCCGGTCGGGCCTCTTCGACATCCTCGCCCACCCGGACCTGGTCAAGGTCTGGGGGCGGGCCGGCCGGTTGCCCTCGGTCGATCCCCGGACCATGTACGAACCAGCGATCGAAGCGATAGCTGAATCCGGCATCGCGGTCGAGGTTTCCACCGCGGGTCTGCGCAAAGGGGTGGGCGAGATCTATCCCGCGCCCGCCTTCATGGAGATGTGCGTCGAGGCGGGTGCGGTCTTCGCGCTTTCGTCGGACGCCCATGAGCCGGGCCAGATCGGCTTCCGGTATCCGGAGGCGCTCGAGTTCCTTTCGTCCCATGGGGTCGGCCAAATCGCCGTCTTCGAAGGTCGCGAGCGAAAGCTGGTGCCGGTCAGCGAACTGAAGATTCTGGGGAACACCGCCGGGGAGGGAGATTGAGATGGCGATCAGCGTCGGCATCGGATATGACAGCCACCGCTTCGCGGAGGGTCGCAGGCTGATCCTCGGTGGGGTCGAGATTCCTCACGAAAAGGGCCTCGCCGGCCACTCCGACGCCGATGCCCTCACCCATGCGGTGATCGACGCGATCCTCGGGGCCGCCGGACTCGGTGACATCGGCGAGGTCTTCCCCGACACCGATCCGGCCTGGGAGGGGGCGGACTCGATCGGCCTGCTCAGCACGGTGGTCGGGATGCTGCGCGGTCCGGTCGTGAACATCGACGCCACCCTGATATGCGAACAGCCGAAACTCGGCCCGCACCGCTCCGCGATGGTCTCAAGACTTTCCGAGGCATCTGGTGGCCGGGTCAGCGTCAAAGCGACGACGAACGAACAGATGGGCTGGATCGGCCGAGGCGAAGGAATCGCCTGCATGGCCGTCGCCACGGTCGACCTCGACTAGAGGCCCAACCCGCGCCGGGTCTCTTCCCAAGTAAAGTTTCCCCTCTATGAACCCAGTCAAGTCGGCATTGGAAGCCGTTTCCAGCAAGGCTTTCGAGCTCAGGACCCTGCGCAGGGCGGGAGTGGTCGGCGGACTCGGGCCGACCAGCCTTCCGGTCGCGGCTTCCGCCTTCATCCGTGGTGGCACCACGCCGGCGACGGCGATCCGTATCGCCGCGGCCAAGCACGGCGATCGCACATACCTGGTCGACGAGAAGGGCACGCTCACCTTCGAGGAGGTACACCGCCGGAGCAATGCGCTGGCCCATGCTTTCGCCGGTCTCGGCATCGGACCGGGTGACGGCCTGGCCCTGATGTGCCGCAACCATCGTGGCTTCGTCGAGAGCAACCTTGCCGGTTGGAAGCTGGGCGCCAACGTGATCCTGTTGAACACGATGTTTTCCGGTCCGCAGCTGGCCGACGTAGTCGAGCGCGAGGACGCCAAGGTAGTGGTGCTCGACCAAGAGTTCGAGGATCTGCTCGCCGGCGTCTCGGAGGGGGTCGGCCGGGTTTGCGGGTTCGAGGACGAGCCCGGCACCTCGAACTTGCCCAGCCTTGAGGATCTGATCGCCTCGAACGAGGATTCCGAATTGCCCTGGCCGGCGCAAAAGGGTCGCAACGTGATCCTCACCTCGGGGACGACCGGCACCCCCAAGGGCGCTCAGCGTCCGGCCCCGAGTGGTCTCTCGGTCATGGTCGGCATGCTGGACCGGATCCCGCACTTCTCCGGCGAGACCATGGTGATGGCAGCGCCCCTGTTTCATTCGTGGGGGTACCTGAACTCGATCATCGGTACCTCGGTCGGAGCTCGGCTGGTGCTTCAGCGCCGTTTCGATCCGGCTCAGACGATGGAGCTGGTCGATGAGTTCGAGGCCGATGCGATCGCTGCCGTGCCGGTCATGCTCCAGCGCATCCTCGAATTGGACGAGGAGACGAGCCGCGGCTTCCGGGCCGAGAATCTGAAGATCGTCACCCTGTCCGGCTCCGCCCTGCCGGGAGGCCTTGCCACCGCCTGGATGGACCGTTACGGCGAGAACATCTACAACTTCTACGGTTCGACCGAGGTCGCGATGGGTTCGATCGCTACCCCTGAGGATCTCCGCAAAGACCCTTCGACCGCCGGGCGGCCGCCCTATGGCACGTCGGTGCGACTGATCGACGAGGCGGGCGAGGAAGTGCCCGTCGGCGTCACCGGGCGGATCTTCATCCGCAACGAGATGACCTTCGACGGCTACACCGGCGGTGGAGGCAAGGAAAGCCTCGACGGTTTCCTCTCCAGCGGAGACATCGGCCATTTCGATTCGGACGGTCTCCTCTTCATCGACGGTCGCGACGACGAGATGATCGTGTCCGGGGGCGAGAACGTGTTCCCGGCCGAGGTCGAGGATCTGATCGCCGGCCACGAGCAGGTCGTCGAAGCGGCGGTGATTGGGGTCTCCGACGAAAAGTTCGGCCAAGCACTTCGTGCCTACGTGGTCTTGAAGGAGGAGCACATCCTCGACGAAACCGAGATCCGCGCCTTCGTCAAGTCCAACCTCGCTTCCTTCAAGGCGCCCCGCGACGTGATCTTCGTGCCCGACCTCCCGAGAAACGCCACCGGCAAGATTCTCAAGCGCGAACTCGCCTAAGCGTGCAGGTGCTAGTTTTCGAGTGACGATGAGCGATTCCACCCCAGCTCCGTCGGAGGAAAAAGCCGCATCGAGCAACGGGCTGCCGCCCGAACTACGCCAGCTCGGCGAATCCTCCGGCAAACTCAGCTCGAGGATCGAGGCCCTCGCGAAGGAACTGACCGCCAGTGAAGCTCGTGCCCGCGAGGCCGAGGTCGCCGCGCGTGAGTCCGAACTCAAGGCGCTGGCCGCGGCCCGCGATTCGGTCGTTCAGGCCCGCAACGAGCGGCAGAAGGCGGAGGCCGCGAAGGCTTCGGCCGCGACCGCCGATCAGCGGGTCGAAGCGGTCCGCGCTCAGGCCGCGCGCGACGTCGCCGAAGCCCGCGAGGACATCAAGACAAAGGCCCGCGAGACCCTGCGCAAGCTGAGCGCGGAAGCCCGCGAGAAGATCGAGGCCTCCCGCGAGGCCCGGCTCAAGGCGGAGGAAAGGGTCAAGGAACTCGAGCAGAAGGACGCTGACCAGCGCGAGGCCCAGGCCAAGATCGAAGCGGATCTGAAGCGAGTGGAAGGAACCCTCAAACAGGAGCGCGAGACCCGCGATGAGGCGTTGGCGAAGGTCGCCGCCGAAGGCGAGGAACGGCTTGCCGCCAGGACCAGACATCTGGAGGAGGTCGCGGAGCGCCTGGCCAAGGAAGCCCGCCAAGCGGCTGAACGCGAAGCCAAGAACCGGATCGAGGCCTACGAGGAGAAGACTCGCAAGGCGCAGGAGCGGGCCGCCCAGGCGGAAGCTCACGCCAACGAGTTCGAGTCGCTCGCGCGGCAGAAGATCGCCGAGATCGAGGCCGAGGTCGATCGCCGGGTTATGGAGGGCACCGAGCAGGTCCGTCGCGAGGCGGCCGAACGGGTCGACCAGTTGATCGAGCGTTTTGGCCGCGAAGCCGAAGAGGAGGCCCGACGGCGAGCCGACGAGAGGCTGCGCGAAGAGGACGAGCGGATCCAGCGCGAAGCCGAGCGACGGGCCGAACTGGCTCGCAAGTCGGCCGAGGACGATGTCCAAGCGGCGGCCGACCGGGCCCGACAAGAGGCGCTCTCCGCTGCTTCAAGCACCGCCCCCGATTGGGAGCGTTCGGATAGCGCCGAAGGCGAAGGCGGTCCCGCTCCCCGGCGTCGTCGGGGCGGCCCCGGCTCCGGCGGCTACCGCACCTTCTGAGTTGGCCCCGCGTCTCACAGCCCGGCCCTGAGTTGACCGGCCCCACCCGCATGCGCGAAGTCAAGGTCAAGGACACGATGAGCGGGAATCTCCTCTCGCTCCCGACCGAAGGCGAGATCGGGATCTACGCCTGCGGCCCGACGGTCTACAGCCGCATCCACATCGGCAACGCAAGACCATTCGTGGTCTTCTCGCTACTCGCCCGCTTCTTGAAGAGCGAGGGCTACCCGGCGAAGCTGGCGATCAACGTCACCGACGTCAACGACAAGATTTACAAGGCTGCAGCCGAACGCGGCATTGCCTCCTCGGAACTCGCGGCGGAGATGACCGCCGCATACTTCGAGGACACCGGACGCCTCGGACTCGGCCGACCCGACGCCGAACCCCTGGCCACCGACACGATCGGCCCGATCGTCGATCTGATCGCCACCCTGGTCGACGAGGGTCACGCATATGAATCCGGTGGTGATGTCTATTTCGCGGTCCGCAGTTTCGATGGCTACGGCAAGCTTTCGCACCGCCCGACCGAGGAGATGGAGCAGGGTGAAGGCGACGATGCCGGTTCGCTGAAGCGTGACCCCCTCGATTTCGCCCTGTGGAAGACGAAGAAGGAGGGCGAGGACACGGCGTGGGATTCCCCCTGGGGCCCGGGCCGGCCGGGCTGGCACATCGAGTGCTCGGCCATGGCCGAGGCGGAGCTGGGTCAGCCGTTCACGATCCACGGCGGCGGTTCCGACCTGGTCTTTCCGCATCACGAAAACGAGATCGCCCAATCGGAGGCCGCGCGCGGTAGGGAACTGGCCCGGATCTGGATGCATAACGGGATGATCGAAACCGGCTCGGAGAAGATGTCGAAGTCGGTCGGCAACATCTTCCAGCTCTCCGAGGCAATCGACCGCTTCGGAGCCGAGGCCGTGGTCGCCTACCTGATTTCCGGTCACTACCGGCAGCCGCTCGCCTTCGGCGAAGAGCCGCTGGAACAGGCCGCGGCGGGCAACGAACGGCTGCGGAACTTCCTGCGGGAGAACCCGCCGGGTGGCGAGCAGGGTGCCGACGCTGCTGCCGCCGCCGATCGTTTTCGTGACGCGTTGGCCGACGATTTCAACACGCCGCGAGCGATGCGGGAGGCCTTCGACCTGGTCCGGGCCGCCAACCAGCGCCCCGGTGACCCGGCCCTGGCGGGTGCCGGCACCGCTCTGGCCGGCATGCTCGACCTGGTCGGGCTGGGCGCGCTGGCCGAGAGCGGGAAGGAAGGCCCGGACGCCGCCGCCTTGGACTTGCTCGCGGCCAGAAACCAGGCTCGTGAGACCAAGGATTGGGATCGAGCAGACGAGATTCGCGATCAACTGGCCGAACTCGGCTGGGAGGTACGGGACGGCGCCGAAGGCGCCCGGCTGGTGCCTCGCGACTGATGAGCGGCCCGGGCTGAGATGGCGAACGAGATCATCTACGGTCGCAATCCAGTCGAGGAGGCCGAAAGGGGACGCCGAGGGGTGTTGCGGACCTGGAAGGCGCCCGAGACCTCAGATACCAAGCTGCTCGATCTCTGCGGCTCGAGTGATCACCAGGGGATCGTGGCCGAGGTCGAGCCTTACCCGTATGTGGCGGGCGAGGAGCTGCTGGAAGGTGAGAACGCGCTGGTGGTCGTCCTCGACCAGATCCAGGACCCACGCAACCTCGGCGCGGTGTGCCGATCGGCCGAGGCGGCCGGGGCGAGTGGGGTGGTGATCCCCGACCGCCGGGCGGCATCGGTAACCGCGGCCGCCGCAAAGGCCTCGGCCGGGGCTGTCGAGCACCTCAAGATCGCCCGGGTCCGCAACATCAGCGACTGGATCACCGAGGCCAAAGACGCGGGCTTCTGGATCTGGGGCGCCGACGGCCGGGCCGACCAGGCCCCATGGCAGGTCGACCTGACCGGCAAGACCGCGCTCGTGCTCGGCACCGAGGAGAAGGGACTGCGACCCCGGGTGGCCGATTCCTGCGACGGCCTGATCGCGATCCCGCAGGTCGGGCAGGTCGATTCGTTGAACGTCTCGGTTGCTGCCGCGGTCCTGATTTTCGAAGCGATCCGCCAGCGGTCCTGAGTCCCTCAGGACTTCCTTTCCGTGCAAGCCCGCTTGCATTTTTGGAGGCATCGGGTTGACAGAACTCTGCGCGCGTGTAAACTAATCCCCAGATAAAGGGTGAACCTCGACTTGAGTGTGAGGTTCATCTGTCAGCAAGGGCGTCCAGGGGAGGTAAGTGGCGCCACAGGCCTTCTTCTAAAGGAGAATGTGCGGTGGCTACCCCAACCTCAATTTCCCAAAATCAAGCCGTTTCCGACGTTCCTGCTCGATCCTTCGGGACTGGGTCTAACCCTCGACTTGAGCCTAATGATGAGACCCTTGTGGCCTTCGCCAAGCGCGGCAAGAAGGACGCCGCGGACCGGCTGGTCCGTCGTTATCAGGGGTTCGTCCGACTCAAGGCCTCCTCCTACTTCCTGGTCGGCGGCGATTCCGACGACCTGATTCAGGAGGGTCTGCTCGGCCTCCACAAGGCGATCCGCGACTACCGCACCGACCGCGAATCGAGTTTCCGCAACTTCGCGGAGCTCTGCATCACCCGTCAGATCATCACCGCGGTCAAGACCGCGACCCGCAACAAGCATGTCCCGCTCAACCAGTACGTCTCTTTCGGGCAGTCCCCTGCTTCGAATTCCGAGTCGGAAACCACGATGGAGGAGATCCTGCCCGGACCGAGCGCTTTCGATCCGGTCAATCAGGCGATCTCCTCGGAAGAGCTGGCCTCCCTGGTCTCCTGCCTTCAGTCGACCCTTTCGGAAATGGAGAGCAGCGTGCTCGGTTACTACCTCGAGGATCGCTCCTACGAGGATGTCGCGGCCCTGCTGGGTTGCGAGACCAAGACCGTCGACAACGCCCTTCAGCGAGTCAAGCGCAAGGTCAGCAAGCACCTCGAGTCCCGCGACGTAGCGGTCTGACCCCTGAAAGCCAGGCCTGTCAGGCCGCCGATCCCGGCCGGACCGCACCCGACCGGGGCCCAAAGCCTGCCGGGCTGTCAGAATCCCGCCTCCTGCCCGGCTAGCTCAATTGGCTAGAGCACCTGTCTTGTAAACAGGAGGTTTCCGGTTCGACCCCGGAGCCGGGCTTTGGTTTGTCGATCCGAGACTCGGCGATACTGGGGGTATGGCTGTCAAGCGCATCATTCCCTACTTCGAGTCGTCGGATCTTGAGGCGACGCGGGCGTTCTACACCGAGGTACTCGGTCTCGAAGAAGGGGCGTACGGGGGTGGTTACGTCGGTTTCGGATCCGGTCAGGCTCAGGTCGTCTTCGGCCCAGACAACGAGATGCCGGTTCTGCCCGACATGGGTGTGGATCTCGGTTCGCGGGAAGCCGTCGACGCCGCATACGTAGAAGCGACCGGGGCCGGTCGCGAGGTGATCTACGGGCCGGTCGATGAGCCTTGGGGAGTCCACCGCTTCTTCGTCCGCGACCCCGACGGCATCGTCGTCAGCGTGCTCGCGCACGACTGACGACGATTGGATGGGAACTCCCGGCCGACCTGCCGCGCGTAACCTCACGCGTGCAGCGACGGACGGTAGGTGAGTTCCTGAATATCTCCGTCCAGGGTGCGGCTTTCGATCAGTTCGAGGTCGAAGTCTTCCGCGCCACCGAATATTGGCTGGGCACCGGTCCGGCCCGTGATCACCGGGTAGACCGTGACCCGGACGCGGTCGACGAGCCCGGCTGCCATCAACGCTCGGTTCATAGAGAGACTTCCGTGTGAGCAGATCGGCAGGTCGGACTCCTCCTTGAGGCGGGATACGACTTCGACGGCGTCACCGCTCAGCACGGTTGCGTCCAGCCCATCGATCGGCCGTTCCAGCGAGGTTGAGACCACGATCGTCGGCAGGTTCGTCATCTGGGTTACCCAAGGGTCCCGGACGTCGGAGTACTCGTCACTCGAGGCCAACATGCGGGCAAAAACGCGATACGTGTTGGCGCCGAAGACCATCCGCTGCTCTTCTTCGTACAGCGCGAGCCGGTGGTCGAGCAGTTCCGGGCCTTGCTTGCCCCAGTAACCGGTCCAGTCGCTGCCGCTGGCCACGGAGCCGAACCCGTCCAGGCTGGAAAAGACATCGAAGGTGTAGGTGGCGGTCATTTCATTCTCCTCGCTTCGGGCTGGAAGCCTCCTGTCGACTTCCTTTACCCCATAGACGAACGGGAACCAGCGAAATCGACATCCCCTAAATTTCTCAGCCCCACATCCGTGGATCCTGGGTCGGGTCCGCGTACCGAGGCGGATGGATCCACCGGGAGAGCCTCGAGCTTGTGGCAGCAGCTCCGGAGGTTCTATTGGAGGTCAGGATTCAGTCGACCAGCAGGCAGACGATGCTGACGGCCTTTTCTACGTCCGGGGTGTCTTCGGTCAAGGCGTCGTTGTAGATGAAGCCTTCGATGATTCGGATCATCGCGTAGCCGAGGTCGCCGGCCGAGGCGCGGAGTTGAATCGAGCCGCTCGCTTCTTCCTCGCGCAGGATCTCGGCGAAGCGTTCGACCACGGTCGACTGCACCAGGCTGCCGCGGGTCAGGACGAGCCGGAACGCGAGCTCGGTCTCGTTGCGGACGAAGCGCCGGTGCGGCTCGAAATTGACGATCGATTCGACGAAAGCCCGGGTGAAGAGCTCGATCCGTTCGAGACCTCGCTTGCCCTCGGCGGCCTCGCGTCCGATCCGGACCGCCTCCTCGCCGAAGAAACAGAGCACCTCGGAAAGCAATTGGTCCCGGGGGCCGGTCCAGCGGTAGAGCGTGGTCTTAGAAATACCCAGGTCCTGGGCCAGCTTCTCCATGTCCAGTCGCGGCCCGCGGACGAAGGCCCGAAGCGCGGCCCGGAAGGCGTCGGCCGGCGTCGCCCGGGGCGCACCGCCGCCCGCCGCTTCTTCCAAATGGGCGGCAAAGGCCTTCGAAGTGGAGGTGACGGCGGCTTCCATCGGATCGGACTCTACAAGGCGCTGTTACGGAAATGTGGAATCACACGGAAGTGTACGAATATGATATTTGTTCACCGGCGCACCGAAAATCCAGTGCGTCTACACACGATCGGACAGGAGAGAGTGGGATGAGAAAAAAGCTGATCGCGGCGGTTGCCGTGCTGACCGCAGTGATGCTCACGGGGATGGCCGGGACTTCCGCGGCCTCTGCGCACAGCAAGCCGCCCTTCTACCCGATCGACAAGAAGACGATCAAGGTTCCGTCGGACGTCCAGCCCTGGTTGCCGACATACACCCCGGATGGCAGGAACATCCTCTTCCAAAATCAGCTCGACGGCAGCACCTGGACGACCACGAAGGCAGGCAAGAAGACCTACTGCATCACCTGCGATTTCTCCGACCGGCCCGAGATCTTCGGGGGCTTCACGTATGCGTTTCCGGACAACAAGCGTCTCTTCGTGAGCCACGAGCTCGGCAGCCTCGGGGGTGTCGACAGCGGACCGAACACCGACGCCTGGATCCTCGAATGCTCGCCCAGCATCTTCACCTGCCAGAGCCATCGGTACCTGCCGGTCGACATGTCTGACGACAAGGCCGGGGTGCCGCTGATCGTCCAGCGCCGCACCTGGCACTTGGCGCCCGACGGAGTCCACCTCGGCTGGATGGACATCCGGCTGGACGGCACAATCATGATCGTCGGCAAAATCACCCGGCTCGACGACCGCTACAAGGTGGTCGATCAGAAAGCAGTCAACCCGTACCGGCCGACCTCACCAACCGATACCAATGCCGCGAACTGGGCCGGGGACAACCAACTCTGGGAGCTGAAGAGTTTCGCCGACGGCGGAGCTTCGGTTCTCGCGGTCGGGGGCGGCGCCTACAACGTCGACCAGGTCAAGATCAACCTCGAGACCGGAAAGGAAACCCGGATCACCGCGAACCCCGATTGGGATGAGGACGGGGCAATTTCACCGGACGGTCGGATGGATGTTCTCTACTCGTGGCGGACCCGCCATCGGGTCGATGCGCTCGGTTGGATCCCGCAGATCGACTCGTTCGTCGAAATGCCGGTGGGCGC
>Ga0182738_1001968_pt1 | contig 24944 bp, 23 predicted proteins | sample eDN5th30CBELigMG_FD_128876 | JGI IMG/M metagenome (GOLD analysis project Ga0182738, IMG submission 128876) | Enriched Miracle-Growth compost microbial communities from Emeryville, California, USA - eDNA 5th pass 30_C BE-Lig MG (version 2)... ...
CAGGCCGTCAAAACGTGCCCGATCAAGGCGCAAAGCGCAGCCATAGCTCGGGCTATGGCGAGCATTTGCAACGCGGAGCGGGTGCGTTTTGGCGGGATGAGCGGGCATGTCGGGTTCGTTCACGCCTTCTCAGGGCTTCGGGGCGAGGGCGCCGTCGCGGGCGGCCTGCGGCGCGTCGGGGCGCGCCCAGCCGCCGCCGAGGGCGCGGTAGAGCGACACCCAGGCCTGGGCGCGCTCGCGCTGCAGGCCGACGCGGGCGGTCTGCGCGGCGAAGAGGGTGCGGCGCGATTCCTCCAGCTCGAACTGGCTGGCCATGCCGCTGCGCCAGCGGGATTCGGTGGCGTCGAAGGAGGCCTGGTAGTCCTTCACCGCGCGCTCGGCGTCGGCGCTGCGCTCGTCGGTGGCCTGGAGGTTGGTCAGGGCCTCTTCCACTTCCTTGACGGCCTGGCGCACGCCGGCGCGGTACTGCGCGGCCGCCTCCTCGTAGCGGGCCTTGGCCGCCTCGGTGTTGGCGGCGCGCGTGCCGCCGTCGAAGATCGGCACCGTGAGCGCCACGGGGCCGATGCTCCAGGTGTCCAGCGTCTCGCGGAAGCCGCTCACGCGCAGCTGCATGCGGCCGATGGAGCCGGTGAGCGACAGGCGTGGATAGCGCTGCGCCTGCATCTGGCCCACCTCGGCGCTGGCGGCGGCCACGGCGAGTTCGGCGGCGTAGACGTCCGGCCGCTGGGCCAGCGTCTGCGCCGGCACGCTGCTCACGGGGTGCAGCGCGGGCAGGGCGAGGTCGACGGGGCGCTCGTCGAGCCGGCGCGCGAGGTCCTGCGCGTCCAGCCCGGTCAGCGCCACCAGGCCCTGGCGCAGCACCTGGCACTGGGCGCGTTGCTGCACCAGGCGGCCGCTCGCGTCGGCGGCGCCGGCACGGGCCAGCGCGGCGTCGGCCGGCGCGGTGAAGCCGGCGTCGGCCGAGAGCTGGGTGAGGCGGGCGCTTTCCTGGCGCGAGCGCGTGTCCGATTCCGCCACGGCGAGTTGGCGCGCGCAGGCGCGTTCGGCGAAATAGGCGTTCGCCGTCTCGGCGGCGACGGCCACGCGCGCGTCGTGCCACTTCGCCTCGCTGGCCGCCAGGCGCGAGGCGGCGGCGTCGCGGCCGGCGCGCAGGCCGCCGAAGAGGTCGATCTCCCAGCTCGACTGCAGGCCGGCCTGCAGGACGGTGACCGCCGGGATGGCGCCGGACGCGCCCAGGCCGGCGCTTCCCGTGTCGCCGGTGCCGGTGCCCGTGCCGCCGACGCCGCTGGTCGGCGAGGCGCTGCGGGTGGCGGACAGCGTGCCTTCCAGATTGGGCGCCAGCGCCGCGCCGGCTTGCACGCGGCTGGCGCGCGCCTCGGCGATGCGCGCGGCGGCGCTGGCCACGCTGGGGCTGGCCGCCTGGGCGGCATCGACGAGGTCGGCCAGCAGCGGGTCGCCGGCCTGGCGCCACCACTGGTCGAGCGAGGACAGCGAGCCGCCGTGCGCCAGCGCCTCGGCCGGCACCGGCGACTGCCAGCGTGCCGGCACCGGCGCCTCGACCTGGGCCGGCGGGCGGCCCAGCGCGCAGCCGGCCAGCGCCAGCGCGGCCAGGCACAGGCCGGCGCACCTGAAGAGAGGGGCAGGGGGAAGGAAGCGGTTCATGCGGTGGTGGTGCGGGCGCGGGTGCGCCGGATGCGTGTGGCCGCCGGCGGCGTGGGCACGGGCGCGCGCCGCTTCGCCTCGGCCTCGACGAGCGCGGCGGCGTACTGCGCGAGCCGCTGCGCCCACAGATCGATGTCCTGCGCGCGGCGCATCAGCGAGGGGCGCACGGCGAGCACGAAGTCGTTCGCCACGAACAGTTGCAGCGCCAGGCCGGTGATGGCCAGCGCCAGGCGGTGGATGTCGTCGTCGGCCTTCACGCCCAGGTGCCGGCACAGGATGCGCACCAGCGCGGCGTGCGGGCCCTTGATGTCGCGCTCGAACTCCTTGGCCCACTGGCTGGTGGGCTCGAGCATCTCGCGCATGTGCAGCCGCATGCACTGGCGCACGATCTCGCCGCGCTTGAGCGGCTCGACGTAGCTGGAGAGGAAGCGGCGCAACGCCTCGCCGACCTCCAGCCCGGGCGCGTCGTACAGTGCGACCAGGTCGCCGGCGCTGCCGCCCATGGGCTCGCTGAAGCAGGCCGCGTACAGGCCGGCCTTGTCGCCGAAGTAGTAGCTGATGGCCGCGAGGTTGGCGCCGGCGGCCTGCGCGATCTCGCGCGTGGAGGTCTTGGCGAAGCCGCGCTCGGCGAACAGGCGCAGCGCGGCCAGCAGCAGGCGCTTGCGCGCCTCCAGGCCGTCGCTGCGCGCGCCGCGCGCCGCCGTGATCGGGGGGATGGGCATCGAGGGGCGGAGTAGAGCACGAAGGTCAATCGTTTGATTGAACTCGGCCACAGCGCCTACAGGGGCATTGCCTGTCCGCCTGCATTGTGGACGGGCCCTGCCGGCGCATTGATGACGATGGCGTGGCGGATTGATGCCGGATGCGCAGGCTACGATCGTGCGCCATGGCCGCCGCATCCCCATCGCCCGCGCTGCCGCTGGACGCCGAGGGCATCCTCGCGCTGGCGGCGCGTTCCATGTTCCAGCTGTTCTCCAGCATCAGCCAGGGCATGTTCCTGATCGACCGCACGGGGCGCATCGTGTGGGTCAACGAGGGCTACCGCCGCTTCCTGCCCGACCTGGGCTTCGCCTCGGTCGACCAGTTCCTCGGCCACATGGTGGAGGACGTGATCCCCAACACGCAGATGCGCCGCGTGCTGGAGACGGGCGAGCCGGTGCTGGTTGACCTGCTCACCAACAAGGCCGGCACCTTCGTCGTCAGCCGCCTGCCGCTGCGCGACGAGCGCCCGGACGGCACGCCGGGCGAGCTGATCGGCGCCATCGGCATCGTGCTGTTCGACCATCCGCAGACCACGCTGCAGCCGCTGATCAGCAAGTTCGCGCTGCTGCAGCGCGACCTGGACGAGGCGCGGCGCGAGCTGGCCAGCCAGCGCGCCCGCGCGGCGCGCGGCGGCGAGGCGCCGCGCCAGGCCAAGTACAGCCTGGCCAGCTTCATCGGCAGCAGCCCGGCGGCGTCGGAGGTCAAGCGCCACGCGCGCCGCGCCGCACAGTCCTCCAGCCCGGTGCTGCTGCTGGGCGAGACGGGCACGGGCAAGGAATTGCTGGCGCACGCGATCCACGGCGCCTCGGCGCGCGCGGCGGGGCCCTTCGTCAGCGTCAACATCGCAGCCGTGCCCGACACGCTGCTGGAGGCCGAGTTCTTCGGCTTCGCGCCCGGCGCCTTCACCGGCGCCGACCGGCGCGGGCGCGAGGGCAAGTTCAAGTTCGCCGACGGCGGCACGCTGTTCCTGGACGAGATCGGCGACATGCCGCCGACCGTGCAGGCCAAGCTGCTGCGCGCGCTGCAGGAGGGCGAGATCGAGCCGCTGGGCTCCAACCGGCTGGTGCCCTTCGACGCGCGGGTGATCGCCGCCACCTCGCGCGACCTGCCGGAGATGGTGCGCCAGGGGCGCTTCCGCGAAGACCTGTACTACCGCCTGAACGTGCTGCCCATCCGCGTGCCGCCGCTGCGCGAGCGGCGCGCCGACATCCCGGCGCTGGTGGAGGCGCTGGGCGAGGAGATGGCGCAGCGCACCGGCGACGCGCCGCCGGAGCTGCTGCCGGACGCGCTGGCGCTGCTGGCCGGGCAGCGCTGGCGCGGCAACATCCGCGAGCTGCGCAACGTGCTGGAGCAGGTGGCGATGCACAGCGACTCGCAGCGGGTGGACGCGGCGCAGCTCACGCGCATCCTGCGGCAGGCGGGGGCGGGCGAGGTCGCGCCGGCCGCGCCGCCGGAGCCGGGCGATGCGGCGCAGGACGAGGCGGCCCTGCTGCGCCCGCTGGCCGAGCAGGTCGCGGGACTGGAGCGGCGGGCGATCCAGGCGGCGCTGGCGCACACCGGCGGCAACAAGCTCAAGGCGGCGCGACTCTTGGGCATCTCCCGCGCGACGCTCTACGGACGCCTGGAAAACCCTGAATAAACATTGGACAAATGTCTGAATTTCAGCCAAATCAAACGGCTGAAATTCAGGCAAATCAGGGGTGGGTGCGGAGGAATTTCCTTTTGTGACAGCAGGTTGAGTGGGTGGCACGGACTGTGCAATATCCAGTCATCTGACAGAAGGAGACCTCCCATGCACCGTCGCCACCTCATCGCCTGCGCCGCACTTGCTGCCGTCGCCACCGCCCCTGCCTGGGCCCAGTCGGGCGAGATCCGCATCGCCCACGTCTACAGCAAGACCGGCCCGCTGGAAGCCTACGGCAAGCAGACGCAGGCCGGCCTGATGATGGGCCTGGAGTACGCCACCGGCGGCACCATGGCCGTCAACGGCAAGAAGCTGGTGGTGATCGAGAAGGACGACCAGGGCAAGCCCGACCTGGGCAAGTCGCTGCTGGCCGCCGCCTACTCCGACGACAAGGCCGCGCTGGCCGTCGGCCCCAGCTCCTCGGGCGTGGCCCTGGCGATGCTGCCGGTGGCCGAGGAGTACAAGAAGGTGCTGATCGTCGAGCCCGCCGTGGCCGACTCCATCACCGGCGACAAGTGGAACAAGTACATCTTCCGCACCGGCCGCAACTCCAGCCAGGACGCGATCAGCAACGCCGTCGCGCTGGACAAGCCCGGCACCGTGATCGCCACGCTGGCGCAGGACTACGCCTTCGGCCGCGACGGCGTGAAGGCCTTCAAGGACGCGGTCAAGAAGGCCAAGATCGTCCACGAGGAATACCTGCCGGCCAACACCACCGACTTCACCGCCGGCGCGCAGCGCCTGATCGACAAGCTCAAGGACCAGCCCGGCCGCAAGGTGATCTGGATCATCTGGGCCGGCGCGGGCAACCCCTTCAAGATCGCCGACCTGGACCTCAAGCGCTACAACATCGAGATCGCCACCGGCGGCAACATCCTGCCGGCGATGGCGAGCTACAAGCAGTTCCCGGGCATGGAAGGCGCCACCTACTACTACTTCGGCATCCCGAAGAACCCGGTGAACGACGCGCTGGTGTCGATGCACTACAAGGAATACAAGACGCCGCCGGACTTCTTCACGGCCGGCGGCTTCTCGGCGGCGATGGCGATCGTGACGGCGCTGAAGAAAACGGGCGGCGACACGAACACCAACAAGCTCATCAGCACCATGGAAGGCATGAGCTTCGACACGCCCAAGGGCACGATGACCTTCCGCAAGGAAGACCACCAGGCCATGCAGAGCATGTACCACTTCAAGATCAAGAACGACCCGGCCTTCGCCTGGGGCGTGCCGGAGCTGGTGCACGAGATCAAGGCGTCCGAGATGGACATCCCCATCAAGAACAAGCGGTAGTCGGGCTCACCCCCAGTCTCCGCGCTTCGCGCTCCGCCAACCCCCTTGCAGGGGGCACACCCTGCGGCCCGGCAAAGCCGGTTCCGCGGGTGTTCCCGCACAGGCATCGCCCGGCTCGCCGGCTGACTTCCACTCATGCTCGAAACCCAGGACCTGACCATCCGCTTCGGCGGCCACGTCGCGGTGAACGCCGTGAGCTGCCGCTTCGCGCCGGGCACGCTCACGGCCATCGTGGGCCCGAACGGCGCGGGCAAGACCACGTACTTCAACCTGATCTCGGGGCAGCTCCGGGCCACGGCCGGTAAGGTGCTGCTGGATGGGCGCGACCTCTCGGGGCTGCCTGCATCGGCCCGCACGCGTGCCGGCCTGGGCCGCGCCTTCCAGCTCACCAACCTGTTCCCCAACCTCACGGTGCTGGAGAACGTGCGCCTGGCGGTGCAGGCGGCGCATGCAGGCCCGCACCGCCGCGGCCTGAACCTGTGGAGCATCTGGAGCGACCACCGTGCGTTGACGGAGCGCGCCGACGCGCTGCTGGCCGATACCAACCTGAAGGCCCGCGAGCACGATGTCGTCGCCAGCCTGCCGCATGGCGACCAGCGCAAGCTGGAGGTGGCGCTGCTGATGGCCCTGGAGCCGCAGGTCTTCATGTTCGACGAGCCCACGGCCGGCATGAACGCCGCCGAGGCGCCGGTCATCCTCGACCTGATCCGCAAACTCAAGCAGGACCCATCCAAGACCATTCTGCTGGTCGAGCACAAGATGGACGTGGTGCGCGAACTGGCCGACCGCATCATCGTGCTGCACAACGGCACGCTGGTGGCCGACGGCGAGCCGGCCGAGGTGATCGCTTCGCCGGTGGTGCAGGAAGCCTACCTGGGCGTGGCGAAGGAGGCGGCATGAAGCGCCACTGCATCCACTCCCTCCCCCTCTGGGGGAGGGCAGGGGTGGGGGCCGGCGGCGGCCGATACGTCGCGGCGCCGGCAAGGCCGCGAGCCCCCGTCCCCACCTTCCCCCAGCGGGGGAAGGAGCAACAGCCATGAACCTGCTCGAACTGCAAGGCGTGCACACGCACATCGGCGCGTACCACATCCTCCACGGCGTCGACCTCGCCGTGCCCAAGGGCCAGCTCACCATGCTGCTGGGCCGCAACGGCGCCGGTAAGACGACCACGCTGCGCACCGTCATGGGCCTGTGGAAGGTGGCGCAGGGCCGCATCGCCTTCGCCGGCAAGGAGATCGGCGGCCTGGCGACGCCGCAGATCGCCGACCTCGGCATCGCCTACGTGCCCGAGACCATGGGCATCTTCGCGGACCTGACCGTGAAGGAGAACATGCTGCTGGCCGCGCGCGCCGCCCGCCGCGCGCAGGACATGGACGAGGCGCGGCTGAAATGGATCTTCCGACTCTTCCCCGCGGTCGAGAAGTTCTGGAACCACCCGGCCGGCAAGCTCTCCGGCGGGCAGAAGCAGATGCTGGCCGTCTCGCGCGCCATCGTCGAGCCGCGCCAACTGCTCATCATCGACGAGCCCAGCAAGGGCCTGGCGCCGGCCATCATCAACAACATGATCGACGCTTTCGCCGAGCTGAAGGCCAGCGGCGTCACGATCCTGCTGGTGGAGCAGAACATCCACTTCGCGCAGCGCCTGGGCGACACGGTGGCCGTGATGGACAACGGCCGCGTGGTGCACGCCGGAACGATGGCCGACTTCTCGGCCGATGCGCAACTGCAGCAGCGCCTGCTGGGGCTGTCCCTATGAGTCTCAAGATGGATGTCGACTGGAAACCGCTGCTGCTGGTGCCCGCGCTGGCGCTGCTCGCGCTGCCGCTGGTGGGTTCGCCCAGCACCTGGCTCACGCTCACCGTCGCCGGGCTGGCGATGGGCATGATCGTGTTCATCATCGCCTCCGGCCTCACGCTGGTCTTCGGCCTGATGGACGTGCTGAACTTCGGCCACGGCGTGTTCATCGCGCTGGGCGCCTTCGTCGCCACCAGCGTGCTGGGCGCGATGGGCGACTGGACGCAGTCGCAGTCCATCCTCGCCAACCTGGTGGCCGTGCTGCCCGCGATGGTGGTGGCGATGCTGGTGGCCGGCGCCGTGGGCCTGGCCTTCGAGCGCTTCATCGTGCGGCCGGTGTACGGCCAGCACCTCAAGCAGATCCTCATCACGATGGGCGGCATGATCATCGGCGAGGAGCTGATCAAGGTGATCTGGGGGCCGGCGCAGATCCCGCTGCCGCTGCCCGAGGGGCTGCGCGGCTCGTGGCTGTGGGGCGATGCGGCGGTCGAGAAATACCGCGTGCTGGCCGTCGTCGTCGGCGCGCTCGTGTTCGGCCTGCTGGCCTGGACGCTGGCGCGTACCAAGATCGGCCTGCTGATCCGCGCTGGCGTGCAGGACCGCGAGATGGTCGAGTCGCTCGGCTACCGCATCCGCGTGCTCTTCGTCGGCATCTTCGTGGCCGGCAGCGCGCTCGCCGGGCTGGGCGGCGTGATGTGGGGGCTGTACCAGCAGAACGTCATCCCGCAGATGGGCGCGCAGGTCAACGTGCTGATCTTCATCGTCATCATCATCGGCGGGCTGGGCTCGACCACCGGCGCGCTGATCGGCGCGCTGCTGGTGGGGCTGATGGCCAACTACACCGGCTTCGTCGCGCCGAAGGTGGCGCTGTTCTCCAACATCGCGCTGATGGTCGCCATCCTGCTGTGGCGGCCGCAGGGCGTGTACCCCGTGGCAGGGAGTCGCTGATGCTGCGCCGCCTGCTCTCCAACGACCTGCCGCGCAGCAAGGTGCTGGCGGTGCTGCTGATCGCCGTGCTGCTGGGCCTGGCCTTCGCGCCCTTCGTCTTCCCGGGCGTCAAGGCGCTCAACGTGGCGGCCAAGATCCTGGTGTTCATCGTGCTCGTGGCCAGCTTCGACCTGCTGCTGGGCTACACCGGCATCGTCAGCTTCGCGCACACCATGTTCTTCGGCATTGGCGCCTACGGCATCGCCATCGCCGCCACGCGCATGGGGGCGGGCTGGGACGCGGTCGCCGTGGGGCTGGCCTGCTCGCTCGCGGTGTCGCTGGTGCTGGCGCTGGCGATCGGCCTGTTCTCGCTGCGCGTGCGGGCCATCTTCTTCGCCATGATCACGCTGGCGGTGGCCTCGGCCTTCCAGACGCTGGCCTCGCAGCTGTCGGAGTTCACCGGCGGCGAGGACGGCCTGAGCTTCAGGCTGCCGGAGATCATCTCGCCCAGCTTCGAGTTCAGCGAGGAGCCCTTCCTCGGCGTCTCGCTCGACGGGCGCCTGCTGTGCTACTACCTGCTGTTCGTGGTGGCCGTGGTGCTGGTGCTGGCGCTGCTGCGCATCGTCAACTCGCCCTTCGGCCGCGTGCTGCAGGCCATCCGCGAGAACGAGTTCCGCGCCGAGGCGATCGGCTACCGCGTGGTGGTGTACCGCACGCTGTCGGCGGCGCTGTCGGCCCTGTTCGCCACGCTGGCCGGCGCGATGCTCGCCCTCTGGCTGCGCTACAACGGGCCGGACACCTCGCTCTCCTTCGAGATCATGATCGACGTGCTGCTGATCGTCGTCATCGGCGGCATGGGCACGGTCTACGGCGCGGCCATCGGCGCGGTGCTGTTCGTGGTGGCGCAGAGCTACCTGCAGGACCTGCTGCGCCTGGGCAGCGAGGCCACGGGCGAGGCATTGGGCCTGCCCTGGCTGGCGGCCCTGCTGTCGCCCGACCGCTGGCTGCTCTGGCTGGGCCTGCTGTTCGTGCTGTCGGTCTATTACTTCCCGACGGGCATCGTCGGAAAACTCAGGGCAAGGAGCAGCGCACGATGAGCACACCCGCATCCCGCTACGCCCCGCTGTGCGGGCGCGAGATCCACTGGGTGGAGTGGGGCGAGGAGGGCGCGCCCGCCGTCATCGCCTGGCACGGCCTGGCGCGCACCGGCCGCGACATGGACGAGCTGGCGCAGCACCTCGCGCAGCGGGGCTTTCGTGTCATCTGCCCCGACACGCTCGGCCGCGGCCTGAGCCAGTGGAGCCCGGCGCCGGACGAGGAATACACGTTGGCCTTCTACGCCCGGCTGGCCGATGCGCTGTGCGATCACCTGGGCCTGGCGCGCGTGCACTGGATCGGCACCTCCATGGGCGGCGCCATCGGCACCGTGTGCGCCTCGGGCCGCCTCGCGCCGCGGATGAAGGCGCGCATCGCCAGCCTGGTGCTCAACGACAACGCGCCCGAACTCGCGGCGCCCGCGCTGGAGCGCATCAAGGCCTACGCGGGCCAGCCGCCGGCCTTCGACACCGTGGCCGAACTGGAGGCCTTCTTCCGCACCGTCTACCGGCCCTACGGCTGGCTGAGCGACGCCCAGTGGCGGCGCCTCACCGAAAGCTCCACGCGGCGCCTGCCCGACGGCCGGGTGACGCCGCACTACGACCCGGCGATGGTGCGCCAGTTCACCGCGCACGAGAACGACTACCTGATCTGGGACCACTACGACGCGATCGATGTGCCGGTGCTGCTGCTGCGCGGCGCCGAGTCCGACCTGGTGCTGCCCGAGGTGGTCGAGCGCATGCGCCACCGCGGCCCCGGCGCCGCCGGCCGGCTGCAGGTGATCGAGGTGCCCGGCTGCGGGCATGCGCCCGCGCTCAACGTGCCGGCGCACCTGGAGCCGGTCGAGGCCTTCATCCGCGCCGCGGACGCAAGCGGTGCCGCGCCGCAGGCGAGGGCGGCATGATGCAGGTCGCCGTGCTGCGCGCCGACGACGAACGGCCGCCGCGCGCGCCGCAGGCGGGCGACGGCGTGGCCGAGTGGTTCGAGCCGATGCTGGCCGGCCGGCTGGTGCAGGCCGGCCTGCCCACGCTGGCGGCGCTGGCCGGCCGCATCAACGAGGCCGGCGCGCGCTGGTGGTACCCGGTGCGCGGCCTCGGCGCCACCAAGGCCGCGCGCATCGCCGAGTGGCTGCAGGCGCAGCAGGGCGAGACGGGCCTGGCGGTGCGGCTGCCCGTGCGGCCGGTGCAGGCGCAGCGCCCGCACGCGGCGCGCGACCTGGCATGGCGGGCGCCGCGGCCGGCGGCGCATCCGTTCCCGCCGTCCTTCACCACTTGAAAGATCCCGCGGCAGCCACTCCCCGCAAGACCCCGGTGCGCGGCGCCGCTAGCCTCGGTCGTCGCAAGGAGAGAGCTTCATGGAGTTCCTGGACGCGCCGCCGCAGCCCCACTACTTCACGCCGGAGCACGAGCAGTTCCGCGCCGGCCTGCGCGCGTTCATCGCGCGCGAGATCACGCCCTTCGTCGACGCATGGGACGAAGCCGAGACCTTCCCGCGCGCGCTCTACGAACGCGCCGCCGAGCTCGGCGTGCAGGGCCTGGGCTACCCGGAGGCCTACGGCGGCACGCCGGCCGACCTGTTCCACCAGCTTATCGTGGCCGAGGAGTTCGCCCGCTGCGCCTGCGGCGGCGTGTCGGCCTCGCTCAACTCGCACAGCATCGCGCTGCCGCCGATCCTGAAGGCCGGCAGCGAGGCGATCCGGCAGCGCGTCATCCCGCCGGTGCTGGCCGGCCGCAGGATCGCCGCGCTGGCCGTGACCGAGCCCGGCGGCGGTTCCGACGTGGCGCACCTGCGCACCCGCGCCGTGCGCGACGGCGACCACTACGTCGTCGACGGCGAGAAGACCTTCATCACCTCGGGCATGCGCGCCGACTTCATCACCACCGCCGTGCGCACCGATCCTTCCGTGCCCGGCGCCGAGGGCATCTCGGTGCTGGTGATCGACGGCGACACGCCGGGCCTGACGCGCACGGCGCTCAGGAAGATGGGCTGGTGGTGCTCCGACACCGCGCACCTGCGCTTCGACGGCTGCCGCGTGCCGGTGGCCAACCTGGTGGGCGAGGAGCACCGCGGCTTCAGGGTCTTCATGGACAACTTCAACAGCGAGCGCCTGTTCATGGCGGCGCAGGCCTGCGGCCTGGCCGGCGTGTGCCTGCAGGAGGCGCTGGACTGGACGCGGCAGCGCCAGGTCTCCGGCAGCGCGCTCTCGCAGCGGCAGGTGGTGCGCCACAAGCTCATGGACATGACGGTGCGCATCGACGCGGCGCGCGCGCTGGTCTACGACCTGGCCTGGCGCATCCGGCACGCGCAGGCGCGGCCGGCGCAACTGGTGGCGCGCGTGTGCCTGGCCAAGGTGCAGGCGACGCAGGCGCTGCAGTTCTGCGCCGACCAGGCGGTGCAGCTGCTCGGCGGCATGGGCTTCATGCGCGGCACGAAGAGCGAGCGCATCTACCGCGAGGTCAAGGTGATGATGATCGGCGGCGGCTCGGAGGAGGTGCTGAAGGACCTCGCGGCGCGGCAGCTGGGCGTCTGAAGAATCATGGGCCGCGAGGACGTCATCGCCGACCTGCGCGCCGAGTGCGCGGAACTGGCCGCGCTGTGCGGCGGGCTCGTGCCGGCGCAGTGGCGCGTCGCCAGCGCCTTCTATGGCTGGAGCGCCTGGGACGAGATCGCCCACCTGTGCTACTTCGACGAGGCCGGCCTGCTCGCCGCGACCGACGCCGACGCCTTCGCGCGCGACACCCGGGCGCTGGCCGGCCGGCTCGCGCGCGGCGAGGAGATCAGTGCCATCGCCCGCGAGCGGTACGGCCACCTGGACGGCGCCGCGCTGCTCGCGCACTGGATGCCGCTCAGCGCGCGGCTGGCGGACGTGCTGGCCGCGCTCGATCCCAGGGCGCGGCTGCCGTGGTACGGGCCGGACATGAGCGCGCGCTCCTTCGCCACCGCACGCCTGATGGAGACCTGGGCCCACGGGCAGGACGTGTGGGACGTGGCGGGCCGTATCCGCCCGGCCACGCCGCGCCTGCGGCACATCGCGCACCTGGGCGTGACGACCTACCGCTGGACCTTCGTGAACCGCGGGCTGCCGGTGCCCGAGCCGGTGCCCTGGGTGGCGCTGGACGCGCCGGACGGCGGCACCTGGACCTGGGGCGACCCGGATGCATCGCAATGGGTGCGCGGCCCGGCGCAGGACTTCTGCCTGGTCGTCACCCAGCGCCGCCACGTGGCCGACACCGCGCTGGCGGCGAGCGAGGGCAGCGCCAGCCGGTGGCTGGCCATCGCGCAGTGCTTCGCTGGGCCGCCGGCCGACGGCCCGGCGCCGGGCGTGCGCAAGCCGGCTGCCCGATGACGGGCGAGCCGCTCACGCTGGCGCTGCAGGAGCCGATCGAGGCGGCGCTCGCACGGCTGCGCGCCGGGTGCGGCGAGCGCTGCCTGTCGGAGTGGTGCTTCTCGAACCTCTACCTGTTCCGCGAGGTCCACGCCTACCGCTACCTGCCGGGGCCGTGGCCCGCCATCGCCGGCCGCAGCTACGACGGGGCGCGGCACCTGATGCCGCTGTTCGAGCCCGCACAGGCGCCGGCCGAGGTGCTGCACGCTTTGGCCGTAGCGCACGGCCACCTCTATCCCGTCGCGCGTGACCAGGCCGAGGCGCTGGCGGCGGGGCGCTTCACCGCCACCGAATCGCGTGACGACGCGGACTACCTCTACCGCGCCGCCGCCTTCGCCGGCTATGCGGGCCGGCCCCTGGCCGCCAAGCGCAACCAGTTGCGCCGCTTCCTGGCCGCGCACCGGCCGCGGGCGCTGCCCTACGCGCCGGCGCTGGAGGGCGCCGCGCGCGAGGTGCTGGCCGGCTGGATGGCGCACAAGGGCAGGGCGGGCGGCGAGGCCGACGAGGCCGCCTGCATCGAGGCCTTCGCGCATGCCGGGGCCTTCGGGCTGGAGGGCTTCGTGCACTTCGACGGCGCGCGCCCCATCGGCGTGGTGCTGGGGCAGATGCTGGCGCCGAGCGTCTGCGTCATCCGCTTCGCCAAGGGGCGGGATGGCGACCCCGGCCTGTACCCGTACATGTTCCAGCACTTCTGCCGGGCCTTCGAACCGCAGTTCGGCCGGCCGCTGCACTGGCTCAACTTCGAGCAGGACATGGGCATCGCGGGCTTCCGGCGCAGCAAGATGTCCTACCGGCCGGCGGCGCTGCTGTCCAAGCTGCGCCTCGCGCCCGCTGCCTGAGCGGGCAGCCACTGGGCGCAAGACCCGGCGCCGACCGCTTCCTAAGCTGGCGGCATGGCGACCATCGAATCCACCCTCTCGCCCGGCAGCCCGTCCTTCCAGGCCAACCGCGAGGGCATGCTGGCGCTGCTCGGGCGCGTGCGCGCCTGCGAGCGCCGCGCGGTCGAGGCCTCGGAACGCTCGCGCGCGCGCTTCGAGCAGCGCGGCCAGTTGTTGCCGCGCGAGCGGCTGTCGCTGCTGCTCGACCCCGGCACACCCTTCCTGGAGATCGCCAGCCTGGCCGGCCTCGGCCTGGACAACCCCGACCTGGACAAGAGCGTGCCCGGCGGCGGCGTGATCGCCGGCATCGGCTGGGCGTCCGGCGTGCGGGTGATGGTCACCGCCTCCGACTCGGGCATCGACGCCGGCGCGCTGCAGCCCATGGGGCTGCCCAAGCAACTGCGCATCCAGGAACTGGCGCTGGAGAACCGGCTGCCCTTCGTGCAACTGGTGGAGAGCGCCGGCGCCAACCTGATGACCTACCGGGTGGAGGAGTTCGTCACCGGCGGCAGCCTGTTCCGCAACCTGGCGCGCATGTCGGCTGCCGGCCTGCCGGTGGTGACGGTGACGCACGGCTCCTCCACCGCCGGCGGTGCCTACCAGACCGGCCTGTCCGACCACATCGTGATGGTGCGCGGGCGCTCGAGGGCCTTCCTGGCCGGCCCGCCGCTGCTGAAGGCCGCCACCGGCGAGATCGCCACCGAGGAGGAGCTGGGCGGCGCGGAGATGCACACCGGCATCTCCGGCCTGGGCGACTACCTGGCCGAGGACGACCGCGACGCGATCCGCCTGGCGCGCGAGATCCTGGCGCACATCGACTGGAACCGCGACCTGCCGCCGGCGCCGGCGCACCGTTTCAGGCCGCCGCGCCACGACGCCGAGGAGCTGCTGGGCATCATGCCCACGGACCTCAAGCGACCGGTGGACATGAAGCAGGTGATCGCGCGCATCGTCGACGACTCCGAGTTTCTCGAATTCGGCGAGCGCTACGGCAGCGCCACCATCACCGGCTTCGCCAAGGTCGAGGGCCTGCCGCTGGGCGTGATCACCAACAACGGCCCGATCGACCCGGCCGGCGCGGCCAAGGCCACGCACTTCATCCAGGCCTGCTGCCAGGCGGGAACGCCGATCCTGTACCTGCAGAACACCACCGGCTACATGGTCGGGCGCGCGCACGAGCAGGCCGGCATCATCAAGCACGGCTCCAAGATGATCCAGGCCGTCACCAACGCCACGGTGCCGCAGGTCACCATCCAGTGCGGCGCCTCCTTCGGCGCCGGCAACTACGGCATGTGCGGGCGCGGATTCCAGCCGCGCTTCTGCTTCTCGTGGCCCAACGCGCGCACGGCGGTGATGGGCGGCGAGCAGGCCGCGCAGACCATGGTCAACGTGACCGAGGCGGCGATGAGGCGCAAGGGCGGCGAGGTCGACCGCGCGAAGCTCGCGGAGATGGAGCGCCGCATCGTCGAGCGCTTCGACAGCCAGATGAGCGTGTTCACCACCAGCGCGCGCCTGCTCGACGACGGCGTGATCGACCCGCGCGACACGCGCGCCGTGCTGGCGCAGGTGCTGTCCATCTGCCGCGACGCCGGGCTGCGCCGGCCGAAGCCCATGCAGTTCGGCGTGGCGCGTCCCTGATGTCCGTCAACGACCCCGCCGCCGCCATGAACGCGCCGTCCCACGCCACGCCCTTCCACAAGCTCCTCGTCGCCAACCGCGGGGAGATCGCGCTGCGCGTGATCCGATCCGCGCGCGCGCTCGGCCTGCGCACGGTGGCCGTGTACTCCACCGCCGACGCCGGCGCGCGCCACGTGCTGGAGGCCGACCAGGCCGTGTGCATCGGCGAGCCGCTGCCCGTGCACAGCTACCTGCGCATCGACGCCATCGTCGAGGCGGCGCGCCGCACCGGCGCCGACGCCGTGCATCCGGGCTACGGCTTCCTGGCCGAGAACGCGGCCTTCGCCCGCGCCTGCCGCGACGCCGGCCTGGTCTTCGTCGGCCCCTCGCCCGAGGCGATCGCGGCGATGGGCCACAAGGCCGGCGCCAAGGCGCTGATGCAGCGCGCCGGCGTGCCCTGCATCCCCGGCTACCAGGGCGAGGACCAGACCGAGGCGCGCCTGGCCGAGGAGGCCGCGCGCATCGGCTTCCCGGTGATGATCAAGGCCACTGCCGGCGGGGGCGGGCGCGGCATGCGGCTGGCGGCATCGGCGGCGGAATTCGCGGAACTGCTGCGCAGCGCGCGATCCGAGGCGCAGAGCGCCTTCGGCGACGCCGGGGTGATCCTGGAGCGCGCCATCGCCGAGCCGCGCCACATCGAGATCCAGGTCTTCGCCGACCGCCACGGCCACGCCATCCACCTGGGCGAGCGCGACTGCTCGGTGCAGCGGCGCCACCAGAAGCTGATCGAGGAGGCGCCCAGTCCCGCCGTCACGCCCGCGCTGCGCGAGCGCATGGGCGCCGCCGCCGTGGCGGCCGTCAAGGCCATCGGCTACGAGGGCGCCGGCACGCTGGAATTCCTGCTCGACGGCGAAGGCGCCTTCTACTTCATGGAGATGAACACGCGCCTGCAGGTCGAGCATCCGGTCACCGAGGCGGTGACCGGGCTGGACTTGGTGGTGCTGCAACTGCGCGTGGCCGCGGGCGAACCGCTGCCGCTCGCGCAGGAGGACGTGCGCTTCTCGGGCCACGCGATCGAGGTGCGGCTGTGCGCCGAGGACCCGGCCCAGGGCTTCATGCCGCAAAGCGGCGCCGTCGCGCTGTGGCGGATGCCCGCACCCCTGCTGCGCGTGGAGGACGCGCTGCACCCCGGCGCGCAGGTGCCACCCTTCTACGACTCGATGATCGCCAAGCTCATCGCCCACGGCGCCACGCGCGACGAGGCGCGGCGCAAGCTGATGTGCGGGCTGGAGGACGCGGTGGCGCTGGGCGTGGCGACCAATCAGCGCTTCCTGCACCGCTGCCTGGCGCATCCCGTCTTCGCCGCCGCCGGCGCGACCACCGCCTTCGTCGGCCGGCACCTGGACGGACTGCTCGCCGAGGAAGCCGGGGCCCGCGAGCGCGCCGTGGCGCTGGGCGCCGTGCTGCTGCACGGCAGCGCTCGCAGCCCGCTCGCGCACCGGCTGCCGGTCTCGCGGCGCCTGGAGATCGACGGCCACACCTGGCGCGTGGACCTCGTGCCGGGCCGCGGCAGGCGTTTCGAGGCGAGGGTCGGCGAGCGCACCGTCGCTGTCGAGATCGCCGAGACCGGCGAGCACCACGCCCGCTTCACCTGCGACGGCGTGTTCGAGCGCGCGGACTTCCACCGCGACGGCACGACGCTGCTGCTGCACTACCGCGGCCAGGCACTGCGCATCGAGGACAGGACGCTCGCCCCCGCGCTGCGCCGGGGAGAGGAGGGCGGCGACGGCCGGCTGCGCGCCTCGACCAACGGGCGCGTGGTCGCGGTGCTGGCCGAGGTGGGCCAGCAGGTGCGCGCCGGCCAGCCCATCGTCACGCTGGAGGCGATGAAGATGGAGCATGTCCACGCCGCGCCGGTGGCCGGCCGGCTGGCGGCGCTGCACGTGCAGGTGGGCGAGCAGGTGGACGCGCGCCGCGTGGTGGCGGAGATCGAGGCGGCGGATGCCGCTGCTGCGCCGCCGGGTTGACGAAGGCTCTCAGCCGACTTCGCCGCGCGTCGGCCAGCCGGACAGGTGGCGCTCGGCGATGCCGGCCAGCGCGGTGATCCATGCGCGGTCGTCGTTGAGCGCCGGGATGTAGTGGAACGCCTTGCCGCCGCTGTCCAGGAAGGCGGCGCGGCCCTCCATCGCGATCTCCTCCAGCGTTTCCAGGCAATCGGCCGGGAAGCCGGGGCACAGCACGTCCACGCGGCCGACGCCGCGGCGGCCCAGCTCGCGCAGCGTGGGCTCGGTGTAGGGCTGCAGCCAGGCGGCGCGGCCGAAGCGCGACTGGAAGGTCACGTCCCAGGCGTCCTCGCGCCACTGCAGGCGCTCGATCAGCTGCATGGCGGTGCGGCGGCACTGCGTCTCGTAGGGGTCGCCCAGCCGGATGTTGCGCTCGGGGATGCCGTGGAAGCTCAGCAGCAGCCGGTCGGGCCGGCCGTGGGCCTGCCAGTGGCTCTGCACGCTGGCGGCCAGCGCATCGATGTAGCCGACGTCGTCGTGGTAGTCGTTGACGAATCGCAGTTCGAGCTGCCGGCGCTGGCGCGCCTGCCAGGCGTTGACCTCGTCGACCACGCTGGCGGTGGTGGTGGCCGAGTACTGCGGATAGGCCTGCAGCACCAGCACGCGGTCGATGCCGCCGGCCTTGAGCGCGTCGAGCTGCGCGGCGATCGAGGGCGGGCCGTAGCGCATGGCCGGCTGCACCGCCACCCGGTGGCCGCGCTCGCCCAGCCAGCCCTGCAGCAGCGCGGCCTGCCTGTGCGTCCACACCGCGAGGGGCGAGCCCTCGGCGCTCCAGATGCTGGCGTACTTGGCCGCCGAGGCCGCCGGCCGGCGGCGCAGGATCAGGCCGTGCAGCAGCGGCAGCCACACCGGGCGCGGGATCTCCACCACCCGCGGGTCGCCCAGGAACTGCGCCAGGTAGGGCCGCACGGCGGCGGCGGTGGGCGCCTGCGGCGACCCGAGGTTGCACCACAGGACGGCGGTGCGCGAGGCGGCCACCGGGGGGCTCTGGATCGAATCGGGCTCGGGACGGAAGCGGGGCATGCGATATTCTGGGCCATGACCCGCGCCGCCTCCGCGACCGAAGCACCCCCCCTGGACGTCAAGCGCATCGCGGCGATCACGCTGGATCTCGACGACACGCTCTGGCCGATCTGGCCCACCATCGAACGCGCGGAGCGGACCCTGCACGAATGGCTGGAGCGCCGGGCGCCGGCCACCGCGCAGCTGCTGGCCGACCCGCAGGTCCACCGCGAACTGCGCCAGGCCACGGCCAAGGAGCTGTCGGACCTGGCGCACGACCTCAGCGCGCTGCGCCGCGAGTCCATCCGCGCCGCGCTGCGCCGCGCCGGCGAAGACCCGGCGCTGGCCGACCCCGCCTTCGACATCTTCTTCGCCGAGCGCCAGCGCGTGGAGCTGTACGACGACGTGCTGCCCGCGCTGCGCTGGCTGAGCGAGCGCTATCCCCTGGTGGCCGTGTCCAACGGCAACGCCGATCTGCAGCGCACCGGCATCGCGCGCTGGTTCCGCACCGGCTTCAGCGCCCGGAGCTTCGGCAGCGGCAAGCCGCATGCGCCCATCTTCCGCGCCGCGGCCGCCTCGGTCGGCCTGCTGCCGCGCGACGTGCTGCACGTGGGCGACGACGCCGAACTGGACGTGGCCGGCGCCCTCAACGCCGGCATGCAGGCGGCCTGGGTGGTGCGCGATGCACGCCCCTGGGCGGAGGGCGCGCGGCCGCAATTGGTGGTGCCCAACCTGCATGCGCTGTGCATGGCGTTGGATCTCTGAGTTTGTTACTTATGGCTTAATTTGTGTCCAAAAGGATACAGTCCAAAAGTTCTCGAAAGTGAACTTTTCCACAGTGAATAGACACTTTTGTTTAACCTTTGTTTCCTGGCAGTTGCAGTCCTGGATGCAGCCCTACATTCGCGGACATCGGCTCCGATGTAACGAAATGTGCGGGGCGATCGGTGGTCCAGACCACCGTAGTTCAACTCGCAACACCAGGAATCAACATGTTCATCAAGAAGGCAATTGCAGCGGCGATGGTGCTGGGCGCAACGGGCTTCGCAAGCCAGGCGATGGCGGAGACGGCCTCGGCCACTTTTCAGGTCAAGATGACCATCCTCAAGAGCTGCTCGGTGATGGCAGGCACGTCCTCCGACATCAACCTCGGTTCGGTACTCTCGACCGCCACCAACACCTCCGGCTCCAACACGATCAGCGTTACCTGCTCCAAGACGACGCCCTACAACATCGGCCTGCGCCCCACCAGCGATGGAACGGATGTCGGCACGGGCACGATGATCTCTTCGACGAGCCTCCCGGGCAATGCCGACAAGGTGCCCTACACGCTGTATTCCAATGCGGGCCTCAGCACGGTCTGGGGCAATACCGTGGGCACGAACACGGTGCCGGGCACGGGTACTGGCTTGACGCAGACCCACAAGGTCTACGCACGCAACACCAACGCCAACTTCACGCCCGACAGCTACGCCGACACCGTGACCGTCACGGTGACGTACTGACCGGCCGGCAGGGAGTGCGGGCGTGGCGCTGAAGCGGATCCTGGCCCTGGCCTGCCTGCTGCTGGGCGGCGGGCTGGCCGGCGCCGCCGGCCTGCAGGTCGCGCCCGTCACCCTGTCGCTCGAGCCCACCCGGCAGGCCGACGGCCTGTGGCTGTCCAACACCGGCGACGCGCCGCTGGACGCGCAGGCGCGCGTCTTCCGCTGGACGCAGGAGGACGGCGAGGACCGGCTGGCGCCCACGCGCGAACTGCTGGTGAGCCCGCCGATGCTGCAACTGCCCGTGGCAGGGCGCCAGCTGCTGCGCGTGATCCGCAACGGCGCGCCGCCCGCCGGCCCGGCCGAGCAGGCCTACCGCGTGCTGGTCGACGAACTGCCCGTGCCGCAGGCCGACGGCCGCAAGGGCCTGAACTTCGTGATGCGGCATTCGCTGCCCATCTTCGTGCTGCCGGCCGGCGCGCCGCCGGCACCGCCGCAACTGGCCTGGCGGCTGGTGCGGCAGGACGACCGGGTCGTCCTGGAGGTGAGCAACGGCGGCGGCACGCATGCCCAGGTCGCGGACCTGGCGTTCACCGATGCCGCCGGCCGGCGCACCCCCGTGCACGCCGGCCTGCTCGGCTACGTGCTGCCCGGCGCCACCATGCGGTGGTCGCTGCAGCCTCCCGCAAACACTTTCTCGGGCCCGGGCCAATGGCAGGCCATGGTCAATGGCAACACCGCGCCCCAAGACATCGCGCCGCTGGATCCTTCGCGCTGACAGGCTGCTGTACCTGGGTCTGCTCGCGCCTGCCTGCCAGGCCGCGGCCCAGGGCCTGCCTGCCGCCGGCATCCCCGCGGCCACGCGCCCGGCGGGCCTGCTCGCCGCGGCCGAGGAGACGCCGCTCTTCCTCGAAGTCATGCTCAACGGCATGTCGCGCGGCCTGCAGCCCTTCGTGTGGCGCGCAGGCGAGCTGTGGGCCGAGGCGGCGACGCTGCGGCAGATGGGCTTCGTGCTGCCGGCCGACGCCGTGCCCTTGCAGCGCCTGCGCGCGCTGCCGGGCCTGGCCGTGGACTACGACGCGGCCGGACAGCGCGTGGCCCTGCAGGCGCCGCTGCCGCTGCTGCAGCTCCCCACCACCGTGGTCGGCTCGCCGGAGGTGCCCGCGCAGGCGGCGAGCGCCAGCCCCGGCGTGCTGCTGAACTACGACCTCTACGGCACCCAGGGCCGCGGCGGCAGCGCCAGCCTCAGCGCCTTCGGCGAGCTGCGCGCCTTCAGCGGCGACACGGTGTTCAGCACCACCGCCCTGATGCAGCGCATCCGCGGCGTGGGCGACGAAGGCTGGCACAGCCAGTCGGTGCGGCTGGACAGCACCTGGAGCCGCTCCTTCCCCGACGAGATGCTCACGCTGCGCGTGGGCGACACGCTCACCGGCTCGCTGCCCTGGTCGCGCGCCACGCGCATCGGCGGCGTGCAGCTGGCGCGCAACTTCGCGCTGCAGCCCTACCGCAGCACCGCGCCGCTGCCCAGCTTCATCGGCTCGGCCACCCTGCCGTCGGAAGTGGAGCTGTTCGTCAACGGCATCCGCCAGTACAGCAGCCAGGTGCCGGCCGGTCCGTTCCAGCTGAACACGCTGCCCGTCATCAACAGCGCCGGCACCGCCCAGGTGGTGCTGACCGATGCGCTCGGACGCGCGACGACGCTGAGCTTCTCGATGTACGACTCCGGCCGCCTGCTGGCCAAGGGGCTCACCGACTGGACGGTGGACCTGGGCGTGGTGCGCCGCAACTACGGCGTGCGCTCCTTCGACTACGGCAGCGAGCCGGTGGCCACGGGCACCTGGCGCCGCGGCCTGAGCGACAGCTTCACGCTGGAGGCGCACGGCGAGGCCACGCGCGGGCTGGCCCTGGGAGGCGTGGGCGGCGTGTGGCAGCTGGGCGGCGCCGGACTGGTCTCGGCCGCGCTGGCGCACAGCCGGCATTCGGCCGGCAGCGGCAGCCAGGGCAGCCTGTCCTACACCTGGACGCGCGAGCGTGTCAGCGCCAGCTTCAGCGGCACCCGCGCCTTCGGCGACTACCGCGACGTGGCCGCGCAGTACGGGGCGGCGCCCCCGCGCGCCACGGCGCGCGCCAGCGTGGGCTACAGCACCGCGGCGCTGGGCAGCTTCAGCCTCAGCTATCTCTACCTGCGCCAGGCGGACCAGCCGGCCGCGCGCTATGCGAGCCTGGGCTGGTTCCAGTCGCTGGGCCGCACGGCCTCGCTGTCCATGGGCTTCAACCAGAACCTGGACAAGCGCGAGGAGCGCAGCTTCTACCTGAGCCTGAACTGGTCGCTGGACAGCCGCACCAGCGTCGGCGCCGGCGTGCAGCACGACGGCCGCGGCACGACCGGCACCGTGAGCGTGCAGCGCTCGGTGCCCGGCGAGGGCGGCTGGGGCTGGCGTGCCACCGCGCGTGCCGGCGGCGACGCGCAAGGCGGCCAGGCCGACCTGGACTACCTCGGCGACCACGGCCGCCTGCAGGCCGGCGTGAGCGACTTCGGCCGCGGCAGTCGCCAGGCCTACGCCGGCGCCACCGGCGCCCTGGTGCTGATGGGCGGCCACGGCTTCGCGGCGCGCCGCATCGACGACGCCTTCGCGGTGGTGAGCACCGACGGCGTGCCCGACGTGCCGGTGCGCCTGGAGAACCGCCCGGTCGGCCGCACCGATGCGCGCGGCATGCTGCTGGTGGTGCCGGTGCAGGCCTACCAGAACAACCGGCTGGCCATCGACCCGATGCAGCTGCCGGCGGACGTGCGCATCGAACGCACCGAGACCCTGTTCACGCCGGCCGACCGCGCGGGCGCGCTGGTGCGCTTCGGCATCGCGCCGGTGCGTGCGGCCAGCGTGCAACTGGTCGATGCCGCCGGGCAGCCCGTGCCGCTGGGCAGCCGGGTGCGCCTCGAAGGGCAGGCGGGCGAGGGCGCCGTGGTGGGCTACGACGGCATGGTCTACCTCGAAGGCCTGGCGCCGGCCAATGCCCTGGCCGTGCACACGCCGGCCGGTGCCTGCACCGCGCGCTTCGCTTGGAGCCGGCCGGACAGCGGCCTGGCGCAGATCGGCCCCGTGCCCTGCCTGCCATGAGCGGATGGAACCCATGACGATGACGACATGCCCGGGTGCGGGACGCGCAGGTCGCTTCTGGCTGCGCTGGCTGCTGTGGTGCCTGCTGGTGCTGTGCGGCTCGGCGGCGCAGGCGCAGAACTGCTGGAACAGCGGCAAGAGCGACCTGAATTTCGGCCCGATCGCCGTCGGCAGCGCGGCCACCACGATGGGCGATGTGCAAGTAACCTGCCGGGCTAGCGACTGGCCGCTTGCGCCTACGGTCTTCAGGATGTGCATCTATGCGGCGGGCTATCCCACCACAGCCGACATCAGCCCGCGCCGGATGACCAACAACGGCGTAGATGGGCAGCCGCCCAAGTTCATGCCTTACTACCTGTATTCCGATGCGGCGCGCACCAGCATCCTTGGACCGGAAGGCAATAGCTCATACACCGCCTATGTGCGGACCTTCACCGTGCCTCCGTCGACGACGCAGACGTTCACGATTCCCATCTACGGGCGTGCCACGGCCACTGCCGGTTTGCCGGGAGGGCAGGGCTTCTACGCCTACAACAACACCGTCACGGTCGATTGGGCCGGTGGCCTGCTGGGTATCACCCCTGCAAACTGCAATGGGGGGCTGCTGGTTGCCGGAGGCACCGCCACCTTCGGCCTGCAGGTACAGGCCAGCACGATCAACAGCTGCACCGTCTCCATCGCCTCGGCCAGCGACATGGACTTCGGCAGCGCCACCTCGCTGGCCGCCGCGCGCGACAGCACCTCCGCCATCACGCTCAACTGCCCGAGCAACAGCCAGTGGAAGGTGGGGCTGAGCAACGGCCTGCATGCGCAGGGCACCCAGCGCCGCATGGCCGGCCCCGGCAGCGACTTCATCAGCTACGAGCTGTACCGCGACCCGGGCCGTACCCAGCGCTGGGGCAGCAACACGGCCTCGGGCGGCGACACGGTCAACGGCGGCGGCAGCGGCAGTGGCAGCCCGGTCACGCTCACCGTGTACGGCCGCGTGCCGGCGCAGCCGGCGGTCCAGCCCGGCAGCTACGGCGACACCATCACCGTCACGCTGACCTACTGAACAAGCAAGGGACGGCGGCCCGGACACATCCGGGAACCAATCCGCCCGCCCTGAAACACACTGGGCACGGCCTGCCGTCCATCGACGGCGGGCCGGGCCGTTTCCGCATTTTTTCCACTGCCTGTTCGAGAAAGGATCGTTCCGCATGTCCATCGCGCTCCGCCGCCTGCCCGCCCTGTTCGTGTTGCTTTGCGCGCTGTTGCTGGCCTGGCCGGCCGCCCACGCGCAGCAGATGGTGGCGGCGGCGCGCGACGGGGTGATGCTGCGCAGCGGCGCCAGCGAGCGGGCGAAGGCCAAGTGGTCGGTGGACCGCGGCTACCCGCTGCAGGTCGTCGGCCGCAGGGGCGCCTGGCTGCAGGTGCGCGACTTCGAGGGCGACCGCGCCTGGGTGCTGAGCTCGCGCACCAACCGCCGGGCGCACATGGTCTCCAAGGCCGGCGTGCTCAATGTCCGCGCCACGCCCGCTGCGCGGGGACGCATCGTCGCCCGGGCCGGCTATGGCGACGTGCTGCGCACGCTGGAGCGGCGCGGCGACTGGGTCAAGGTGCGCACCGGCGCTGGCGTGGTCGGCTGGGTGGCACGCAGGTTGGTGTGGGGGTTCTGACTCAGTCCAACTGCGCCGCCGCCTCCAGCGCGCTGCGCACGGCGCCCTCGAGCGTGGCCGGGTAGGGGCCTTCGATATGGTCGCCGCAGGCCAGCAGGCCCGGGGCGACCCGGGCGCCCGGCCGCTGCAGCCCGGGCGTGCAGGCGAAAGTGGCGCGCTTCTCGACGATGGTCTGCACGGGCGCCAGGCCGGTCCAGCCCAGTTCATCGCGCGCCTGTCCGATGACCTGCGCCTCCAGCGCGTCGCGCGCCTCGCCGCAGGCGCTGACCACGAAGGCCGCCAGTCCCGTAGGGCCGCCGAGCCGGCCGCGGTCGAACACGAACTGCGCCGGGCCGCCGCGCAGCGCGAGCATCGGCAGGCCCGGCCACGAGGGCGCGCCGCGCAGGTAGACGGTGGCGATGCCTTCGTGCGCCAGCGCCTCGGCCGTGCGCGCCCAGGTCGCTGCATCGGCCATGCCGGTGGCATGCGCCAGGCGGGCGCTCTCCCAGGCCGGCGCGGCGAGCACGACGCGGTCGAAGCGCTCG
>Ga0182738_1001969_pt1 | contig 24943 bp, 24 predicted proteins | sample eDN5th30CBELigMG_FD_128876 | JGI IMG/M metagenome (GOLD analysis project Ga0182738, IMG submission 128876) | Enriched Miracle-Growth compost microbial communities from Emeryville, California, USA - eDNA 5th pass 30_C BE-Lig MG (version 2)... ...
CTTCTACGGCTTCATGCTGTGCTTCGCCGCGACCAGCGTGGCCACGCTGTACCACTACCTGTTCGGCTGGGAAGCGCCCTACCCCTTCCTGAGCCTGCCGGTGCTGCTGGGCACGGTGGGCGGCATCGGCCTGCTGGTCGGCCCGGCCGGCCTGCTGTGGCTGAACCTGCGCCGCCACCCGCTGCACGGCGACGCTGCGCAGCGGCCCATGGACCGCGCCTTCATCGCCCTGCTGTTCGTCACCAGCCTGACCGGCCTGGCGCTGCTGGCCGGGCGCGACACCCCGGCCATGGGCCTGCTGCTGGCCCTGCACCTGGGCGCCGTGATGGCCTTCTTCCTGACCCTGCCCTACGGCAAGTTCGCCCACGGCATCTACCGCAGCGCGGCGCTGCTCAAGTTCGCGATCGAGAAGCGCCAGGTCAACAAGCTGCAGCTGGGTTCGGACTGAGCGAGGCCGCCACCAGCTCGCGCAGCCGCTGGGCGGCGGCCGCGCCCTTGACCGCGTTGCGCCAGGCCTGCTGGACGATGTCCCGGTGCAGCGCCACGGCTTCGGGCGCCGAGGTCACCGTGCCTATGCCCAGGCGCAGGTTGGGCTGCTCGCTCAGGCGGAAGGGGCTGGTGGCCACGGTGCTCCGGTCGCCCTGGCGGAACAGCTGGAAGCCGTTGTAGGGCAGGCCCTCGACCAGGCCGATCTGCACGCCCATGGCCTCTTCCTCGATCAGGTCGGCGAAGCGCAGCATTTCGCTGCGCGCCAGTTCGCGGCGCTCGGCGCGCACCCGGGCCGGCAGCTGCGCGCGGCCCATCAGGCCGTTGTTCAGGAAGCGCTCGATCTGCAGGGGCGAGACCAGGTTGATGACGCTGGTGCGGCGGCGCTGGTAGGCCTCGCGGCGCAGGTGCAGGATGTCGACGATGGCGTCGATGTCGGCCAGCGCGCGCTGGCGGTCGGGCGCCTGGTCGGGCACGCCTTCCCTGAGCACCTGGCCCAGCAGGGGGCAGAACTGGTCGGAAGCCAGCAGCAGCGACATCGGCCCCGCGATCACCACGATCTGCTCGGCGTGCTCCTCCAGCTGGCGCACGCGCTCGAAGTAGCCGACGGCCGACGGCAGGTATTCGATGCCCACGCCCAGCAGGGTGGGCATGGGCACCTGCAGCAGATCGGACAACTTCTCCAGCGTCTCGATCTTGGCCAGGCCGCCTTTCTCGAAGCGGTAGAACGCGGTGCGGGAAATCCCGATGCGCTGCGCAATCTGCCCTGCACTCAAGCCCGAAGCCCGGCGAAAAGCCCGCAGGCGCTCGCCGATCTCGCCGTATGGCAGTGTCATGCGCGTCATCTCCATGGCCGGGCCGGCACCCGTCACGGGAATCCGGCCTGCTCTCTTCCCGGACGTCATAGTACAACGGTTGGCTACAGTTGGGGACAGAACCCGCCGCCAATGGCCGGCAGGCAATCCGGGGACGGATACACTCGGCGCATGCCTGCCGTCCCGGCGCGCGCTGCGCCGGACATGTCGTTCCGAGCGCGCCGTTCCGACGCCCGCCTTGCCGGAGCCCTGCCATGACCGATACCCCCGCCGGCGACCTGCGCCTGTTCTTCGCGATCTTCCCGCCGCCGGCCGTCGCGGCGCGGCTGGCCGAGGCGGCCGCCGCCATCCAGCCCCGCTGCGGCGGGCGCATCGCCCGCGCCGCCAACCTGCACCTGACCCTGGCCTTCCTGGGCCGGGCCACGCCCGAACAGGCGGAGGAACTGGCCGCACTGACCCGCGCCACCGCGGCGCCGGACGGCGCCTTCACGCTGGACCGCTACGGCGCCTTCCCGGGCGCCCACGCGGTCTGGGCCGGCCCCGATCCGGACTCGGCCGGCGCCGGGCAGCTGCGCGAGCTGGCCGACGGCCTGTGGCGGCGTCTGCGCCCCCTGGGCTGGCCAGGCCCGGACGTCTCGCCCCTGCGACCGCACGTGACCCTGCTGCACAAGGCCGAACGGCTGGCCGTGGACGGCCTGGCGCTGGCGCCGCTGCGCTGGCGGCACCGGGGCTATGCCCTGGCGGCCTCGCAGCCCGGGCCGGAAGGATCGGTCTACCGAATCCTGGCGCGCACGGCGCAGGGCGCGGCGCAGAATTGAAGGCGCCCGCGCCATGCAACTTGCGGCCGGCGCCGCGGTCCATTTGCTATAACGTTGCAAATCCAGGCGCCGGCCCGCGCCCGACACGGAGTCCCCATGCTCAAGCTGTTCAAGACCGCCATCCTTACGGCCAGCCTCATCGTCCCGGCCGCCGCCGCGACCGCCGCCCAGCAGCCGCCCCGCCAATACCCCCTGCGCGACTTCTTCCGCAACCCCGAGCGCGGCTACTTCCGCCTGTCCGACGACGGCGCCACCCTGGGCTTCATGCAGCCAGCCAGCGTCGACGGCAAGCCCGCGCGCATGAACATCTACGTCCAGCCGCTGCAGGGCAGCCGCCCCGAAGGCGAGCCGCGCCGCCTCACCGCCGAGACCGAGCGCGACATCGCCGACTTCTTCTGGAAGGGCTCGCGCACCGTGCTGTTCCAGAAGGACTTCGGCGGCGACGAGAACTTCCACGTCGTCGCCGTGGACACCGATAGCGGCAAGGTCACCGACCTGACGCCCTTCGACGGCGTGCGCGCCCACATCGAGGACGACCTGGAGGACGACCCCGACCACGTCCTCATCAGCCACAACAGGCGCGACCCGCAGGTCTTCGACGTCTACCGCGTCGACGTCCATACCGGCCAGGCCGAGCTGGTCGCGCAGAACCCGGGCGACATCGTCGGCTGGCAGACCGACCACGCCGGGCGCGTGCGCGCGGCCATCTCCAGCGACGGCCTGGACAGCACCCTGCTCTACCGCGACGACGAAAGCCAGCCCCTGCGCAAGCTCATCACCACCGACTACCGCACCAGCGTCGCGCCGATCTTCTTCACCGCCGACGACAAGCGCATGTACGCGCTCAGCAACCGCGGCCGCGACAAGCTGGCGCTGGTCGTCATCGACCCGGCCCGGCCGGACGACGAGGAAGTCGTCTTCGAGCCCGAGGGCAACGACCTGGACGGGGCCAGCTACTCGCGCCTGCGCAAGGTGCTGACGCTGGCCGTGTGGCAGTCCGACAAGGTGCGGCGCAAATTCTTCGACAAGGAAACCGAGGACCTCTACGCCAGGCTGGCCGCCAAGCTGCCCGGCTACGAATTCGCCCTGCAGAACGCCAACCGCGCCGAGGACAAGTTCATCGTCGCCGCCTACAACGACCGCACCCCGGGCGTGCGCTACCTATATGACGCCCGTGCGGACAGCCTGACCGAGCTGGCCGTCATCAACCCGGCGCTGCCCGAGCAGGACATGGCGCCCATGCAGCCCGTCAGCTACCGGAGCCGCGACGGGCTCACCCTGCACGGCTACCTGACCCTGCCCGTGGGACGCGAGCCGCGCGGCCTGCCCTGCATCGTCAACCCGCACGGCGGCCCGTGGGCGCGCGACGGCTGGGGCTGGAACCCGGAAATCCAGTTCCTGGCCAACCGCGGCTACTGCGTGCTGCAGATGAACTTCCGCGGCTCCACCGGCTACGGCCGCAAGTTCTGGGAGGCCGGCTTCGGCCAGTGGGGCCTGGCCATGCAGGACGACATCACCGACGGCGTGCAGTGGCTGGTCGACCAGGGCATCGCCGACCCCAGGCGCATCGCCATCTACGGCGGCAGCTACGGCGGCTACGCCACGCTGGCGGGCGTGGCCTTCACGCCCGACCTGTACGCGGCGGCGGTGGACTACGTGGGCGTGTCCAACCTGTTCACCTTCATGGAGACCATCCCGCCCTACTGGAAGCCCATGCTGGCCAAGATGCGCGACATGGTGGGCGACCCGGTCAAGGACAAGGACCGCCTGGCGGCGACCTCGCCCGCGCTGCACGCCGACCGGATCCGGACGCCGCTGTTCGTCGCGCAGGGCGCGCGCGATCCGCGCGTGAACAAGGCCGAAAGCGACCAGATGGTGGAAGCACTGAAGAAGCGCGGGGTGGAGGTGGAATACCTGTTCAAGGACAACGAGGGCCACGGCTTCCACAACGAGGAAAACCGCTACGAGTTCTACGAGGCGATGGAGAAATTCCTGGCCAGGTATTTGAAGCCGTGAGCACATGGCTGCGGCGCGGATGGCCGCGCCGCCAGGGTGCCGCTGCGCGCCTCAGCTCCCGGCCCGCCGCAGCGCCGCCCACCAGCCGGACGCGGCGTAGGCCAGCACGGCCGTGCCGGCCAGCCCCGCGCCGAACACCAGGGCGATCAGCAGCCAATCGACCGGCCCGCCGACGTCGATGAAACCGGACGACGCCACCCGGACCATCAAGGCCAGCGCCAGGCAGCCGCCCGCCACGCCCGCCGCCTCGGACCACATCAGCCGGCGCGCCACGACGCGCCGCTCGCACACCAGCAGGGCGGCGAGGGCCGCCGTGCCCAGCAGCGCGGCAGCCAGCAGCAGCCACAGCAGCGGCCCCAGCATTTCCTGCAGCACCGCCAGCAGGACGAACGGATCGAGTTCCTTCATGGCCCGTCTCCTTACGCGCGTCCGCGCAGCATGCTGATGTAAGTGGGCTTGAGCGCCATGGTCTCCATGACCCAGCTGGTCCAGAGCTCCTCCAGCGGCGCGATCACGCCGGGAAAGGACGGCACCAGGTTGTTGCGGTAGTCGAATTCCACCAGCATGGCCCGGCCCATGCGGGTGATGAGCGGGCAGGAGGTATAGCCGTCGTAGCGCGCCGGCGAGGCCGTGCCGGCCAGGTCGGCCAGCAGGTGGTCGACCGCCACCGGCACTTGCCATTTGACGCTGGCTGCGGTCTTGCCCTTGGGCACGCCGGCCACGTCGCCCACGCCGAAGACGTTGCGGTAGCGCGCATGGCGCAGGGTGGACGGATCGACCTCCAGCCAGCCCTCTCCGGCCCAGGCCCCCGTGCGCCAGGGCAGCGCGCTGTCGCGCACCGCCTGCGGCGCGCGCATCGGCGGGATGACGTGGATGAAGTCGTAGTCCTGCTCCTCGCGGCCTTCGGCCGTGTCGAAGACGGCGATGCGCCGGCCCGGGTCGATGGCCCGCAGTACGCGGCCGTAGTTGGCGCGGATGCCGCGCTGCTCGAACAGCATGCGCACCTTCTCGGAGACGATGGGCACGCTGAACAACGCCTGGTTGTGGGCGTTGTAGACGAGCTCCGAACGGCTGCGCCGGCCGCGCCGGGACAGGTAGTCCTCGGTGATGAAGGCGTACTTCAGCGGCGCGCCGGCGCATTTCATTTCGGTGGCCGGGCGCAGGAAGACGCCCTTGCCGCCCCGGTCCGCGAAAGCCGACATGGCCTGCCAGGTGGCTTCGGCCGCCTCCGGGCCGTGGTAGATGCTGCCCACGCCGTGCTTGCCTATCAGGCCCGGGTCCATGCCCTCGATCCGGTCATAGGCCAACTCCATGCCGGTGGCGACCACCAGGAAGTCGTAGGCGACGGCGCGGCCGGCTTCGGTGACGACCCGGTTGCCGTCCGGGTCGAAGCCGGCCACCCGTTCCGGTATCCACTGCACGCCGGCCGGCAGGTAGTCGGCGGTGGCGGACACCACGTACTGCCTGGGCTTGACGCCGGCCCCGATCAGGGTGAAGCCGGGCTGGTAGTAGTGCTCCCGGCGCGCGTCCAGCAAGGCGATGGACGCGCCGTCCAGCGCCGCCGCCAGGCGCGAGGCGGCCGCGAGGCCCGCCGCGCCGGCCCCGGCCACGACGATGCGAGCCCGGGTCCGCAGCCTGTCCGCGGCGCGGGCGGCGGGCGGGCGCAGGGCCGTGCCCGCGGCCGCCGCGGCCGCGAGCATGAGCAGGGCGCGGCGGCGCCCGTCCCTTGCCGGGGACGGCGCCTCGCCGCGGATGCCGTCCTGGTGGTCTCCTTCCATGGATGTCTCCGGTGGCTTCGGGATGGGGGCAATGGCCGCGGGGATTCAGGCGGCGGCCTGCGCCCCCGGGCGCCGGTCGCGCCGGGCGAGCCAGCCCAGCATGGCCAGCACCGCCGCGATCAGCGGCAGCATGAATGCATTGATGCCGTCCCAGCCGGCGCTGCCCAGCAGCTGCCCCGAACCGAACGACGCCGCCGCCACCGTGCCGAACACCAGGAAGTCGTTGAGCGCCTGTACCTTGGCGCGCTCTGCCGCGCTGCAGGCGTCGACCACCATGGCCGTGGCGCCGATGAAGCCGAAGTTCCAGCCCAGGCCCAGCAGGATGAGCGAGCCCCAGAAATGCAGCAGCTCCAGCCCGCCCAGCGCCAGCAGCCCCGAAGCCGCGATCAGCGCCAGGCCCGCGGCCGTGACCGCGGTCTTGCCGAAGCGCGTGATCAGGTGGCCGGTGAAGAAGCTGGGCGCGAACATCCCCAGCACGTGCCACTGGATGCCCAGGGCCGCCTCGCCCACCGTATAGCCGCAGCCGACCATGGCCATAGGCGCGGCGGTCATGATGAAGGCCATCAGCCCATAGCTGACGATGCCGGCGGCCACCGCCACGACGAAGCGCGGGCTGCGCACGATGGCGCCGAGCGGCCGGGCCGGGCCTTGCGCGGCGGCGGCGGACGGCGGCGGCATGCGCAGCATCCCGAGCAGCGGCAGCGCGAGCAGCGCCAGCCCCGCCTGGCCGACGAAGCTGCCGGCGAACGGCGCGGCGGCCCAGGCGTCGCGCGTCCAGATCACCACCTGCGGACCGATCACGGCGGCCACCAGGCCGCCGACCATGATGCGCGAGATGGCCCGGGCGCGCTGCGGCGGAGGCACCGCGTCGGAGGCGGCGAAGCGGTAGCTCTGCACGCAGGCGCCGTAGAAGCCCGCCATCGCCGTGCCGGCGCAGAAGGCCGCGAAGCTTTCCGCGACGATGGCGGCCGCGGCCGTCGCCCCGGCGGCGACGGCCAGCAGCGCGCCCAGCACGTAGACGGCGCGCCGTCCCAGCCGGCGCATCAGCATGGCGGCCGGTATCGTCGACAGGGCCAGGCCAAGCTGGTAGAGGCTGACGGGCAGCGTCGCCAGCGCGGCATCGGCGGCCAGCATCTGCCCGACGATGCCGCCCAGCGAGATGATGATGGGCGGGGAAGCGCCGCCCAGGGACTGGGCGGCCAGCAGCAGCCGGACGTTGCGCCGGGCGTGGCGGCCGTCGTCGCCCGCGGGGATGGCCGGGCCGGTCATGCCGCGACCCCGCCCGCAGGCGCAGCCCATTGCACGGGGATCTTCAGGTAGGACACGCCGTTGGATTCCGCCCTGGGCAGGCGGCCGGCGCGAATGTTGACCTGTATGGAGGGCAGCAGCAGCGCGGGCGCCGCCAGCGTGGCATCGCGCCGCTCCCGCATGGCGACGAAATCGGCCTCGGCCACGCCCTCGCGGACGTGGACGTTGCGCTCGCGCTGCTCGGCCACGGTGGTTTCCCAGGCGTAGGACTCGCGCCCCGGCGCCTTGTAGTCGTGGCACATGAACAGCCGGGTGGCCGGCGGCAGCGCCAGCAGGCGGCGGATGGATCGGTACAGCGTGCGCGCGCTGCCGCCCGGGAAGTCCGCGCGCGCGGTGCCGTAGTCGGGCATGAACAGCGTGTCGCCCACGAACACCGCATCGCCGATGCGGTAGGACACGCAGGCGGGCGTGTGGCCCGGCGTGTGCATGACCTGCACCGCCAGCCCGCCGATGGCGAAAGTGTCGCCGTCGGCCAGCAGCCGGTCGAATTCGCTGCCGTCGCCGGAGACGTCGTCGATATTGAACACCGGCCGGAAGATCGACTGCACGTCGCGGATGCGCTCGCCGATGGCGACCTGCGCGCCGGTGTTGCGCTTGATGTAGGGCGCGGCGCTCAGGTGGTCGGCGTGGGCGTGGGTTTCCAGCACCCAGGCAATGTCCAGGCCCGCCTCGCGTGCGGCGGCCAGCATGCGGTCGGCCGACGCGGTCGCGGCCTGCCCGCTGCGGTGGTCGTAGTCGAGCACGGGATCGACGATGGCGGCCTGGCGCGTGGCGGGGTCGGACACCAGATAGCTCACCGTATGGGTGGGCTCGTCGAAAAAAGCCTGGATGCGGGCAGGAGTGTTCATGGCGTGTCCACCGAGCAATATTTCTTGAAATTATATGAACACATGCTAAATTAGTAAATACTTAACTAATGGGCGACATGACCTTGCGCAAGAAGGACAGGGAATTCATGCAGGAAGGTGCTGCCAAGGCCGCGGCCATGCTGCGCGCCGTGGGCAACCGGCATCGCCTGCTGGTGCTGTGCCTGCTGATCGAGCACGGCGAGATGACCGTGGGCGCGCTGCACGAATACCTGCCGCTGAGCCAGTCGGCGCTGTCCCAGCACCTCGCGAAGATGCGCGAGGAAGGCCTGGTGACCTTCCGGCGCGAGGCGCAGGCCCTGTACTACCGCATCGACAACCCCGACGCGGCCAGGCTGGTTGCAACGCTCAAGGCTATTTTTTGCCGCCGGGCCGCCCCAAGGCAAAAAGCCCCCTCGGGGGGCAGCAAGCCGAAGGCGCAGCGTGGGGGCATTCCCTGCCCCTGACCCGGGCTGCCCCCGAGGGAGTATCGCCATGGATATCCATTCCATCTCCGCACAGGCCGCGCACGAACTGATCCGCCAGGGCGCGCTGCTGGTCGACGTCCGGCCCGCCGACGAGCACGCGCGCGAGCGCATCGCCCAGGCCCGCCACGTGCCGCTGGACCGGCTGGCGGCCGGGGCGCTGGATACGCAGGGCGCCGCGGCGGTGATCTTCCACTGCCGCTCGGGCAACCGCACCCGCCTGCATGCCCACGAGCTGGCCGCCTGCGCGGATTGCGACGCCTACCTGCTCGACGGCGGGCTGGACGCCTGGAAGCGCGCCGGGCTGCCGGTGCTGGCCGATCCGTCCCGGCCGCTCGAACTGCAGCGCCAGGTGCAGATCGTGGCCGGTTCGCTGATCCTGCTGGGCACCGCGGCGGGCGCCGCAGTGTCGCCCTGGTTCTACGCCGTGCCGGGATTCGTGGGAGCAGGCCTGGTGTTCGCCGGCATATCCGGCTTTTGCGGGCTGGCGCGCCTGCTCATGAAGATGCCCTGGAATCGCGGCGGGACCGCCGCCTGAACGCCGGCAGCGGCGCACGCTGCCACATCGGGAGAAAACCATGAAATTCAATGTCGGGGGCGTGGACCGGGCCCTGCGCATCGTCGTCGGCCTGGTGCTGGTGGCGCTGGCCGCCACGAATGTGGTCGGGTGGTGGGGCTGGCTGGGCGTCATCCCGCTGCTGACGGGCGCGTTCCGCTTCTGCCCGCTGTACGGGCTGATAGGCGCCAACACCTGCGCGGCCAGGAGCGGCGGCGGCCGTTGACCGGCGCGCGGCGGCCCGCGGCGGCCGCGCGCAAGCCTTTTCGCCCCCCCCATGGGCGCCCTGTTTCCGGCATGCTAAATTAGTAATAATTCTCATCCTCATCGCATGCCCACGGCCCCATGCCCACCGCCGACCCCGGCCACCGCCAATCGGTGCACGCCCTGTACAGCGACCACCATACGTGGCTGCAAGGCTGGCTGCGCCGGCGGCTGGGCTGCTCCTTCGATGCGGCCGACCTGATGCAGGACACCTTCGTGCGCGTCCTGCACCGGCCGGACGCGGCGGCGATACGCGAGCCGCGCTCCTACCTGGCCACGATCGCGCACGGGCTGATGGTCAACCACCTGCGCCGCAAGGACCTGGAGCGCGCCTACCTGCAAGCCCTGGCGGCCATGCCGCAGGACCAGTGGCCGTCGGCCGAGCGGCGCGCGGTGCTGCTGGAAACCCTGGACGAGATCGACGCCCTGCTGGCCGCGCTGCCGGCGCGGGTGCGGCGCGCCTTCCTGCTGTGCCAGCTGGAAGGCCTGCCGCACGCGGAGATCGCCGCCCGGCTGGGCGTGTCGGTCAGCTCGGTGCGGCAGTACATCGCGCGCGCCCTGCGGCATTGCCTGGCGGCGGCCTAGGCGGCGGCGCCGGGCGAAAGGAGCGGCGATGGCACGGCGGGCCGGCGGCATGAGCGACATGGACGGTACGGACGGCCCGGGCCGCGCGCAGGAACCGGGCCGCCCGGCCGGCGCGGCCGACGCCCCGCTGCGGCCCGACGCGCTGGCCGGCGCGGTGGACTGGTACGTGCAGCTGACCTCCGGCGCCGCCACCGCCTCCGACCGGCTGGCCTGGCAGGCCTGGCGGCAGGCCGACCCCGAGCACGAGCGCGCCTGGCGGCGCACCGAATCCATCACCGGCAGGCTAGGCGGGATACCCGCGGCGCTGGGGCTGGCGGCCCTGGACCGGCCGCGCGCGCCCGGCCGGCGCCGCACGCTGGCCGTGCTGGCGATGGGCGGCGGCGCGGCGGCGCTGGGCTGGTCGGGCTACGCGCGCACGCCCTGGCGCGCCTGGACGGCCGACTACCGCACGGGCATAGGCGAGCACCGCGAGCTGCACCTGGCCGACGGCAGCACGGTGGTGCTCAACACGGACAGCGCGGTGGACATCGCCTTCGACGCGGCGGCGCGCCAGGTGCTGCTGCGCGCCGGCGAGATCCTGGTGCAGACGGCGCACGACCCGACCGGCACGGCCCGCCCGTTCTCGGTGGCCACGCGCGCCGGCCGCATCACCGCGCTGGGCACGCGCTTCGTGGTGCGGCAGCTCGACGCCTCGGTGCGGGTGCAGGTGCTGGAAGGCGCGGTATCCATCCAGCCCGCCGACGGCGGCCCGGCCGCGCTGCTGCCGGCCGGCCGCAGCGCCCATTTCACCGCGCAGGAGGTCGAGCCCGCCGCCGCCGGCGCGCCCGGCGCGGACGCCTGGACGCGGGGCATGCTGGTGGCCGACGACATGCCCCTGCCGGACTTCCTGGACGAGCTGGCGCGCTACCGGCGCGGCCGCATAGGCTGCGACGACCCGGCCGCCCGGCTGCGCGTCTCCGGCGCCTTCCCGCTGGACGACACCGGCCGCGCGCTGGCGCTGCTGGAAAACACGCTGCCCGTGCGCGTGGAAAGCGCGACCCGGTACTGGATCAGCGTGCGCGCGCGCTGACAGCGCCTCGTCTGCGGCCATCGATCCGCTGGCCCTGCGCGTGCGCAACGAACCGCCGCACGACCGGGCCAGCGGCAAGCCTTTCCAGGTGCCCGCAGCGTCCGCCATCGGCCGGCCGAAGATGCCGCGCCGAACTGGCGGGACGGGACACTAGCCCCGTTCCCCGCGCACCACCAGCCAGACGCCGCAGGCGGACACCGCCGCGCCCAGCAGCATCGCCCACGACAGCGGCTCGCCGAACATCGCCCAGGCCCACGCCAGCGTGACCGCCGGGCTCAGGTAGAGCACGCTGGCCACGCGCGTGGGCGTTCCCCGCGCCAGGCAGGCCCAGTACAGGCCGTAGCCGCCCAGGGTGGACAGCCCCGCCGTCCACAGGACGGCCATCGCGAATCCCGCCGACGCGACCGGCATCAGGCTGCCGCCCTGCGCGAGAACCAGCCCGGCGAACACCGGCGCCGACACCGCGCATTGCAGGCACAGGCCGGCCGCCAGGCCGACCGGCGCCGCCTGCGCCCGCTTCTGCCACACGGTCGCCGCCGCCAGCGACAGCATGCCCAGCAGGGGCAGGCCGTAGGCCCAGCGCGGCGCATCGCCCCAGGCCAGGGCGCCGCGCGCGACGAGCACGACGCCGGCCAGCCCGGCTGCCAGCCCCAGCCAGACGCGCGCATCCGGCGGGCGGCGCGCCAGGACGGCGGCCATCAGCGCCGTGCCGATGGGCAGGAGATCGGCCATCAGTGCCGCCAGCCCCGCCGGCACGCCGAGCGCGATGCCCTGCGCCACCCCGGCCAGGTAGCCGGCCATGGCCAGCAGGCCGATGGCGGCCTGGCGCCGCAGCGCGGCCGGCGGCATGCGCGCCAGCTCGCGCGCCGCCCAGGGCAGCAGGGCCAGCGCCACGACGACGCAGCGCCAGAACACGGACAGGAAGACGGGCGCGTGGTCGGCGGCGAAGCGCAGGCCGACGAAGCCGGAGCTCCATGCGAAGACCAGCGCCGCTTCGAGCGCGGGCAGCGGCAGGCCCGGGCGACCGGTCGGGTCGGCGGGCAATGCAGAGGCAGGCCGGCCGACGCCTTGGCCGGTGCCTGGGCCGTTGCCTGGGCCGGCGCTTGGGCGGCGGCGCCGGCCGATGCTCCCGCCCCCGCCGGCCTGCGGTGCGCAACGGCTTGCGGCGGAAGAAACGAGGGAAGCTTGGATCATGGCTGCTTGGCGGTTCGGATGAGGGCGATACGGACCGCCTTGACCTTAGCGCCGGCCCATCATTCAATAAATCAAAATCTTCTCGTCCATTGATTCAATAAATCGAAACCATGCCCGCCACGCTAGACATCGACCTGCTGCGCACCTTCCACGCCGTGGCCCGGCTGGGCCAGTTCCGCGCGGCGGCGGAGCACGTCCACAGGAGCCCGGCCGCCGTCAGCGTGCAGATACAGCGCCTGGAAGCCGTCGCCGGCGGCCGCCTGCTGGAGCGGGACAACCGCTCGGTCGCGCTCACGCCGCTGGGGCAGCGGCTGCTGGCGGCCACATCGGAGCTGCTGCACGCCCACGACCGGGCGCTGGGCGAGCTGCAAGGCGCGGCGCCGGCCGGGCGCATCCGCCTGGGCGTGCCGGACGAATACGCCGATCACGTGATCCGGGACGTGCTGCCGCCCTTCGCGGCGCTGCATCCCAGGGTGACGCTGGAGATCGCGACGGCACCCAGCCTGGCGCTGCGCGACCAGGTCGGGCGCGGCCGGCTGCACATCGCCCTGGCCGTCCAGCCGGCCGCCGGCCATCGCCGGACGCGGCCGCTGGCCGTCACCACGCCGGTCTGGGTCGGCGGCGCCGCTTGGCAAGAAAGGCCGCCCGCCCCCCTTCCCCTGGCGCTGCACGCGGCGCATTGCCCGTACCGGGAAGCCATGCTGACGGCGCTGCGCCAGGCCGGCATCGCCTGGCGGGTGGCGCTGAGCAGCCCATCGGGCCACGCGGTGGAAGCCTGCGTGGAGGCCGGCCTGGGCGTCAGCCTGCTGGACCGCTCGCGCGTGACGGCCGGCATGCGCATCCTGAACGCCCTGCCGCGCATCGCGCCGCACGAAGTGGTGCTGCTGCGCGCGGCATCCGCGCAGGGCGATCCGGCTGCCGAGTCGCTGGAGCAGGCGATCCGGCAGCGCTTCCGGCTCTAGGAGTGCGCGCCCGCCGGGCCGCTCCGGTCAGCGCGCCGGGCGTGGGGCTTCCCGGCGCATGCGTATCTGCGAAGGGGACATCCCCCAGATCTTCTGCATCGTCCTGAGCAAGTGGGCGCTCGACTCCCAGCCGACCTGCTGGGAAATGGCAAGCACCGACTCGTCGGAGCGCTCCAGCAGGTAGCGCGCCCGCTCGGCGCGCTTGAGCTGCTGGAACGCCAGCGGCGACATCCCCGTCTCCGAACGGAAAACCCTCTCCACCTGCCGGCGCGACATCAAATGCCGATGGGCGAACGCCTCGATCGCCAGGGGCGCGCAGAGATCGCGCTCGATGTGGTCGGACAGCAAGACCGCGACATAGCGCGACGACAGCGGCACATCGTCGATGACCGGGTTGCTGCACAGGCGCGCGGCCTCCATGATGACCGCGCCGCAATAGGCGGATGGTTCGCGCCCGGGCGCGTTCGGCAGTTCCAGCACACGCCGGGACAGCGTATCGAGCGCCATGCTGCCGGTCCTGAGCCCTTGCGCCGGCGCACGAATCCCCTGCGCCCGCAGCGCCGTCGTCCACAGATCGGGATCCACGTAGATCGCCACGTGCGTCTGCCTCAACGTACGGGCCGCCGTCGAATGGGGGGTATCGGCCCCGAACCAGATGAAGCTGCCGGGCGCGGAGTGCAAATGCCGATCCGCCGCATCGACGAATTCGAAGCGACCCGAGATCGGGACGAACAGCATGTCGCAATCGTGCGTGTGCGCCGTGACGGTGTACTGCTGCCTGCACTCCACCACCATTGCCGCCCCGTGGCTGAGGCGGGCGCGGAAGGATGAAACCCGGGCGGTCGATCCGGTCTCTTTCAGCATGGACATTCCTTTGTCGCAATCGTGCTCCGGCATGCCGCAAACGGTAGCGCGAAGGCCGGGGAACTGGAGAAAAATCGGGACCTGCCCACCACCACATCAAGGGGAACGACCATGCTGCGACAGCTTTTGCATCGAAACGGAATCGGCCTGATCGTCGCGTGCGCGACGCTGCTCATCGCACCGGGCATGGCGCTCGGCGACGACTACCCGGCCAAGCCCATCACCATCGTCATGCCGTTTCCGCCCGGCGGCGGCACGGATGTCGTTTTTAGAGCGATTTCCGCAAGGCTGCAAGCCGCGCTGGGCGTGCCTATCGTCATAGAGAACCGGGCCGGCGCGGGAGGCACGATCGGCACCGCATCGGGCGCGCACGCGGCCGCCGACGGCTATACCCTGACGGCGGCAACCACCACGACGATCGCCTCCGCGCAGGCCGTGTATCCCAAGCTGGGCTACGATCCGCAGCGCAGCTTCGCGCCCATCGGCCTGGTCGGCACGACCCCGTTCGTCCTGGTTGCCGCGCCGGGTTTTCCCGCCCGGACCTTGGGCGAGTTCATCGCATACGCCAAGGAGAACAAGGGCGCGATCAACTACGGCAGCATCGGCAACGGCAGCGCCAGCCACCTGGTCGCGGAGCTTTTCAAGCAGCGCACCGGCATCGACATGACGCATGTCCCGTACCGGGGCGCCGGCCCGGCCCAATCCGATCTCATGGCGGGGCAGATCCAGGTGCTGTTCGACAATCCCACGGCGCTGGTGCAGCAGGTCCGCGCAGGCCGGATGCAGGCCCTGGCCATTACCGAGCCGTCCGCCGTCTTTCCCGAACTGCCGACTTTCGAATCGGCGGGCGTCGGCGGATTCAAGGCGGAGTTATGGTACGGGCTGCTGGCCCCGGCCGGAACGCCCGGGCCTATCGTCCAGCGGCTCCACGCCGCGCTGGGCCAGGTACTTGCCGACCCCGAAATCCAGGCGGGCATGAGCGGCCGCGGCGTCAAGGCCGTCGTGGCGAGCCCGGAAGAGTTCGGAGCCAAGATCCGCGCCGACATGGACCTGTGGGGCGGCATCGCCCGCTCGGTCGGCGCCAAAGTGGAGTAGGCAGTATGTTGGAAAAGCAAGGAATCCTGTCGCGCGACGTCCCGGTAGTGCGCGTCTTCACGGTCGGCCAGGCGCCCGTCGGAGGCAACCCCGCCCCCGTCTGGCTGGATGCCGACGGGCTGGCCGGCGATGACATGCAGGCCCTGGCGAAAGCCAGCGGCCGCGAAATGGTGTTCGTCTGCGCGCCGCAAAGCCCAGCGCATCGCTGGCGGATGCGGTATTTCGTGCCGAGGCACGAGATGGAAATGTGCGGCCACGCCACCCTAGCGGCGCTCTGGCTGCTCCATGGCCGGGGAGACTGGGACGGCGGTCCGGCCGCGATCGACACGCTCGGGGGAACGGTGCGGGCCAGGAAGGACGACCAATGGATCCAGATCAGCCAACCCCCGGCCGCGATCCAGGCCGTCGACGACCGCTACAGGCAGGCTATCGCCGACTGCCTGGGCCTGGCCGGCGAGCAAATCCTGGGGCCCATCCTGAATGCCTCGACCAGCCGGCCCAAGACCTTGATCCGGCTTCCCCATGCGGAGGCGCTGCATGCCCTGCAAGTCCGGGCGGACGAGGTGGAAGCGCTTTGCGAACGGATAGGATCCACCGGACTCTACCCGTTCGCCATGCGGGAGGGCAGCCCTGCGGCGTGCAGCGCACGGCAGTTCCCGAAGTCCTCGGGCTATGTGGAGGACCCCGCCACCGGCATTGCCGCCACCGCGCTGGCCTGGGGCCTGCGCCATCTAGCGCTGCTCGACGGCGCGGCCAGGCGCGTCGGCATCGACCAGGGAGAAGCAATGGGGTCGCCCTCGCGGATCGTGGTGAGCCTGCCGGCCGAAGAAGACGGCCCGCAGGCGCCGTGCTGGGTCGGCGGCAACGCCGTCCTGGACGGCGAAGAGCGCCTGTCCCTGCCCGGCCGGAAGCCATGACCGGCCGGGAAACGACAAGCAGGCGACGGCAACATGGCTGAACCCAGATGGGGGGCGTACACGGCCGGCGCATTGCAGCACTATCCCGGTTCCATGGGGCGCATCCCGCTCGGCATCATCCGCGCATTCGGCACGCAGAAACTTGCCAGCGCCAGGGCGAATGCGCGGCTGGACGAAGTCCCGGGCGCCATCGCCCAGGCGATCGCCCGAAGCGCGCAGGAACTGGAGGCGGGCGCGCTGGACGGCGAGTTTCCGCTGGGCCCCTGGCAGGCGGGCGACGGCAACCAGACCCATATCAACGTCAACGAGGTCATCGCGCACAGGGCCGCGGAGCTGTCGGCGAACGGCCCGGCCATCCATCCGCTGGACCACGTCAACCGCAACCAGTCGTCGAACGACACCTGGCCGACCGTCCTGCACATTGCGCTCGCCCGGGCGCTGCACGGATCCTTCGGCCCGGCGCTGGCGGAGCTGGCCGGCGAAATCGAGGCCTTCGCCGCCCGCCATGGCGGCGTGCGCAAAGTCGGGCGCACGTTCCTGAGGGATGCGCATTTCACATCGCTCGATGCGGAGTTCGGCGGTTTCGCGGCGCTGCTGCGCGACTGCCGCCGGCAGGCGGACGCCGCGTACGAGGCGGTGCTTGCCGTGCCCCAGGGCGGCGGTGCGGTGGGAACCGGGGCGGGCGTCCATCCCGGGTTCGCGGCCTGCTTCGCCGAAGAACTGCGCGCGGCGACCGGCCATGCATTCAGGCAGGCGCCTGCGCCCTGCTCGTGCCAGGTGGTCGACACGGGCCTGCTGCGAACTTCCGGCGCAGCCGTGGAGGCTTCCGTAATAGGCATGAAGCTGAGCCGCGATATCGAACTGCTCGCGTCCGGCCCCCTCTGCGGCTTCGGCGAACTGCTGTTGCCCGAGGCGGGGCCCGGCTCGTCCAGCATGGCGGGAAAGGTCAATCCCACGCATGCCTCGATGCTGGAAATGATGTGCATGAAAGTCCAGGCCAACCACACGATCGTCGCCGGCTCCCTGTCCAGCGCCCGGCTCCAGCTCAACACCACTTACCTGCTGGCCGCCTGCGCGGTCATGGAATCCCTGGAGATCCTGGCCGAAGGCATGCGTCTCTTCGCAAGATCGCTGGTGGCCCGCCTGCAGGCCGACCCTGAGCGGATCGCGGCCCACGTCCGGAACGGGCCGGGGAGCCGGTTCCTGCGCTCGCGCGACATCGGCTACGACGCGGCGGCCGGGAAAAGTCCATAGAAATTTTCCGATTCCCCTGTCACTTTGGCGATCTCGATTGGCATACCGGTATATCCCCCCGACCGGAGCCTCCATGACGCCCTCCCCTTTCCGCCCGCGCCTGGCCAACGGCGCGCTGCTTGCCGCCCTGGCGGCCGCTTTCGCCCTGCCCGCGGCGGCGGCCGGTGCCGACGCCGGCCCGGCCGCCGCGGTCCAGGCTCCCGCCCGGCCGGCCGCCCAGGCCTACGACATCCCCGCCGGTCCGCTGGGCGCGGCGCTGTCCAACTACGCGGCGCGCGCCGGCATCGCCCTGTCCTTCGACCCGGCGCTGACCCAGGGCAAGAGCACCGCCGGCCTGCGCGGCAGCTACGGCCCGCGGGAAGGCCTGGAGCGGCTGCTGGCCGGCAGCGGCCTGGAGCTGGCCCCGGCCGCCGGCGGCGCCTATACCCTGCGCCCGCAGCCCGCCCCTTCGCCGGGCGTCACCAGCCTGCAGCCCATCGAAGTCGCCGCCCGCCCGGAATCGGCCTGGGGGCCGGTGCAGGGCTACGTGGCCACGCGCAGCGCCACCGGCTCCAAGACCGACACGCCGCTGCTGGAAATCCCGCAGTCCGTCACCGTGGTCGCGCGCGAGCAGATCGAGGACACCGCCTCGCGCTCGCTCGGCCAGGCGCTGCGCTACAGCGCCGGCGTGCTGCCCCAGGAAGGCGACGACCACACCACCGACGCCTTCATCCTGCGCGGCTTCCAGGTTGCCGGCTACAGCAGCGCCTACCGCGACGGCATGAAGTACATGGGCAACATCTACGACGGCGTGCAGGAGCCCTACGGGCTGGAGCGCGTCGAGGTGCTGCGCGGCGCGGCGTCCGTGCTGTACGGCGAGGCCGCGCCGGGCGGCATCATCAACGCCGTCAGCAAGCAGCCCACGCTGGAGCCGCTGCACGAGCTGCGCGTGGACGGCGGCAGCTACGACCGGCGCCAGATCGCCACCGACCACGGCGGCGCGCTGGACGAGGCGGGCAAGTGGTCCTACCGCCTGACCGCGCTGGCGCGCGAGTCCGGCACCATGGTCGACCACGTGCCGGACGACCGCATCTACATCGCCCCGGCCCTGACCTGGCGGCCCTCGTCGCGCACCTCGCTGACCCTGCAGGGCACCTACCAGCATTCCGAGACGGCCTACGTGTACGGCCTGCCGCCCGAAGGCACCATCCTGCCCAACCCCAACGGCCGCATCCCGACCCGCCGCTTCATCGGCGAACCCGGCTACGACAAGGCTGACGTCACCTTCCGCGACATCGGCTACCGCTTCGAGCACGCCTTCAACGACACGCTGAAGGTGCGCCAGAACCTGCGCTACTTTTCGGCGCGCAACGACATGCCCTCGGCCTGGGCCGCGGGCTTCGTGCCCGGATCGGACATGCGCGAGATCCTACGCGGCGCGCAGGACCGCGTGGACGAGTCCAGCAATTTCGTGGTGGACACGCAGGTGCAGGCCGACCTGCGCCACGGCGCCTTCGCGCACACGGTGCTGGCCGGCGTGGACTACAGCGACCGCAACCACCGCACCGAGCGCTACAACCGCACGCTGGCGCCGCTGGACCTCTATTCGCCGCAGTACGGCGGCGCGCTGGGGCCGGCCGAGCCCGCGCTGAACAGCTCGGACACCGACACGCGCCGCATGGGCGTGTACCTGCAGGACCAGGCCAAGATCGCCGGCAAGTGGGTCGTGCTGCTGGGCGGGCGCTACGACTGGGCGCGCGACACCAGCCGCGCGCTGTTCATGGACATGCAGGACACCGAGCGCAGCGAGGCCTTCACCGGCCGCGCCGGCCTGGTCTACCTGGCCGACAACGGGCTCGCGCCGTTCGTCAGCTTCAGCCAGTCCTTCGAGCCCACCAGCGGCACGGCGCGCGACGGCAGCCGCTTCGAGCCCACCGAGGGCGAGCAGTACGAACTGGGCCTGCGCTACCAGCCGCCCGGCAGCAACATGCTGCTGTCCGCCTCGGTCTACCAGCTGACCCAGACCAACGTGCTGACGCCCGACCCGGTGGACCCCGCCTTCTACCAGGTGCAGACGGGCGAGGTGCGCTCGCGCGGCGTCGAGCTGGAAGCGCAACTGCCCGTCGGCCGCGACCTGCGGCTGGTGGCGGCCTACGCCTATACCGACGCCGTCACCACGCGCAGCAACAACCCGGACGAGGTCGACCAGCAGCGCGGCGGCGTGCCGCGCCACATGGCCTCGCTGTGGGCCGACTACCGGCTGACGTCGCTGGGCCTGCCGCAGGCGCGCCTGGGCGCGGGCGTGCGCTACGTGGGCGACAGCACCGGCCTGTTCGCCGCCGGCTACGAGGTGCTGTCCTACACGGTGGTGGACGCCATGGCCAGCTACGAGACGGGGCCGTGGACCTTCACGCTCAACGCCAACAACCTGGCCGACCGCAAGTACGTGGCGTCCTATACCTACGGCGCGTTCTACGGGCAGCGCCGGACGGTGACGGCGTCGCTGAGCTATCGCTGGTAGCCGGATGCCGGCCCCTCGCGGGCCGGCTCCCACGGCCCGCGGCCGGGCTCAGGATGCCCCGGCCTCGACCTCCACGGTGACGTGCGCCAGGCCGCCGACCTGCGCCAGCAGCGCCTTGTAGTGCGAGGGCGCCGCGGGCTGGGCGGCGGCCAGCGATACGATGGCCGCATGGTGGCCGGGGCCGACCTGCCAGACGTGCAGGTCGGCGATCCGCGCCCCGTCCCGCTCCAGGACCTGCCGGATGGCGCCGCGCAGCCCCTCCGCCTGCGGCGCGGCGTCGAGCAGCACCCGGCCGGCGTCGCGCATCAGGCCCCAGGACCAGCGGGCGATGACCAGCGCGCCCACCACGCCCATCGCGGGATCGGCCCATAGCCAGCCGTAGAAGCGCCCGAGCAGCAAGGCCGCGATGGCCAGCACGGAGGTCAGCGCATCGGCCAGGACGTGCAGGTAGGCCGCGCGCAGGTTGTTGTCGCGGGCCGCGTGGCCGTGGCCATGGCCGTGATCTTGGCCGTCGTTCTGGCCGTCGCCTTGGCTGTGGGCATGGCCGTGGCCGTAGGCATGAGCATGGGCGTGATGATCATGCCCGCCGCCGTGCTCGTCCCTGAGCAGCCAGGCGCACGCCAGGTTGACCGCCAGGCCCGCCACGGCCACGGCGATCGCCTGGGCGAAACCGATCGGCACGGGGCTGGCCAGCCGCCACAGGCTCTCCCAGCCGATCAGCAGCGCGACCAGGGCGAGCGCGACGGCGCTGGCGAAGCCGGCGAGATCGCCCAGCTTGCCCGTGCCGAAGCTGAAGCGCCGGTCGCCCGCATGGCGGCGGGAATACATGTACGCCAGCGCCGCGATCAGCATGGCCCCGGCATGCGTGGACATATGCCAGCCGTCGGCCACCAGCGCCATGGAGCCGTAGGCCGTGCCCGCGGCGATCTCGGCCACCATGGCCGCGGCCGTCACGGCCACGACCGCCCAGACCCTGCGCTCGTTGCGCCGATGGCCGGCGCCGAGGAAATCGTGTTGATGCTCGGGAGGAAAAGCGTCGGAAGCGTTCATCTGCCCTGCTCCTGCCGGAACGGCTATTTCATGTAGGTACGGATGGCATGCGCCAGTTCCTCGCCGCCCTGCCGGCGGGCATCCCCGGTCGGCGCCTCCAGCACGTGCTCGCGCAAATGGCCTTCCATGACTTCTACCGTCAGGCCGTTCAGGGCGCCGCGCGCGGAGGCGAGCTGGCGCAGCACCTCGGCGCAGGCGGCGCCGCCTTCCAGCGCGCGCTCGACGCCTTCGAGCTGCCCGCGGATGCGGCGCACGCGCGCAATCAGCTTGTCTTTCTCGCGGATCGTGTGGGCCATGCCATGGCGGCCCTTGCAGGCCTTCATATAGTCTAGGGGACTATATTATATTGCCCAGATGGAATCCTGCCTGTCGGGCCGGCGCGAGGCGCCATCGCCGGCGGCTTGCAACCCTGCCCACGGCGCCGGCGTCCGGCACGGCCGGCCGCCTTGCTGCATCGCGGCGTGACGACCTGCCCTGAATTTCTGTATTCTGAATTCAGAAATCCAGGAGCCATGCCTTGCTCAAGCCCGTGCGCACCGCCCCCGACCTGGCCAGCCGCGTCCACGCGCAGCTGCGCGATGCCATCGTCGCCGGCGAGATCGCGCCCGGCCAGCGGCTGGCCCAGGAAGACCTGGCCGCGCAGCTGGGCATTTCGCGCCAGCCGGTGCTGCAAGCCCTGGCCCTGCTGGAGCGCGACGGCCTGGCCGTGCGCGCCGACGGCCGCGGCACCCTGCAGGCCGCGCCGCTGGACGCGAGCACGGTGCAGGAGTTCTACGAGCTGCGCGCCGAAGTCGACGCCCTGGCCGCCCGGCTGGCCGCGCGCCGGGTCGCCGCAGGCGCGGCCGGGCCGCTGCCCGACAGCCTGCTGGCGCGCGGGCGCGCCGCGCTGCGCAGCGGCCGGCTGGCCGACCTGATCGCCGCCGACACCCTGCTGCACCACGCCATCTACGACGCCAGCGGCAACCGCCTGCTGGCCGCCACCATGACCCCGCAGTGGCGCCACCTGGAGCGCGTCATGGCCGCAGTGCTGCGCGAAGCGCCGCTGCGCGCCGGGCTGTGGGACGAGCACGCGGCCATCGTCTCCGCCGTCAACGCCGGCGATTCGCGCCGCGCCGCGGCGCTGTCGCGCGAGCACGCCGTGCTGGCCGCGCGCGTCATGCTGCCGCGGCTGGCCGAACGGCTGGGCGCGGCCTAGCCGCCCCCATCCAGGCCGGACAACGTCGCGGGTCCGCGACAAGGCAGGCAGCCCGGCGCTTGCAGTTCCATGCAGCAAGCAACGCACGCAGCATCACCCAGACCGGCCCGAGCCGGCGCCCCGCAGCCGGGCAGGCAGCAAGCCCGACCCCCGCAGCGAACGAAACGCAGGAGACCACCATGCAACTCACCCCACAGCAACTGGAGCAGTTCGACCGCGACGGCTACCTGTTCCTGCCGGCGCATTTCAGCCGCGAGGAAATCCGCCCGCTGGTCGAGGAAGTGCCGCGCCTGTACGCCCAGCGCCGCCCCGAGAACGTGCGCGAGAAAGACGGCGACGCGGTGCGCACCAACTTCGCCGCGCACCTGTACAGCGCCCCCTTCGCCCGGCTCGCGCGCCACCCGCGCATGATCAAGCCGGTCGAGCAGCTGTTCGGCGAGCGCCTCTACATGCACCAGTTCAAGATCAACGGCAAGAACGCCTTCGACGGCGACGTCTGGCAATGGCACCAGGACTACGGCACCTGGCTCAACGACGACCTGATGCCCGAGCCGCGCGCCATGAACGTGGCCATCTTCCTGGACGACGTGAGCCCCTACAACGGCCCGCTGATGTTCATCCCGGGCAGCCACCGGCTGGGCGTGCTGGAAGCCGGCCACGACACCACGACCACCAGCTATCCGCTGTGGACCATCAATAACGACAACATCCGCACGCTGGTGGAGAAGGCGGGCGGGCGCGACGGCGGCATCGTCGCGCCGACCGGGCCGGCCGGCTCCATGCTGCTGTTCCATTCCTGCCTGGTGCACGCCTCGGGCAGCAACCTCAGCCCGTGGAACCGCGTGGCCGTCTACCTGAGCCTGTGCGCGGTGTCTAACCACATCCGCCGCCACAAGCGCCCGGAATGGATCGCCCACCGCGACTTCACGCCCATAGACTGTCTGCCCGACGACTGCCTGCTGCGCGACTATCCCGTGGACCTGCCCTGGGCGCAGGGCACGCCGCCGCAGGCCGCCCAAACGTCCGTCGAACCGCTGCGCGAGGTGGCGTGATGAACCTGCACCGCATGCTCGCCGCCCGCGCCGCCGAAGGCCGCCCCCTGCGCGTGGGCCTGATCGGCGCCGGCAAGTTCGGCTCCATGTACCTGAGCCAGGTGCGCCGCACGCCCGGCGTGCAGCTGGTGGCGGTGGCCGACCTGGCGCCCGACAGGGCCCGCGCCGCCCTGCTGCGCACGGGCTGGGACGACGCCCGCCTGCACGCGCCCTCCTTCGCCGGGGCCGCGCGCAGCGGCGCGGTGCATTTCTGCGACGACGCGCTCGCCATGATCGCCGCGCCGGAGGTCGAGATCGTCATCGACGCCACCGGCAGCCCCTCGGCCGGCATCCGCCACGTGCTGGCCTGCTGCGGCGAAGGCAAGCACGTGGTCATGGTCAACGTCGAGGCCGACGCGCTGGCCGGGCCGCTGCTGGCCGAGCGCGCGCGCCGCGCCGGCATCGTCTACAGCCTGGCCTACGGCGACCAGCCGGCGCTGATCTGCGAAATGGTCGACTGGGCCCGCGCCTGCGGCTTCGAGGTCGTCGCCGCCGGCAAAGGCACCAAGTACCTGCCCGAATACCACGCCTCCACGCCCGACACCGTCTGGCCCTACTACGGCTTCACGCCGGAGATGGTGGCCGCGGGCGACTTCAACGCGCAGATGTTCAACAGCTTCCTGGACGGCACCAAGAGCGCCATCGAGATGGCCGCGGTGGCCAACGCCACCGGCCTGGAGCCGGCGCCGCAGGGCCTGGCCTTCCCGCCTTGCGGGGTGGACGACCTGGCGCGCGTGCTGCGCCCGGCCGCCGAGGGCGGCATGCTGCACCACCGCGGCCAGGTGGAGGTGATCTCGTCGCTGGAGCGCGACGGCCGGCCGGTGTTCCGCGACCTGCGCTGGGGCGTGTACGTGACGTTCGCCGCCGACAGCGACTACGTGCGACGCTGCTTCAAGGAGTACGGGCTGGTCACGGACCCGGAAGGCAATTATTCGTCGATGTACAAGCCCTGCCACCTGATCGGCCTGGAGCTGGGCATCAGCGTGGCCAGCGTGGGCCTGCGCGGCGAGCCCACCGGCGCGGCGCAGGCCTGGCGCGGCGACGTGGTGGCCACCGCCAAGAGCGACCTGGCGCCCGGCCGCGAGCTGGACGGCGAAGGCGGCCACACCGTCTACGGCCGCCTGATGCCGGCGGCCGATTCGGTGGCCGGCGGCTACCTGCCGCTGGGGCTGGCGCACAAGGTCAAACTCAAGGCGGCGGTCGAGGCGGGCCAGCCGGTGCGCTGGGCCGACGTGGACTACGACGCCCAGGCCCCGGCCGTGCAGTTCCGGCGCGAGATGGAGCGGGACTGCCTGCCGCGCATCGGGACGGAGGAGCGATCCTTGCTTTCCAGTCAATAGTCAAATGACTTTAGAGGTGTTCACGGCATCTATCACGCAGCGCACAATGCACGGCATCGCAATCTTCCTCCCCGGAGTCTGTCATGCCTATCGCGCTTTGGGCGCTGGCCGCGGGTGCCTTCGGCATCGGCACCACGGAATTCGTCATCATGGGGCTGCTGCCCCAGGTGGGCGCCGACCTCGGCGTCTCGCTGTCGTCGGCCGGCCTGCTGGTCACCGGCTACGCGCTCGGCGTCACGCTGGGCGCGCCGCCGGTGGCCATCCTCACCACCCGCCTGCCGCGCAAGACGCTGCTGCTGGCGCTCATGCTCATCTTCACCCTGGGCAACCTGGCCTGTGCGCTGGCCCCCGGCTACGGCTGGCTGATGGCCGCGCGCGTGCTGACCTCGCTGGCGCACGGCGCCTTCTTCGGCGTCGGCTCGGTGGTCGCCACCAGCCTGGTGCGGCCGGACAGGC
>Ga0182738_1001970_pt1 | contig 24937 bp, 20 predicted proteins | sample eDN5th30CBELigMG_FD_128876 | JGI IMG/M metagenome (GOLD analysis project Ga0182738, IMG submission 128876) | Enriched Miracle-Growth compost microbial communities from Emeryville, California, USA - eDNA 5th pass 30_C BE-Lig MG (version 2)... ...
GGCCGATGCCCATGGCCGACAGCGCCATCGCGAAGGCGAACACCACCCCGGCGTAGCCGAACAGCGTGGCCGCGGACACCTGCATGCCCGGGTCCAGCTCGGTGGTGGGCAGGTAGCGCGAGGCCAGCCAGCGCTTGAGCAGCCGCACGCCGGCCAGCGTCAGCACCAGCACCGCCGCGGCCTGCAGCAGCGCGCCCGGGCGCAGGGCGATCTGGCCTATGGTCAGGCCGGCGGGCAGGCCGCCGGCGCGGTGCAGCAGCTCCGACGGCCCGGATCCGAAAGGCGCCAGCAGCAGCACCACCGCCAGGAAGGCCACCGCCACGCGGCCGGCGCCCGAGAGCAGCACGGCGAACTGCTGGCGCAGGCGCGCGTAGGGCAGCTCCATCGGCTTGCCGGACTCGTCCTGGGGCGCGGTGGTCAGCAGCGCGGTGGCGACGTCCTCGACCAGCATGGCCAGCAGGTAGGCCGAGGCCAGCACCACGATCGTCCACGCCAATTGCCGCAGCGCGAAGCTGCCCAGCGCCACGTAGCCGACGAGCAGGCACAGCAGGCTGGCCGACAGGATGAACCAGACCGCCGCCGACGCCGCGGCCAGCGGCAGGGGCATGGGCCGGTGCGCGCCCGGCTGCGCGCCCGCCTGCTCGCCGGCCTCGGCGTGCAGGCGGCGGCGCAGGCGGCGCACCTGCCTTGCGGCGGCGGCCATCAGGGCGCCGAGCAACACCACGGCGACGCCGTTGACGGCGATGGTGGCGTTCAGGCTGGCGTTGATCAGCGCGGGCAGCCTTTCGGCCAGCCATATCACGATCAGCCAGGCGCCCAGGGCCGGCGCGAACCAGCGCAGGCGGCGCGCGATCAGGTCGGGCACCGGCGGCAGGCGCCAGCTCGGCCGGCCCGGCGAGAGCAGCGCCTGGCCCAGGCCCGCCACGTAGCCGCCGAAGGCCAGCGCCCCGGCCAGGCCGCCGGCCAGTTCGTCGGCGTCGCCTTCCAGCCCGCCGGTCCAGTCCAGCCCGACGTGCAGCAGCACGCCCAGCAACCAGGGCGTCACCGTCCAGACCGCCACCACCGTCAGTGCGTGGAAGGACCGCCGCAGCCGCCCGGGCGGCACGCGCGAGGCGCTCAGCCGCAGCAGCACGTGCCCGGCCCAGACGCGCAGGGCCAGCAGCAGCGCCATGGCCGCCGCGATGCCGGCCCACACCCGCAGCGGCGTCGCGGCCGTGGCCTCGCCCAGGTCGTCCCACAGCCGGACGGCGCGGCGGGCGTCGCGCGGCAGGTCCTCGCCCAGCTCCCGCCAGTAGGCGTCGCCCAGCACCGACGGGCGGCGCTCGCCCAGGCTGGCCTGGAAGCGCTCACGGCGCAGCGCGGCGATCGCCTCGGCGGTCTGCTCGGCTTCCACGGCCAGCAGCCGCGCGAGCTTGATGCGCGCGTCCAGCTCGCTGCGGTTTTTCTCCAGGTCGGCGCGCTGGGCGCGCACGTCCGGCGCCTCGGTCTCGCCGGCGGGCGGCTCGCCCAGCTCGGTCAGCCGCGCCGCGACGCTGGCCAGCTGCGGCTGCAGGCTGTCGGCGATGGACTGGGCCTCGCCCTGGATGTCCAGCGCCAGGCCGCGCCGCTCGGCGAGCTCGGCGTCCTCGCGCTGCTCGTCCAGGCCGCTGCGCAGGCGGTCGATCTCCCGGCGCGCCTCGTCCAGGGCGGCGGCCGCTTCCTGCGCGCGGACGGCGGCGTCGGCGGGCGCGGCCTGCGCGGCCGGGCGCGCCAGCGCCGCCAGCAGGCACAGCGCCGCCAGCAGCAGCGCGAGCGCCGGGCCCGGGCGCCGGCGCGCCGGCCCGCCGCGCGCGTTGGCCGCATCGACCGAACTGCCGCAAGCCAGGCCATTGCGCCGCATGATGCTCGTCCTCGTCCGGAACCGGGCCGCCGCCAGGGGGCGTCCACCCGCAGTGTGCACCGCCTGCCCCTACGGCACCAGCGACAGGCCGATGCGAACCTGCGAGTCGTTGCGCTGGTTGTAGCCCAGCAGCGTCTCGCCGTAGCCGTTGAAGTACTGCACGTGCAGGTAGCCGTTCATGCGCAGGAAGGTGCGCGACAGCGGCCAGGCCGCCTCCAGCTGCGTGGCGCGCCGCCCGGAGTCGCCCTGGCGGTACAGGGCCGACAGCACCAGCCCGTCGTCCTGCGCCCAGCGCAGCTTCCAGTCCACGTGGCCGGCGTAGTCGGCGTAGTCCCGGTTGTCGCTGCCCGGCGCGAAATACTTCCTGAACCGCGGCGCGAAGCTCAGCGTGCTGCCGCGGTCGAAGCGGTAATTGACGGCCGGCTCCAGGAAGACCTCGTTGACCGAGCGCGAGTCGTCGCCGTCCTTGCCGTTGGAGGAATGGCCGACGCCGCTGGTCAGGCCCATGAACCAGCGCTGCCCGGACGATTCCCACAGCCGGTCCGAATGCCAGAACAGGCTGGGGTTGTAGGTCGTGTCCACGAAGGGCCGCGAGTCGCCGGCCAGGTCCCACAGCGCCGTCTGCGTATAGCCCAGGTAGATCCGGTCGAAGAATCCCGGATCCTGTGGGTCGTCGGGCGTGAACAGGCGGTACTTGAAGCTGATCTGGAAGCGCGCGTTGGCGCCGCCGCGGTTGCCCGCGTCGAAATAGATCGGTTCGTATGCAGAGATATTGTTGCGGAAGCGGTCGAAGGCCGAGCCGTTCGCGCGCGCCACGCGCTCGCCGGACGCTTCGGCCGCCGCCGCCCCGGCCGCGGCCGGCGGCGCGGCGGAGGCCTGGGCCACGGCGGCGGGCGGCAGGGGCTCGCCCGTGCCGGGCGGCCCGCCCGGCCGGCCGGCGTCGATCACCGGCGCGTCGGCCGGGGCGGCGGCCACCGCCGGCGCGCCGCCGCCGGCGTCCAGCGCCATCATGACCGGCTCGCCTTCGATCGCCAGCGCCTGCAGGCCGCGCGCGCCGGGCGGCACCACCGCCTGCCAGGCGACCTTGGCGAAATTGTTGACCGGCACCGACAGGCTGGGCGAGGCCGTGTCCAGGTAGGCCAGCGTGCGCACCACGCTGCCGTCGGCGCCGCGCCATTGCAGGATGAGCTGGGCGGGGGCGGTCCAGTCGGCCACCGAATCGCCGTCGTTGAAGAGCACGCCTTCGATGCGCACCGTCTCGCCGGGCGCGGCCTGGGCGCGGTCCAGGCGGTAGGTCAGGCCCGCCTGCGCGGCCGGGCAGAACAGGCCGGCGGCCAGGCAGGCCGCCAGCAGCGGGCGCAGGCGCGCCGGGACGGAACGCCGTACCGGAAGACTATCCATGTGATGGCCCCGTGAAATTGCGACGTGGCAATGTAGCACCGGCCTTCGCGCCGGCTGAAACCGGTTGTAAGGCGGCGCCGCGCTAAAATGCCGGCCGGTCCGCGCCCGCCCGCGGCCGGGGCGGCAGTAGCTCAGCTGGATAGAGCATAGGCCTTCTAAGCCTAGGGTCGGGGGTTCGAGCCCCTCCTGCCGCGCCAACCCCCATCCTATAGATACGGCGACGCCAGCCAGATGATCTTGTTGCGCAGCCGCTTGGCGAAGGGCAGGGCGGCCAGCGTCTCCAGCGTTTCCTGGCGCGCGCCGGCGATCAGCCCGCCGATGCGCTCGTCCACCCAGCGCGCCGTGGCCGGGTCGTACAGCTCCACGTCCAGCTCGAAGTTCAGCCGCAGGCTGCGCGGGTCCAGGTTGGACGAGCCCACGTAGCACCACGCCCCGTCCACGCTCATCAGCTTGGAATGGTCGAAGGGCCCGGCCGCGCGCCAGACCCGGCAGCCGGTGCGTATCACCTGGTCCAGCTGCGCCGTCATGGCGTAGTTGACCAGGCGCAGGTTGTTGGCGCCTGGGATGACGATGTCCACCTCGATGCCGCGCCGCGCCGCCGTGGCCAGCGCGCCGATCAGCGGCTGGTCGGGCAGGAAGTAGGGCGACTGGATGCGCACCCGCCGCTGCGCCACCGCCAGCGCGCCCAGCAGCATGTCGTGCGTGCTGCCCATGGTGCGGTCCGGGCCCGAAGGCACGCAGCGCGCGGGCACCCGGCCGGCGGGCGCGAAGCCCGGCGCCAGCGCGGGATGGCCGTTCAGGTCCTCGCCGGTGGTGAACTGCCAGTCGCGCGCGAAGCTGCCGAGCAGCTGCCACACCACCGGGCCTTCCAGCCGGAAATGCGCGTCGCGCGCCGGCCGGCCGCCGCTGTGCGCGCGGGTGAAGCCGGCGCGGATGTTCATCCCGCCCGTCAGCGCCAGCCGCGCGTCGGCCACCAGTATCTTGCGGTGGCTGCGCAGGTTGGCGTAGGGCAGGCGCCAGCCTACCACCTTGCTCATGAACAGCGCCGTGCGCACCCCGCCGCGCGCCAGCATGCGGTGGATGGGCGGATGCGAGTAGGTCGAGCCGACCGCGTCGATCAGCACCCGCACCACCACGCCGCGCTGGTGCGCGTCGATCAGCGCCTGGGCGATCTCGCGCCCTACCGGGTCGGAGTCGAAGATATAAGTCTGCAGGACGATGGAGCGCTGCGCCTGGCGGATCGCCGCCAGCATGGCCGGGTAGGCCTCGTCGCCGCCGTCCAGCGGCGCCACGGCGTTGCCGCCCAGCAGCGGGAACATGCTGACCCGGTCGCCCAGCGTCTTGAGCGAGGCGAACTGCGGGCCCGCCACCGGCGCCACGTCCACGTCCGCGTCCTGCACCGGCGCGAGCGCGCTCCAGGCCTCGTCGCGCGCCTGCGACACGCGCTCGCGGCGCACCCGGTTGACCCCCGCCACGAAGTACAGCAGCGGCCCGAACATGGGCGAGAACACCACCACCCCCACCCAGGCGATGGCCGCGCGCACGTCGCGCTTGGTCATGGCCGCATGCACCGCCGCGCCCGTGCCCAGCACCAGGCTCAGCGCGAAAAAGATGTGCGGCCAGTATTCGGCCAACAACGCCTCGATGCGAGCCATGTCGTGTTCCGTCTGCCTGTGTGCGTCCCGTCCGGGCGGTATTGTGGTGGTCGCCATGCGGCGCAGCCGGCGCGCCGGTGCCGGCCGTGTTTCCGATATGGCCCGTATTGTGGCCCAAATGGGGAAGCCGGGCGTCCGCAGCGTTGTCTTCCCTGGCGGGCGGCGCATCGCGCGCCCAAAACAAAAAGCCCTTGCATTCCCAAGGGAACCAAGGACTCGTTTGTGCGCCAGAAAGCTGGGTGGGGTGGCTGATGGGACTCGAACCCACGACAACCGGAATCACAATCCGGGACTCTACCAACTGAGCTACAGCCACCACTGGGCGGTGAAGAGCGGGATTCTAGCATGCTTTCCCGCCGCGATGCCCATGCCGGCCGCAGGCGGGGAAACATGGAGCCTGCGGCCCATCCGCCGCGCGGCACGGCCAAGGCGGGCTGGCGCGGGAGGCAGGCGGCAGCTGGTGTAAAACTCCCGCCTTCTCCCCGCCGTACACTGCCCACCCATGAGAAGTCCACTGTCTTCGCCCGGCCTTGCCGGGCTGCTTTTTGCCGCCTGCCTGGCCGCATCCGCTGCGCCTGCCCTGGCTGCCTTGCCCGCCGCCGTGGACGGCGTGCCGCTGCCCACGCTGGCGCCCATGCTCGAGAAGGTCACGCCTTCCGTGGTCAGCATCTCCGCCCGCGCGGGCGGCGGGCAGGCGGCCGGTTTCGGGGGCGGCCAGGGCCTGGGGGGCGCGAGCCAGAGCTCCGGCTCGGGCGTCGTGGTCGACGCCGCGCAGGGCTATGTGCTGACCAACCACCACGTGGTGCGCGGCGCCGACGCCATCGAGGTCGCGCTGCAGGACGGTCGCACCGTGCCCGCCCGCGTGCTGGGCAGCGACCCGGACACCGACATCGCCGTGCTGCGCATCCAGGCCGGCGGCCTGCAGGCGCTGGCGCTGTCCGATTCCAGCGACCTGCGCGTGGGCGATTTCGTGGTGGCCATCGGCAACCCCTACGGCCTGGGCCAGTCCGCCAGCTCGGGCATCGTCTCGGCGCTGGACCGCTCCAACCTGCGCGCGGCCGGCTACCAGAACTTCATCCAGACCGACGCCTCGATCAACCCGGGCAATTCCGGCGGCGCGCTGGTCAACCTGAAGGGCGAGCTGGTCGGCGTCAACACCATGATCTATACGCCGTCGGGCGGCAACGTCGGCGTGGGCTTCGCCATCCCGTCCAACCTGGCCGGCGAGGTGATGCGCCAGCTGCTGCAGCACGGCCGCGCGCAGCGCGGCTCGCTGGGGCTGGACGCGCTGGACGTGACGCCGCGCATCGCGCGCCAGCTGGGCCTGGCGCCGGACGCATCCGGCGTGGTGGTGGCGCGCATCGCCGACGGCACGCCGGCCATGCGCGCCGGCCTGCGCGCCCGCGACATGATCCTGGCGCTGGACGGCAAGCCGATTTCCAGCAGCCAGCAATTGCGCAACGCCGAAGGGCTGCTGCCCATCGGCAAGCAGGTGCGCCTGACCGTGCAGCGCGACGGCCGGCGCATGGAGGTGGCCCTGCGCATCGAGCAGGACGGCGACGAGCGCCTGCACGGCGGGCGGCTGGACGCGCGCCTGGAAGGCATAGAGTTCGCCGAGATGCCGCGCGAGCAGCGCCGCCAGGGCAACGACGGCGTCTACGTGACGGCCGCCTACCCGGAGCGCGGCCCGGTGGCGGCGCGCGTGCGCAAGGGCGACGTCGTCATCGGCCTGAACCGGCGGCCGGTCAGCCGGCTGGCCGACATGAAGCAGCTGCTGGCCGGCATCGGCGCCGACCCGCTGCTGCTGACGCTGCTGCGCGGGCGGATGATGTATACGCTGCAGATCCGGTAGCGCCGCTTTCTTGTAATGATTATTGTTTTCAACAATAATCGGCGGTTTCACGCCACCCCCAGCCCCCGCTGCGCCATGTCCGGCCGTTCGCTATCCAGGAAAGGATGGCTTGCCCATTACGGCGAGCTGCTGGCGACATGGACGCGCCGCGCGCCCTCGCCGCACGACGCCGAGGATGCGGCGCACGACGCCATCGCCAACCTGCTCGACGGCCAGGCCGCCGTGGTGGCCAATCCGCGCGCCTACCTGCATCGCAGCGTGCACAACCGGCTGGTCGACATGCACAGGCAGGGCCAGGCCCTGGACAAGGTGCCGCTGCACGATCTCGCCGAGCCGGACCACCCCCAGGCCGGCGACCCGGACGCCGCGGTGCGCACCGCCGAGCTGCTGGACGACCTGAAGGGCGCGCTGCTGGAGCTGCCCGTGAAGTGCCGGCAGGTGTTCCTCTGGCACAGGCTGGAAGGCCACACCCAGGAAGAGATCGCGCAGCGCCTGGGCATTTCCGTGAACATGGTCGAGAAGTACATGATCCGCGCGGCCCGCCACTTGCGCGAGCGGTTACAAAATCATGCCCCGCATTGATTCAGGGTTTCCCGTGCGCCGAGCGTCTCATTCCATGAAGGCCCTTGTCCCGCCCCGCCGATGCGCCGGCGTGGACGCCGCCCGCCGCCGCCACGGCGCCGCCGATACGCCATGACCGTCCCCCGAGCCGATATCCCGAACGATCCCCGCGAGGCTGCCGCCTACTGGTTCGCCCGCGTGCATTCGGGCGGCTTTTCCCAGGCCGAGCGGCAGGCGTTCGCGCAGTGGCGGCAGGCCGCGGCCGTCAACGAGCAGGAATACCGCGCGCTCGATCGCATCTGGCAGGCGACCGGCCTGATCGGCCGGGACGAGCTGCAGGCCTTGCTGGACGCGCCCGGACCGGCCGCTCCGCGCGCCGCTCGGCTCAGCCGGCGCGGGCTGCTGGCCGGCGGCGTGTCGCTCTGTACGGCGGCGGTCGCCGGCGCTGTATGGGCGAACCGGCAATCGCCGGGGGCCTTGCGCTTCTCGGACGAATACGCCACCGGCCCGGGCGGGCAGCGCCGCGAGATCTTGCCCGACGGGTCGGTCCTGGAGATCAACACGCGCAGCCATGCCGCGGTGCGCTACTTCGACCGGCTGCGCAGCATCGCGCTGGCCGAGGGCGAGATCATGTTCCTCGTCGCGCGGGACGCGGGCCGGCCCTTCGTGGTCGATGCGGGCGACGCCACCGTGCGCGTCACCGGCACCGAGTTCTCCGTGCGGCGCGACGGCGAGCGCGTCGCCGTCCTGGTGCAGTCGGGTTCGGTGGAAGTGACGTCCGGCCAGTGGTGGCGCCGCGAGCGCGTCATGCTCACCGCCGGGCTGGGCACCACGGCCGTGCCGGGCCAGCCGCTGCTGGCCGAGCGTGCCGATGTCGCCGCGCTGACCGCCTGGCGGCAGGGCAAGGCGGTCTTCAAGGACCGTCCGCTCGAAGAGGTGGTGCGGGAAATGAACCGCTATCTCGACCGCCCGATACGCCTGGCCGACAGTCGCCTGAAGCGGCTCAGCGTGGCCGGCGTGTTCAACGTGCAGGACGCCGGGGGTTTCCTGCGGGCGCTGAGCGCCAGCTTGCCCGTCGCCGTGCGACCGCGCGCCGACGGCGGGGTGGATCTTTCCCTCGCCCAATAGGGGCGGCCGCCGCGACGCTTGCCCGCCCGGCGCCCGTGCTGCGCAGCCGGAAAGCGGAACGGAAATCGTTCCTGTTACAAAAAATCCGGCTTTTCCGTTCAGGGTGCGCGGCCGGTGCTCCGTCTTACCAAGTGAAGGAGGACCGCTCGCCGCTTCTCCCCGGACCCCTCGGCCGCCAGGCGCCGAGGCCGAAGCACCGGATACATCCGAACCAGGAAGACCGCCCGTGACGTACCCCATCCCCGCCGCCTGCCGCGAAGGCGGCCGCCCGCGCGCCGCGCTGCCCGCCCTGCTGGCCCGCGTGATCCTTGCGCTGGCCGCCGCGCTGGCAGCCGCGCCCATGCCCGCGCGCGCGCAGGACGCCGCCATCGAGATCGACATTGCCCGGCAGCCGCTGGGCGACGCGCTGCTGCAGCTCGGCCAGCAGACCTCGCTGCAGTTCCTCTATACCTCGGACCTCGTGCGCGGCCTGACGGCGCCGGCCGTGCACGGCCGGCTCACGCCGGAGCAGGCGCTGCGCGAGCTGCTGCGCGAAGCGCCGCTCGGCTACCGGCGGGACGGCGACAACGTCATCCTGAGCCGCGGCGCTCCCGTGTCGCAATTGCCTTCGGTCACCGTGACGGGGGGCGTGGAGCCAACCTATGGATACATCGCCGAGGAGGCGAGAAGCGCGACGAAGACCGGCACGCCCCTGGCGGAAACGCCGCAATCCATATCGGTGGTGACCGAGGGGGAAGTCCGCAACCGCGGCGCGCAGAGCGTGGCGGAGGCCATACGGTATACGCCCGGCGTCTTCGCCAACTACTACGGTAGCGACGAGACCCGCAACGACTGGATCCAGCTGCGCGGCTTCGCGTCGACGACCATGAACTACCGGGACGGGCTGAGCCAGCTGGACTTCGACCAGCTGCGGGTGCGCGACGAGCCCTACGGCCTGGAGCGGATCGAGATCCTGCGCGGCCCCGCCTCGGTGCTCTACGGCAAAGTCGCGCCCGGCGGCGTCGTCAACAAGGTGTCCAAGCTGCCCACCGTGGCGCCGCTGCGCGAAGTCGCGCTGCAGGCCGGCAGCCACGACCGGCGCCAGGCGGCCTTCGACCTGGGCGGGGCGCTGGACGCCGGTGGCGAGTTCTCGTATCGCCTGACCGGCCTGCTGCGCGAGGCGGACACCCCCTACGAATACGATTCCCGCCACAGCATCCCGGACGACCGGCGCTATTTCGCGCCGGCCTTCACGTGGCGGCCCTCGGCGGCCACGTCGCTGACGCTGCTGGCCAATTACCAGAAGGAGCGCTCGGGGCCGACCTACACGCAGCTGTACCCCTACCGCGTGATGACCGGCGACTACAGCTTCGACCGCTACGACAAGACCACGCAGTCCGCCGGCTACCTGTTCGAGCATGCCTTCAACGACGCCTGGACGGTGCGGCAGAATTTCCGCTACCAGGAAGGCAAGCTGGACTACAACGAGATCAACGACAACGTCCTGGCGGACGACGGGCGCACCCTGTCGCGCACCGGCTATGCCACGGTGCAGCGCGCCCACGGCCTGGTGGTCGACAGCCAGTTGCAGGGCAGGCTGCGCCACGGCCTGTTCGAGCACACGCTGCTGGCCGGGCTGGACTACCGGCAGCGCACCGGCACGGAATACTATCGCGACGTGGTCGTCGGCGACCTGGACATCCTGCGTCCCGTCTACGGCCAGCACATTCCCTATCCCGACGCCTCGCGGACGTGGCTGGACACCCGGGAAACCACCCGGCAGACCGGCGTCTATCTGCAGGACCAGGTCAAGTACGACCGCAAGTGGGTGGTGGTGCTGGGCGGCCGCCAGGACTGGGCCCGCACCGAGGCCACCGACCGGCTCGCGGACGCTCGCTCGGTGGAGAAGTCCCACAAGTTCACGGGCCGCGTCGGGTTCGTCTACCTGGCCGACAACGGCCTGGCTCCCTACGCGAGCTACTCGACCTCGTTCGAGCCCCAGTCCGGCTCGGACTTCGGCGGCAACCGCTTCGTCCCCACCACCGGCCGGCAGCTCGAGGCCGGGGTGAAGTACCAGCCCGCGGACTCGCAGAGCATGATCGCGCTGTCCGTCTTCAGCCTGGAGCAGCAGGACGTGCTTACCGCGGACCTCGTCCACGACGGCTTCAGCACCCAGGAAGGCGAGGTGGCTTCGCGCGGGGCCGAGCTGGAGGCGAAGGCCGCGCTGGGCAAGGGGCTGGACCTGCTGGCTTCCTATACCTTCAACCCGGTCAGGATATCCAAGAGCAATTACGGCGACGAGGGCAAGTACCAGCCCCTGTCGCCCAAGCACATGGCCTCGGCATGGCTGAACTACGCGCTGCCGGGCGACGTCCTGGCCGGCCTGAGCCTGGGCGTGGGAGCTCGCTACATCGGCAAGACCTACGTCGATTCGGACAACACGCTGCAGAACGGCTCGTTCGTGCTGTTCGACGCCGCCGTTCGCTATGAGACAGGCAAGTGGAGCCTGGCGGTCAACGCCACCAACCTGTTCGACCGGGAAGTCATCACTTGCCGCAATTCGCTTGCGAACTGCCGCTACGGCGCGCCGCGCAGCGTGATCGCGACCGCCAGCTACCGCTGGTAGGAGCAGGACGGCGGGCGGCGGCCGGGGCTCGCGCGCGACGCGCGGGCGCGGCGGCCCGCAGCGGCCGCGCCGCGCGGCCTGGGGTATAGTCACCACACTGACTATCTCCGCCGCGCGGCGGCCGCCCGGGCCGGAAGCGGCCTGCCAAGACATGACCCGAACCAAGCGTGACGCCGCGACGCAGGCGGCCGGGGCGGACGAGGCCGCCGCCCGGCAGGTGCTCTGGGCGCGGCCGGGCTACCTGGTGCGCCGGCTCAACCAGATCCACTACGCGCTGTTCTGCGAGGAGTGCGGCGCGCTCACGCCGGTGCAGTACGGCGTGCTGACGGCGCTGTCGCTCACCCCCTGGATGGACCAGAAGACCCTCGGCATGGAGCTCGGCCTGGACCGCACGACCACCGCCGACGTGATCCGCCGCCTGCAGGAGCGCGGCCTGGTCGAGCGGCGCGTCAACCCCGGCGACCGGCGCTCGCGCCAGGCGGTGATCACGCCGCAGGGCCGGCGCGTCATGGCCCGGCTGCGCGACCGCGTGGCGCGCGTGCAGCAGCGCATGGTCGAGCCGCTGTCGCCGGCCGAGCGCGAGGTGTTCCTGGCGCTGCTGGCGCGGCTGGTCGAAGCCAACAACGAGTGCGGCCGCGCCGCCATGAAGCTGCTCTGAAGCCGCTCCCGGCCGCGCGACGCGCGGCCGGGAGCGGGCCGCCGCGACGCTAGTGTCCTGTCCCGCCAGTTGGCCGCCATGAAATCGCGCCTTCGCACCCATGGCGGCGAACTTGGCGGGACAGGCCGCTACGGCGAAGCGGCGTCCTCGGCCTGCGAGGCTTCGGCGCCCGCCTGCTGCGCCTGGGCGCCGGCCTGTTCCGCGGCCGCCTTGCGGTCGGCCAGGTATTCCACCGCCACGCCCTTGGGGATGGACGTCATCCGGTCGCGCTGGATGCCGCGCGGGGCGAAGCCCGAGTTCTTGCGCGCGGCGTTCTGCAGCAGCACCGACAGCACCGAGCCCTTGTCCTGTATCCATTCGCGCCGGCCCTTCAGGAACTTGAGCGCGCTTTGCGGCGGGCCCAGGCGAAAGGCGGTGTCGCGGATCGTCTCGGTATGGCGGCCGTCGAACTTGGCGTCGTCCAGTTCGGTGATGGCCACCGCGTCCAGGTTGCTGCTGAAATGGTCGATGCGGTAGATGAACTTGATGCCGCTGTGCGGGTCGCGGATGACGACCAGTTGTTCGGAGGCCGAGATGTCCGCCATGGAGCCGACGATTTCGGACTCGACGAGCTGGTTGCCGCGTTTTTCTTCCGTGTAGAGGAACAGGGTCAAGGGGGCGTCGGATGACATGGTCTGGCAGGGGATGAGGGCCGCGGCCGCCTAGGGCGGGGAAGCGGAGGTCGTTGCGGTTGCGGCGCCGGCGCCGGCGGCTGCGGTGCCGGCAGCGGGATCGGGCATCGGCTCGGCCGCTGCATCGTTGCCGGCGGCTTCCAGGGCCCGGGCGTCGGCCGTGGGCAGCGGCGCGCGCGCGCCGGTTTCCATGATGAGCTCGACGCGCCGGTTGGCGCTGCGGCCCACGGCGCTGCCGTTGGAGGCGATGGGGTGCGTGTCGGCGTAGCCGGTGGCGCTCAGGCGTTTGGATGCCACGCCGTAGCGCTCCAGCTGGCGCAGCACGCTGGTGGCGCGGCCGGTGGACAGCTCCCAGTTGGACGGGAAGCGCGCGGTCTGGATGGGCACGTTGTCGCTGTGGCCTTCGACCGATACCCGGTAGTGGGTGCGGTTGATGATCTCGGCCAGGCGGCGCAGGACGTCCTGGCCGGCCGGGCGCAGGTCGGCCTGGCCGGACGGGAAGAGCAGTTCGTTGCTGATGCGGAAGCTGATCGAGCGCGCGTTGACGATCACCTCGACCGATTTGCCCAGCTGGTCCAGGCCCAGCTCGGCGACCGACGGTACGGGCTCGGGCTCCGGCTCGTCGGGCAGGAGCGCCGCGGGCTGCGCGGCGGCGGCGTCGTCCGGCTCGGCAGGCGGCGAGCCGGCATCCGGGGATGCGGCGCCCGCGGGGGCGGCGTCGCTGCCCGCGGCCACGGCGCCGCCCGGCATCCTGGCCCAGGACGCGGGGATGTCCGGCACGGCCAGCGGCGCGAATGCGTATCCGGGCAGGCCCTCGGCCGCCAGCGAGCCGACCAGCTCCACCGCGGCGGGCCCGTCCTGCGCCGCATCGGCGTCGGCCTTGTCGGCATTGAGCCGGTCCAGCCCAACCAGCGCCACCATCAGGGCCAGCAGCAGGGTGAGCAGGTCCAGATAGGGCAGCATCCAGCCTTCCGATTCCTGCTCGTTGCCTTCGGGCACGTGCCAGCGCGCGAAGCGCTCGCCGCGGGCGGCCCGGGCCGGCGGCTGGGCGTCGCGGCGCAGGTCGCGCAGGCGCGGCCGGCCGGCGTCGTCGGCCGCGCCGGGCCCCGGCCGTGGGCCCGAGGCGCCGCCCGGCCAGGCGGACGGGCCCTGCGCCAGCAGGCCGGCCTGCCGCAGGCGCGCCTGCAGCGAGTCGGACAGCGGCGAGCCCGGCTGCGGCGTGTCCGCATAGGGATAGCCCGGGTAGGGCGCATCCTGCAGCGGGGCCATGGGCTTCCTGTTCATCGCCGCGCGTAGGCCTGCACCGCCGTGGCGCTGCCGCCGCCGGCGGCAATGGCGCGCGCCGCGCCGCCGGCCAGCGGCGCCCGGGCCCCGCCCGCCGCCGCTGCCGTGGACGCCTTGCCCGCGGCGCCCGCCTTGCCGGCCGCTGCGGCTGCGCCAGCCGCTCCGGCCGCAGCCGGCGCCGAGGCCCCGGCCGAGCCGGGCGCCGCGGCAAGCCCGGCGCCGCCGTCGTATATCTCGTCCTCGTAATGCGCCATGAAGGACTTCAGGGTCTCGCGCACCACGGCCGGGCCGCGCCGGTCGCACATCAGCGAAATGCCCTGCAGCACCATGTTCATGACGACCAGGCGCTGCTCGGTGCGGCGCTCCAGCTTGACGGCCACCGGCTTGAACACCAGGTTGGCCAGCAGGATGCCGTAGAAGGTGGTGGTCATGGCCACGGCCATGTGCCGGCCGATGGCGGCCACGTCGCCGTCGCCCATCACCGCCATCAGGTTGACCATGCCGACCACTGTGCCCAGCATGCCGAAGGCCGGCGCGAAGCCGGCCATCACGCGGAACATCTGCGCCTCGGCGTGCTCGCGCGCGCGCAGGCGGGCGATGCGCCACTGCAGCAGCTCGATGATCTGGTCCTCGGGCGTGTTGTCGATGACCAGCTGCACGCCGGTGCGCAGGAAGGGGTTGGACACCTTCTTGAGCGCTTCCTCGACCTTGTGCACGTCGTGGTTCATCCACAGCTCGGACAGCGCGACCAGCTCGTCGATGTCCTTCTGCTCGCGCTGGCGCTCGCTGCGCAGCACCGTGCGCATCAGGCCGAACACCCGCACGATCTCGCGCAGCGGGTAGCTGATGAACAGGGCGGCGCAGGTGCCGCCGATCACCACGGCCAGGCCGGGCAGGTTGAAATACAGGGACGGGTCGCTGGCGGAATAGGCTACCGCCGCGACCAGCGTGACCGCGCCGATGGCCAGGCCGATCAGGGTAGACGGGTTCATGTACGGGCTCGCGTAGGCGCGAACGGCCCCGAGGCAGGGGTGCCCGCGCGAAGGGAAAGGTCGCGACGATTCTAGCCAGCGCCGCGCGCCTTCAATTGCCCGGAAAGCGGACTAAAAGGCCCTTTGTACGTCGGCGAAGGGGCGCCGCCATGCCGGGATGCCTGGAGATGGCCATGCCGGTCGGGATAGGGCGCCGCCCTGCGCCGGGGCCGGCAGGGCGGGGAGCCGATCGGCGGGCCGGCAGGCAGGAGGCGCCCTGCGCGGCCTGCCCTCTCAGGATGCGGGCGCCGCGTGCCCGTCGGCCGGCGGCTGGGCGGTGGCGGCCGCCCGGGCCGCCTCGGGGGCGGGCACCACCGCGCCGGCGGCCGCCAGGGCGTCGCCGAAGCTGGCGTACATATAGTCCCGCCCGATCAGCCCGGCGATGCCGGCGCGCTCCAGCTTGCCGCGCATGCGCGCCGAGGCGCCGCACAGCAGCACCCGCACGCCGCGCGCCTGCAGCTTGCGCACCACGTCCTCCAGCGCCTGCAGGCCGGTGATGTCGGCGAACGGCACCCAGCGCAGCCGGATCACCAGGGTCTCGGGCAGCGGATGGGCGCGCGCCAGGGCGCGGTCCAGGTTCTCGGCCGCGCCGAAGAAGAGCGGCCCGTCCACGGCGTAGACCTGCACGCCGGCCGGCAGCGCCGGGCTGCCCAGGCGGGCCAGGTCCTCGCGCAGCTGCTCGTCCTGCACCGGGGTGACTTCGACGCTGGCGGCCATGCGGCGCAGGAAGTGCAGCATGGCCAGCACCACGCCGATGTTGACCGCCACCACCAGGTCGGTGAAGACCGTCAGCGCGAAGGTGGCCAGCAGGATCGCCACGTCGGCGCGCGGCGCACGGCGCACCATGGTGAGGAAGTGGCGCGCGTCGCTCATGTTCCAGGACACCACGAACAGGATGGCCGCCAGCACGGCCAGCGGCACGCTCTGCGCCAGCGGGGCCAGGAAGAGCAGCATCAGCACCAGGGTCGCGGCATGCACGATGCCGGCCAGCGGCCCGGTGCCGCCGTTGCGGATGTTGGTGGCGGTGCGCGCGATCGCGCCGGTGGCGGCGAAGCCGCCGAACAGCGGCGCGGCGATGTTGGCCAGGCCCTGGCCGATCAGTTCCTGGTTGGCGTCGTGCCGCGTGTTGGCCATGCGGTCGGCGACCACGGCCGACAGCAGCGATTCGATGGCGCCCAGCATGGCGATGGCGAAGGCCGGCCCGATCAGGTCGATGACGCGCGCCGGCGTGATCTCCGGCCATTGCCAGGAGGGCAGGCCGGTGGGGATGCCGCCGAAGGCCGAGCCGATGGTGGCCACGCCGTCGAAATGGAACAGCGACTGCAGCAGGGTGGCGACGACCAGGGCCACCAGCGGCCCCGGCACGCGGCGCATCGCCGGGATGCGCGGCGTGAGCACCACCAGCGCCAGCGACAGCGCGGCCAGCAGGGTGGTGGCCAGGTGCAGGTGCGGCAGGGCCAGCAGCAGGTGCCAGAGCTTTTCGTGGAAATGGCTGCCTGCCGGCGCGGGCAGGCCGAAGAAGTATTGCCACTGCCCGACCCAGATGATGACGCCGATGCCGGCCGTGAAGCCGGCGATGACCGGGGCCGGGATGAAGCGCACCACCGCGCCCAGGCGCGTGACGCCCAGCAGCACCAGCATGCAGCCGGCCATCAGCGTGGCCAGCTGCAGCCCGGCCACGCCGTGCTGGGCGGTGATGCCGGCCAGGATGACGATGAAGGCGCCGGTCGGCCCGGCGATCTGCAGGCGGCTGCCGCCGCAGATGGAGACGACCAGGCCGGCGACGATGGCGGTGTACAGGCCTTGTTCGGGCTTGGCGCCGGAGGCGATGGCGAACGCCATGGCCAGCGGCAGCGCCACCACGCCGACGATGACGCCCGAAACGATGTTGGGCAACCAATGCTGCCGGCCCAGCAGGCCGGCGCGGCGGGCTTCGAGGAGAGCGATCACGATGCGCGGGGATAGGTATACCGGGACAACCCGGCCGCCCATTCTAAACCCGCGGCCGTCCGGGCAGCGGCCCGGGCCCCGCAAGGGCGGGGCGGCGCACGGCAAGCGCCAGATTCGATCAGGACTCGGGCTCCTGCAGCAGCAGGCGGCGCAGCTTGCTGCGCAACGGCGTTTCCTCCCGCAATTCCTGCCCCAGCAGCCGGCCGGCCACCGCGCGGCTGTCGCCGGTGCGCAGGTCGACCTGGCGCACCACCCGGCCCTGCTCGTAGACGAAGGCCACGTCGGCCAGGGCCAGCACGTCGTCCACGTCGTGGGTGATCATCAGCGCGGGGATGTTCCACTGCCTGCGCACCTCCGCCAGGTCGGCGCGCAGGCTGGCGCGCAGCATGGGGTTGAGCGCGGCGAAGGGCTCGTCCAGCAGCAGCGCCCGCGGCTCGCAGGCCAGCGCGCGGGCGAGCGCCACGCGCTGCTGCTGGCCGCCGGACAGCGTGTCCGGGCGGCTGTCGGCCAGCTCGGCCAGGCCGAAGCGGTCCAGCAGGTCCTGCACCCGCCGCGCGTCCTCGCGCGACAGGCGGCGCCGGCGCCAGGACGTCAGCCCGAAGCCGACGTTCTGGCGCACCGACAGGTGGGGGAACAGCGCATAGTGCTGGAACAGGTAGCCGACCCCGCGCTCGCTGGCCTTCAGGTCGATGCCGCGCGCGCTGTCGTACAGCGTGCGCCCGCCGATCGCGACGCGGCCCGAGGCGGGCCTGAGCAGCCCGGCGATGGCCTGCAGGGTCAGCGACTTGCCCGAGCCGGACGGCCCGTACAGCGCGGCGAACGGCGCGTCGGTGGCCAGGCGCGCGTCCAGGTCGAAGCGCCGCGCGCCGTCCTGCACGCGCAAAGCCAGCTCGACATCGATCACGGCTTGCCGAAGCCGTAGCGGCCCAGCACCTCCTGCGCGGCCGCGCCGCCCAGGAAGTCGACGAACTTCACGGCCAGGTCCTTCTGGCCGCTTTCGCGCAGCACCGCGACGGGGTAGGTGACGGGCGTGTGGCCGGTGGCGGTCAGCGCGATCTTCACCTTGTCCTGCATGACGGCGGCGTCGGTGCGGTAGACGAAACCGGCGTCCACCTCCCCGCGGCTGACGTAGTCCAGCACCTGGCGCACGCTGTCGGCCTGCACGAACTTGGGTTCCAGCGCGCTCCACAGCCTGGCGCTTTCCAGCGCCTGCTGCGTGTAGCGGCCCACCGGCACGGTGGCGACCTTGCCCACGGCGATGCGCTTGACCGGGTCGCCGGCCAGGTCCTGCAGCGATGCGATCGCCGGCCCGTCCTGCACGGGCGTGATCAGCACCAGGCTGTTGGCGGCGAAGTCGCGCCGGGTGGCGGCATCGATCAGGTTCTGCGACGCGGCCTTGTCCATGGTCGCCTGGTCGGCGCTGGCGAACACGTCCACCGGCGCGCCCTCGGCCATCTGCTGCAGCAGCGTGCCGGAGGCGGCGAAGTTCAGGCGCACGGTGGCGCCGGGCTGGGCCTTCTCGAACTGCGCGGCCACTTCCTTGAAGGCGTTGGTCAGGCTGGCGGCGGCCGAGACGGTCAGCTCGGCGGCCGAGGCGGACAGCGGCAGGGCGAGGGCGAACAGCAGGCTGGCGATACGGGAGCGGCGCATGGCGGGTTCCTTTTCGGGTTCCGGGTGTTTGGGCGGGATGGCTCGGAGGGCTTGGCCTGGCGGAGTTCGTCCGGCGCGGGGCGGCGTCCTCAGCGCAGGGACAGGTAGCGGTTGGACACCGCCAGGATGACGACGGACAGCACGGAAGTGACGATCACCAGCACCAGCGCCAGGTCGTTCTCGCCCGCCTGCACGGCGTCGTAGATGGCCATGGACAGCGTCTGCGTCCGGTCGGGGATCGAGCCGGCCACCATCAGCGACGCGCCGAACTCGCCCATGGCGCGGGCGAACGCCAGCAGCGTGCCGGCCAGGATGCCCGGCCAGGCCAGCGGCAGCGTCACGCGCAGGAACACCGACCAGCGCGACTGGCGCAGCGTGCTGGCGGCCGCTTCCAGCGAGCGGTCTATGCCGGCGAAAGCGGCGCTGGCGGACTTCAGCACCAGCGGCAGCGCCACCACCGCGGAGGCCACCACCGCCCCGTGCCAGTTGAAGATCAGCGTGTAGTCCAGGTGCTCGCGCAGCCAGGCGCCCAGCGGGCTGCGCCGGCCGGCCGCGACCAGGATGGCGTAGCCGATCACCGTGGGCGGCAGCACCAGCGGCAGCATGAAGACCGATTCCACCAGCGAGCTGCCGGGAAAGGGCTTGCGCGCGAACAGCCACCCCAGCAGGACGCCCGCGACCAGGGCCAGCACCGTGGCCAGGAAGGCGACCTTCAGGGACAGCGTCAGCGGAAACCAGTCGAATGCGGCCGGCAGCAGGTTCGTCATATCCGGAAGAATACAACGAAAGGCCGGTTTGTAAACATGGCTTGCCGGATGTGTCCGGCGGGGTATGCCTGCCTGGCAGGGGTTATCGGTGGAAAGGCAGGCGGTCTGTGGCGGTTGCGGGCCGGGGCTGCGGCCGGCGGCGGCGCGCTTCGCCGGAATGCCGGGGATCTCGGCGGGGAGCGCCCGGGCTAGGGCGCCAGCATGCGCTTGAGCGCCGACAGGTCGTCGGCGGCCGCCTCGTGCGCGGCGGCCTCCACGGCGCGGTAGCGCCGTATCAGCTCCCTGCCCGCGTCGGTGACCACGGTGCCGCCGCCGCGCGCGCCGCCCACCGCCGTCTCCACCGCCGGCCGGCGCAGCGACCGGTTCAGCTCGTCCACCAGCAGCCAGGCGCGGCGATAGGACATGCCCATCCGCTGGGCCGCCGCGGTGATCGAGCCCGCATCGACGATGGCCTCCAGCAGCGCGATCTTGCCCGGCCCGACGGCGATGTCGCCGTCGCGGTAGATGCGCATGCGGAACTGGATGCGGGGCTTGGCGGGCTGGGTCATGGCGCAGCCAAGCATACTGCACGGCGCGCCGGGCGTGCCGGATGCGCGGGGCTGGGCAAGGGGGGCGGGTACAATCCCGCCCACGCGAACCGGAGTCCCGACACCCGCCTATGCCCCGAAAAGCAAGCACGGAAACCGAAGGTCGTTCGGATACGGCTGAGCGCATCATGAACGCGGCCGAAAAGCTGTTCGCCGAGCAGGGCTACCATGCCTGTTCGCTGCGCATGATCGCGGTCGAATGCGGCATCAACCAGGGCCTCATCCACTACCATTTCGCCAACAAGCTCGACCTGTTTTCGCAAGTGTTCCTGCGCCGCGCCGTGCCGCTGACCGACGAGCGCATCGCGCGCCTGGCCGAGGCCAGGGCCCGTGCCAAGGGCGGGCGCATCCCCATCGACGCGCTGATCCGCGCCTACATCGAGCCCATCGTCCGGCGCCTGCAGGAAGGGCCGGCCTGGCAGGCCTACCTGAAGATACACCTGGGCCTGCGCCAGAACTGGGAGTTCGGGCTGGAGCTGCGCCGCCAGGCCTTCGGCGAATCGACCCGCCTGTTCCTGAACGAACTGGAACGCACCTGCACGCACCTGAGCAAGTCCGCGGTGTTCCTGCGCTTCAATTTCATGGTCGGCATCTACCTGAGCGTCATCGCCGAGCTGGGCAGGGTGAGCGACCATTCCGCCGGCATGCGCGTGCCGCGCGATCCGGAAACGCTGCTGCCGCAGATGGTCGCCTTCCTGGTGGCCGGCTTCGACGCGGCCGAGCCCAAGGCCGCGCGGCGCGGCTGACGCGCGGCCGGCCCCCACGCCCGCCCCGCGCCTTGCGCGCGGCGCTCAGTCCCAGGCCGGCCGGTGGTGGCCGAGCGGCACGGCGGGCAGTTGCCAATGCGGCGGGGTTTCGGACATCCGCAGGATGGGCCGCAAATGGGTCAGGCTGCCGGCCGGCGACTCGGTCCGCATGAGCAGCGGGGCGATCTCGGCCTGCGGCAGGTCCGCGGGCACGCCGCGATAGGCCTCGGGAGCCAGCCGGCCCAGGCTCCGTATCCATTGCCCCACGCCCGACAGGCAGGCCGAGACGCGCCAGCTGCCGCCTTCCAGCGCCCGGCGCCGAAGCGCGACCATGGCGCCGTAGGCCAGCAGGTAGCCGGCGACGTAATCCTGCATCGATACCGGCAGCATTTCGGGCTTGCCGCCGTCCGGGCCCAGGGCCATGCCGTTGGTCGCCTGCACGACAGTGTCGTAGCCGCGCCGGCCGCGCCATGGCCCGAGGCGGCTCCAGGCGCTCAGTTCGACGCAGACGATGCCCGGCCGCAGCCGGGCCAGTTCCTCGGGCGAAAAACCCTTGGCCGCCAGGCTGCCGGGGCGGTAGGACTGCGAGAACACGTCGCAGCCCTGCGCCAGCCGGCGCAGGGTGTCCCGGCCGTCCGCGCTGCGCAGGTCGACGAAGGCGCTGCGCTTGCCCAGCCCGGTATCCAGGTCGAAGAAGCCCGAATCCGCCAGCCCCGGGCCGCTGATCTTCAGCACGTCGGCGCCGTGCTCGGCCAGCGTCCTGGCGCAGGTCGGCCCGGCCAGCACGCGCGTCAGGTCGAGCACGCGGATGCCGGAAAGCGGCCGGCCGCCGTCGGGCAGCCCCTGCGGCGGCGCGTCGCCGATGCGTGCGATCTCCAGCACCGGGGCGCCCGACAGCGCGGCGTATTCGGGCAGTTGCCGCCAGTCGGATTCGCTGCGCGCGAGCGCCCCTACGCCGCCGGCGGCGGACAGCCGGTCTTCCAGGTCCTTGCCGTGCCGGCATGCGACGGCGCGGGCGATGTCCTCGCGGGTGTTGGCGGCCTGCAGCACCGACAGGTTGGCGGCGCGGACGTTGGCGAAGGCGCAGTGCAGGAAGATCCACTGCCCGTCGGCCAGCCGGTAGAAGCCGCTCAGATCCTGCGGGTCCCTGGGCGGCATGCGGCCGTCTATCCGCAGGTAATGCGTGCTGCGCATCGCCAGCGCGGCCGCGCGCACGTCGACCGCCGACTGCTGGAGCCGGCCCGTTTTCAATTCCCACAGCAGCGCGGCGGCGAGCCCCGCCGCGCCGATAGCGGTCGCCCCGGCCTCGCCGGGCTTGTAGCAGGTCGGCAGGACCGGGTCCCCGCCGGCCAGGCCCACCCGGTCGATCAGCGGGGCCGGCAACTGCGCCAGGCCCAGCAGTCCTGCCAATGCGCGCTTGTCCATGGCTATGCGGTTTCCCTGTCTGCGGCGGCGGGCGCCTGGCTGCACGCCTGGCCGCCGGCGCGCCTGGCCGACAGCGCGCCGGCCAGGAATTCCTTGGCGCTTTCCAGCACGCGGAACCGGTCGTGCGCCGCGCCGGGCAGCAGGTCGAAGCGCACGCTTATTCCCCGGCTTTCGAACGACTGCCGCAGCGCCGCCAGCCGCTGCGGCCGAGTGGCGCCGGCGTCGTTGGCGCCTTCCATCCAGTGCGGGCCGCCCGGCTTGTGGACCAGTTCCCAGGTTTCCAGGTCGGCGTCGCCTACCGCCATGTGCACCGGCACCGCGGCGAGCGCCGCGGGATCGAATTCGACGCCGAACAGCTCGGCGACGTTGCGCACCCCGACCCACCAGTCCCGGTCCGGGTCCAGCAGCGTGACCGATCCGGGAGAGCCGACCGACAGCGCCCACAGCCGGGTGGGGTGGAGCAGGGCGAAGCGGTGCACGAACTGCCCGCCGCCGGAAAAGCCGAACAGGGCGAACCGGTCCCAGTCCTGCCGGTACTTGTCGGCGGTTTCCCGCACCATGTCCAGCAGGACGGCGTCGTAGCGCAGGCTGCCTTCGCGGATGTACTTGTAGCCGCTGCGCGCGCCGTCGCCCAGCACGCCGACGGGAAACAGCGGGCACAGGATGGCGCAGCCGTGCCAGCGGCCGAACTCGGCCAGGCCGTCGCGGAAATCCAGGAACGACGTCCGGCTGGTGCCGTGCACCGCCACGACCAGGTCCAGCCGGGCCCCGTCGGCGACCGACGGCGGCACGTACAGGCAGTACTGGAAGCGCGGATCGGCCGCCAGGGCGAAGAGGGTTGTGCGGCCCAGGTCGTATGGGGAAAAGGCAGGTCGGGTCATGGCGTGCGCGTCGGGATCGGGGTGGGTCAGTCCGGCGAGCCGATCGCGGCCTTGACGACGGGGTCCCACTTGGCGATCTCGGTGGTGATGAACTCGGCCAGCTCGGCCGGCGTGCTGCCGATGGGCTGCATGCCGTCGGCCATCAGCAGCTTGCGGAATTCCTCTTCCTGGATGATCGCCACCATTTCCTTGTTGAGCCGGCCGACGATGGCGGCCGGCGTGCCCTTGGGCGCGACGATGGTGTGGGCGTCGTAGACGTCGTAGCCGGCCAGCGACGGGTCCAGCTCGGAAATGGAAGGCAGGTCGGGCAGCGCGTCGGCGCGCTGGCGCGTGGTCACCGCCAGCGCGCGCACCTTGCCGTCCACCACATAGCCCTTGACGGTCGCATAGGCCGCGAAGAAGATCGGCACCCGCCCGGTGAGCAGGTCCGGCATGGCCAGCGCGCCGCCCTTGTAGGGGATATGGGTGAGGTCCAGCCTGGTGGTGCTCTTGAGCAGTTCGGCCGCCAGGTGCGCGCCGCCGCCGGTTCCCGACGAGGCATAGGACAGCTGGCCGGGGTGCGACCGGACGTAGTCCAGGAACTGCGCTGCGTTCGTCACCGGCAGTTGCGGCGAGGTCACGATGAGATACGGCGCCTTGGCGATCAGCGTGACGGGCGCGAAATCCTTGACCGGGTCGTAGCTCAGCTTGGGATACAGCGCGGGGTTGATCGCCAGCTGGCCGTGCAGCGCCAGGCCGATGGTGTAGCCGTCCGGCTGCGACTTGGCCAGGCGCTGCATGCCGATCGCGCCGCCGCCTCCGCCGATGTTTTCCACCACCACGGATTGCCCCAGGTGCCTGGACAGGCGTTCGGCCACCCGGCGCGCCATGATGTCGGAGCCGCCGCCCGCCGCGTACGGCACGATGAGGCTGATCGCATGGGTGGGATAGGCGTCTGCCTGCGCCGACCGGGCGACGAAAGGGCAGCAGGCGAGAAGCGCCGCCGCCGTGACGATGGACCTGATGGGTCTGACCATGTTGTTTCCCCTTGGAATGGCCGGCGGATGCCGGCGTCAATGGCTGCTGCGCCTGTTTAGTTGGTTGACCAACCAAATTCTAGGAGCGAAACGGCGGCTCGTCAAAGGGTTTGCGATGGACGGGGGCGGCCGGCAGCGGGGAATCTGCCGTGGAGCTGCGGGTGCGCGCATCGGCGCGCATCAGGAGGCGGGGACGGTGCGGGGAATCGGGCTGGGCTGCGGCTCAGGCAGGGCGGAGGATCAGGCGAGACGCGGTCGGGTGGGAGGGCGGATCAGCAGGGATGGTGGATCGGGCAGGGATGGCGGATGATTAGGAAGGACACGTCAGCGAGGCCGTCGAAGCCAGCGTGCCGCCGTTCAGCCGCTGGGTCTCCTGCGTGCCCAGTTCGTCGGCGCGCGCCCGGGCGGCTTCGCGGGTGGGCAGGGCCTCGGTCGTGCCGCCCGGCTTCTCGAAATTCTCCGGGTCCAGCAGGGTGTAGGAGCCCACCCATTTCCCGTCGCCGACGGGGCGCGGTTCGTTGGTCCGATGCTTCCAGCGGCGGTTGTTCATTGGGTTCACACGGGCAAATGGCGGTAGGCAAATTCTAGGGCGAAGACGCAGGGCCGGAGTGCCAAGTGCAATGTCATATCTCGATATAAGCGATAAAACTTGTAAGCAGGCATGACGCCAGCCGTCGCGTCCAGCTTCCTGCCGCAACGCGGCGCGGGACGCGATCATACGCGCAGTCCGGCGCACGTGGAAAGTCTCGCGCCGGCGGGCGGGCGGCTTCGCTGCGGGCACGGCTCTTGCTGGTCCTGGCGGGCGCGGGAGGACATCCGCGAAAGGAATCGCGATGAAGCGTCAAATTTGGCTGGCCGGCGCATTGCTGGCTGCGATCTTCGCGCATGCCGGGGCGCATGCGCAGGCCGGAGGCACCGGCCCGCGCGGGCAGGGCATGCACAACGAAGGGCAGGGGCAGGGCGGCGGCGGCGTGGGCGCGAGCGGCAGCGGCCCGCAGGGCAGCGGCGTGCAGGGCGATGCCAGCACGCCGGGCGGCACTCACCCTGGGGCGAGCGACCCCGACACGCGGCCGTCCGCGCCGCCGCGCCCGGGTGCAAGCCCGGCCGACGATGCGGGCACGAAGAGCGGCAGCGAGGCTCCGCCGCCGGAAAAGGAGGCCCAGGACCGGGCGGGGGCCGCCGGCAAGGGA
>Ga0182738_1001972_pt1 | contig 24930 bp, 25 predicted proteins | sample eDN5th30CBELigMG_FD_128876 | JGI IMG/M metagenome (GOLD analysis project Ga0182738, IMG submission 128876) | Enriched Miracle-Growth compost microbial communities from Emeryville, California, USA - eDNA 5th pass 30_C BE-Lig MG (version 2)... ...
CCCCCTAAATTTACATAGCGTTTACATTGATTTACAAACAGTTAAAACCAAATTAATACTAAAGACTTATAGTTAACTTGTAAGACAAAACAACCATCCTTAGGGGGTAAAGAGAAAAATGAAGAGCCTTAAAACAGTAGGATTAACAGCAATGATTGGAACAATGTTAGCATTAGCAGCATGTGGCGGAAATAATGATGCTAATTCATCAAATGATAATGATGCTGGTGAACAATTATCAGGACAAATTAAATTAGACGGTTCATCAACTGTTTATCCAATTATGGAAGCAATCGTTGAAGAATATCAAGCAGAGCAACCAAATGTAAAAGTTTCTGTTGCATCATCTGGTACAGGTGGAGGCTTTAAAGCGTTTATCGCAGGTGAGACTGATTTTAGTAATGCATCTCGCCCAATTAAAGAGGAAGAGAAAACAGAATTAGAAGCAAAAGGAATTGATTATACTGAATTACGATTAGCATATGATGGACTCTCCGTTGTAGTGAATAAAGACAATACGTGGGTAGACCATTTAACAGTAGATGAATTAAAGAAAATTTGGCTAGAAGATGGCACAACGAAAAAATGGTCTGATATACGTGAAGGATGGCCAGAGGAAGAAATCAAATTCTATTCACCAGGAACAGATTCTGGAACATTCGATTACTTTGATGAAGTAATTCTAGAAGAACAACCAATTGTTAAAGCGGCGACATTATCAGAAGACGATAATATTTTAGTACAAGGTGTAACAGGGGATAAAAACGCAATTGGATACTTTGGATATGCTTATTATGCAGAAAACAAAGATAACTTAAAAGTAGTACCGATTGACGGTGGTAACGGTCCAGTTGAACCAACAAATGAAACAGTTGAAAGCGGAGAATACTCTCCATTATCAAGACCATTATTCACTTATGTGAAAAATGAATCGGTAGAAAAAGAAGAAGTAGCTGATTTCGTTGAATTTATGATTGAAAATGCAGCAGTGCTTTCAGAAGATGTAGGCTATGTAAAATTACCAGATGAAGAATATGAAAAAGATTTAGAGTTAATTAAAGGACTGAAGTAATAAGTTTTGATGGAAAGCTTTGTACTTGGCTTTCCATCTTGGTGTTTGGATTTAAGGGGGGCTTGAAAAACATGATGAAACAAGAAGTAAACAGAAATACACCATCTGTTCAGGAATTAATTGCAGAAAAAAAACAAAAAAATAATTTAAGTAAAATGCTAGAGAAAATAATGCCTAAAGTATTATTAATTACTGCTATATTATCGATTTTAACAACGCTTGGTATTTTATTTACATTACTCATTGAAACATTCACTTTTTTTGAAAGAGTGAACATGAAAGAATTTTTAACAAGTAAATCATGGTATCCATTTTCCGAACCAGGAACATTTGGAATTATGCCACTTGTCTCTGGGACATTAAAAGTAACCATTATTGCAGGTATTGTTGCTGTGCCTATAGGGCTGGCATCGGCCATTTTTTTAAGTGAGTACGCGAGTGATAGAACAAGAAGAATAATTAAGCCAATCTTAGAAGTGCTAGCAGGTATTCCTACGATTGTTTATGGGTTATTCGCTTTAACCTTTATAACACCATTGCTTAGGTCAATTATTCCTTCTTTAGAAATGTTCAATGCATTAAGTCCAGGTATTGTGATCGGCATTATGATTACACCTATGATTGCTTCTTTATCAGAAGATGCCATGAGTGCAGTTCCACGCTCAATGCGTGAAGGGGCTTTAGCGATGGGTTCTACAAAATTTGAAGTAGCAATTAAGGTTGTCTTGCCAGCTGCCGTTTCTGGTATCGTTTCTTCTATTGTTTTAGCTTTATCAAGAGCAATTGGAGAAACAATGATTGTAGCAGTTGCTGGAGGAAGTACACCTAATCTTAGCTTCAATGTAACAGAATCAATTCAAACTATGACAGCCTATATTGTTCAAGTTAGCCAAGGAGATGCAGGATATGGGACAACAATCTATTACAGTATTTATGCAGTTGGATTTACACTATTTCTGTTTACCTTCTTAATGAACCTGCTTGCCCAATACATTTCTCGTCGTTTTAGGGAGGAATATTAAGATGAAGCTGATAAATCATTCAAATGTTATAAAAAAAATGAAACCGAGATTAATGAAAAATGTCATAATGAGAGGATTATTTTTTAGCGCGACTTTATTTGGTTTAGTTATTCTCGGTATCCTTTTTTATCGAGTATTGACTCAAGGAATTGGCTATTTGGATTTTCAATTTTTAACAAGCTTGCCATCCCGTAAACCTGAAAATGCAGGGGTTTATACTGCTTTAATAGGAACTGTGTGGCTCATGGCAGTAGTTGCACCTGTCTCCCTTTTGATTGGAGTGGGGACTGCAATATATTTAGAAGAATATGCGAGTAAAAATAAGTTTACGAATTTTATCCAAATCAATATATCAAACCTTGCTGGTGTACCATCAATTGTCTTTGGTTTATTAGGACTAACCTTATTTGTTCGTGCCATGTCACTTGGAACAAGTGTGCTTGCTGCAGGTTTAACAATGAGTTTATTGGTTCTGCCAATTATTATTGTAGCTGCTCAAGAGGCAATCCGATCTGTACCTAGTGAATTAAGAGAAGCATCTCTCGGTATGGGTGCAACAAAATGGCAGACAATCGTTAGGGTGGTAATGCCGGCAGCTATCCCTGGCATTTTAACAGGTGGGATATTGGCACTTTCTCGTGCAATTGGAGAAACAGCACCATTAGTTGTATTGGGACTTCCTTTATTCCTTGCATTCTTGCCGAGAACAGTTTTTGATATGTTTACAGTATTACCAATGCAAATTTATAACTGGACGGGAAGACCACAAGAAGAATTTCAGAGTCTTGCAGCAGCAGGAATAATTGTTCTTTTAGTGCTATTAATCTTAATGAACTCTATTGCAGTATTGATTAGAAATAAATTTCAAAAGCGTTATTAAACGTATAGGGGGAACTTCAAATGAGTACAGTCTTTGTAGATAAAGTGAAGAAAGCAGTAGAAAGTAATGATTTAGATGGTAAGGTAAAAAATTCTGTTTATAAAACAAATCAGCTGAATTTATGGTACGGGGATAACCATGCGCTGAAAAATATAGATTTAGATATTATTGAAAATGAAGTAACTTCTATTATTGGGCCATCTGGATGTGGGAAATCGACATATATAAAAACATTAAATCGTATGATTGAATTAGTGCCAGGTGTAAAAACATCAGGTGAAATTAATTACCGTGGTAGAAATATTTTTGACAAAGACTATGGAGTGGAAGAATTAAGAACAAAAGTGGGAATGGTCTTTCAAAAACCGAATCCATTTCCAAAGTCGATTTATGAAAATGTGGCATACGGTCCTAAAATTCATGGTATTCGTGATAAGAAAATATTAAATGAAATTGTGGAAAAAAGTCTAAGAGGTGCAGCAATTTGGGATGAAGTAAAAGATAGATTAAATCAGAATGCATATGGACTATCTGGCGGACAGCAGCAGCGTCTATGTATTGCTAGATGTCTAGCTATAGAACCAGATGTTATTCTTATGGATGAGCCAACCTCTGCACTTGATCCAATTTCGACATTAAAAGTAGAAGAGCTAGTTCAAGAACTAAAGGAAAATTATAGCATCATTATTGTTACACATAATATGCAGCAAGCTGCTCGTATCTCTGATAAAACAGCTTTCTTCTTAAATGGAGAAGTTGTTGAGTTTGATGTAACAGATAAAATATTCTCAAATCCAAAGGATAAAAGAACCGAAGATTATATTACAGGAAGATTTGGATAATAAATTCAGTTCAACACCCGAAAAAGGAGACTCTTATCATGCCAGTTAGAGAGAAGTTTGAAGCAGGGCTTAAGGAACTACAAGAAAAATTGACAGAGCTTGGAGAATTTTCTATTCAAGCTCTCCAAAGATCACTAGCTGCACTTGAGACACAAAACATCGAGATGGCTCTAGAAATAATTGATGATGATGCAAAGGCAGATAGGTTGTATGAAGAAATAAATGATTTTGCAATTCTTCTTATTGCAAAACAGGCACCTGTTGCTATTGATTTAAGAAGAATTATTGTTGGAATCAAGATTGCGACAGATATCGAAAGAATTGCAGATTTTGCAGTGAATATAGCAAAGGCTACTATTAGAATAGGTAATCAGGATTTAGTAAAACCGATGGTACATGTCAAAAGAATGCTGGAAATCACGAATGAAATGTTACGGTTATCTTTAAATGCATATAATGAAGAGGACACAAGGTTAGCTCGGAAAATTGCTGAGATGGATGATGAGGTAGATGATTTAAACAAACAAGCGTTTATGGAGCTGTTTGAAATCAGTAAAAATAAACCTGAATATTTACATCAAATTTCTCAACTAACATTTGTTTGTCGCTATTTAGAAAGAGCAGCCGACCACACTACTAATATAGCTGAAAATATTTTTTATTTAGTTAAAGGCAGACAATACGATTGGTAAAAAAATAAGGCAACAGGCATAAACAACAAATTTTTACTATAAACGTCATTTAAAAAACTAATATAAAAAACCAAACAATCTTAGAAACTATTGTCTGATTGTTTGGTTTTTTTCGTCCTGACAAGAATGCTTTTATACCATCCTAAAGAAGCGCTATTTACTTAGTAAGAGTCACAGCGATTTTCTTATGACTCATCTCACTCGTTAAACGAAAGCTGCCAACTTGAATTTTTGTATGGTAATCGTTATCGATTAAATATGTTTCGAATTCTTCTTGATCTTTAACGATCTTATTTTTATATAATAATTCAGCAATTGTGGAAATACTCATACCGCTTTTAATTTTTAGCGTATAGGAATATGTCTCTTGTGCTTCTTTTCCAGCTTCCTCTTGTTTATTATTTGCCTCTGTATCAGACTTTGCTTGTTCTTGTTTATTTTCCTCTATGCTTTTGTTCAGTTCCTCATATTCTACATTACTTAAAACGATAAAACCCTGTTTTTTAAGGTATGTAGTCGCATCATTTGTGTTTAGGAAGTTTTCATCTTGCTGAGTTTTTTCCATATAGAAATAATAACTACCGATCACACTAGCTGAAAGGAGCATTCCTATAGCGAATGAACGTAAACTTTGTTTCTTCATTTCATTACTGTCCTTCCCGTTCGTTAATAATATGTTGAACTTGAGAAATGGATAGGGATGATTGATTGGCAACCTGATCAATTGGAACTCCACTTGCTGCAAGTGTCCAAACTTGGTTTTTAATGATGGCATGAATAGATGGAGTATTTTCATTTTGGATTGGCTTTATTTCTTTTACAGAAGAAGGAGATTTAAAAGAAAAATCTTCCTCACCAATCATTAATTCCTCTTCTAACACTTTTAATTTCTTTTTCATTTTATATAGTTCCTGTACTTGCTGAATCGATAGCTGATCTATTTCCTCGCGTAAGTCTTTTATAGGATCACGAAGAAAAAAAGATAGTAGAAGAAGCAATAAAGAAATCCCTAATAATACTAGCGTTACAATTAACATAATTCACCTCATGTCACAAATTAATAGTATTAGACTATTTAAAAAAGCTGTTTTCTAAAAGATTGTTGTTCAATAGGAAAAAAGAAATCATCTTTATCTTTGCAGTAAAACAGTTCAGTCTAAGATATTTTATCATTATCAATCAATAATTCCTATTTAATCAGAGTAACTTATGGAAGGAATGAATGAAAATTGCTATAAGATAACAAAAAATATTCATCAGCCATTTTTCTCAACCGGGAGACAATACTCGATTTTTTTTGCGAAACATTTAGGAATATGTCGTAATACTACTTGCATTTAAGCAGGCATATGTCGAATTTCGGTTACTAGAGGAAGCAGATAGAAGGTAGAAAAATTTTTTTGCACCTTTAAGATGAACGTACATAAGTTTAAGCGCAATCCGACAAAATCTGTTCATTGTGGCATCCCCCATTCAGTGGTAACATAATAGTATAAATAGGAACTAAAAAGTATCTTGTAGACATATACTAGTAATTTGCGATACATACACCCAAGATTGTCAGAAAGAGGGAAATCAAAAATCTAGAAAGAGGTGCTATTTCTATTGATTGATCAAATTGTAAGTTTAAGACGTAAAGGGCTTTCTTTCCGTAAAATTGCCATGGAACTAAATTCAACTGTAGGTAAAGTTCAATACCAATGGAAAAAGTACGTGAAAGAAAAAGAGAAGAATGAACAAGAAGAAGAGAAAAAAATAACCACAAAAACAGAGCCAAAGATTCCCTTTGTCTCAGAACATTTTTGGACAAGCGTTGATTTATTAACGAAGAAAAATGGCATGGAAGCTTGGTTAACTAGTGAAAATACTGCATTAGTATTTTGGCGAATACCTGAAGGGAAATGGCAGCTAATCTCTACTTATTATGATATTGACCCAGAAACCTGCTCTTTGGCAGTGAAGATTAATGATATAACGAGTATTATTTATAATGGAAGAAATGCACATAGTTATCGCCTTCTTCCGGTCGAGAATGGACAGGAATCGATAATATTACAAGACTTGTCTCCAAACAGAAGCCTTTGTTTTGAAATAGGAGTCTTGGATGTTTACCAATCCTTTTTACCGATATTACAGTCTAATCCATTACATACTCCGAGAATCTCACAAGATCAAGTTGGTACTATGGAAAAAGAGATACAAAATTGGGAAAAAGGGGACAATCCTATACCGAATTGGATTGAGCATGTAAGTACCTATAGCTATTATGAATTAGAAGAGCAAGAGGATGTGAAAAAGAAATGAATGGTTCGTATTTTCAATTGATTGTTATAAATAACATTCCTTTTATGAATTATTTTTCGGAAGATAAGAATAAAAAAAGGGAATTTTATGAACACACAATTCAATTTATTAACTTTCTTTTCCTTACTGAAAAAAATAATTCTCCATATATCATTCAGCTTGTTGTACCACCAATATATATGGAAATACTTGATATGCAGTCATTTCGGGAAGAAATGACAGAATTTTTAGAAAAAGAGAACTGCAACGTTGAATTACTAACATATTGGCAACAAAAAGATAAAAATTTATTAAAGATAATGAAATCACTCATTCAAGATAATAGAATAGAACTCCTTGCAAGCCCTGCTTCTTTTTCACAAGTTTCGAATGCTTCAACTAGTACAGGTGTTCAATTGCAAATGGAAATGGGTTTATCGATTATTGATGACTATATAGAGTACCGTCCAAAAGGCTTTTGGTTTCCTGAAGGATATTTCTCGCCTGGATTAGATTTATATTTGCAAAAAGAGAAATTGACATATAGTTATCTAAACAGTGCAACTATAAATCATAGTGATCCATTGCCAAGCGATGTAGGATTAGCTGTTGAATCTCCCCATCATGTTGTTTTTTTTCCTGTTGAAGAAAGTTTATATCAGATTTTTCAAGAAAAAAATCCCCAAAAGCAAATTTGGGATAAAGCGATTATGGAGGTACTTGAATCGTATAATCATTACACGAATGAGTCAATATTATCACTACCTATTGATTTAGAGAGTTATGTAAAAATAGGAGAGGAATTAAATAAAAGTATTCGTTATTTAAGTGATGAAGGTTATATGGTTCATATTACTCCTGAAACATATTTGAATCAATTTAGTCAAGGGATGGATCATGTACATCTATGTTCTTCTTTTTTGGATCGACATAGAGAAAGCCAAATCAAGAATCAAAGTGATATATATGCTTCTTTGGCTTTTGTAGAAAAAGAACTTCATCAATGGAGACAAGTTCTGTTATCAAATGAAGCGAAAAGTGTTCAGAAACAGTTGGAAAAAGAATGGCTATTGTTAAGCGCTTTGCTCTACCAAGATAATTGGACGGCTGAAGAAGCTTCATCTTATCTGGAAGCAGCAAATCAATTAAGTATATTTATGAAAGGGCCGATTGATAAGGAATGGATGTCTTTGAGAGAAAAGGTGCATCCAATATTAAATCCTACCATACAAATGAATAACCCGAAAATAAATGAAATAATTCCATCAAATAAGAAGAAGGCACTTATTTTATCATGGGAATATCCCCCGAATATAGTCGGCGGTCTTGGTACTCATGTGGTTGGTTTAACGAACAGTTTAATAAAAAATGGATATGAAGTACATCTTATTACAGCCCAAGATATGCAGAAAAAGGCAGAAGATGTAGAAGAAAAAAATGGTTTATTCGTTTATCGTGTTAAACCAATTTATAGTTTAGAGCGAAATTTTATCCATTGGATTGGCGGACTAAATCTTGCTATGTGGGATAAAGCGATAGAGTTAGGAAAGAAAACGACATTTGATCTAATTCAGGCACATGATTGGCTTGTAGGGGCTGCTGCAATTTCGTTAAAGGACCAATTAAATATTCCATTAATAGCAACCATTCATGCGACAGAACATGGAAGAAATGGTGGCATTTATACGGAAATGCAAAAATTTATTCATGGGAAAGAAAGACAACTAATTCATGCAGCGGATTCTTTAATTGTTTGCAGTGAATATATGCAGGATGAGGTAATGTCCATTTTTGAAGTAGAGCAATCAAAAATTAACATTATCCCAAATGGAATAGAATCTATGCAAATTGAAAATGCTTCCTTTCCATCTGTCGAATCCCTTCATTTAGACAAAAATAAAAAAATTATTTTTGCGATGGGCAGAATGGTAAAAGAAAAGGGCTTTGGTACTTTATTGGAAGCAGCGAGAAAATTGCATAAAAAGCGATCAGATTTATATTTTGTTATTGCTGGAGTAGGGCCAATGTACGATGAATATCAAAGATTTATCGAGAGAAATGGATTATCGGAATGTGTTCAATTAATAGGATATTTGCACGGAGAACAAAAAAATGCATTTTATGCTCACGCTAATATCGTTGTGATTCCAAGTTCGTATGAACCTTTTGGAATTGTAGCATTAGAGTCCCTTATATTTGCAGTTCCCACGATTGTTTCCCATACTGGTGGCTTAAAAGGTATTATAAAGAATGGAGAAACAGGTTTATTTATGGAACCAAATAATGCAGATAACTTAGTTGAAAATATCGAGTATTTATTGGAAAATCCAACAGAAGGTAAAACTATTGGAAAAAATGGTCAAAAATTAGTAAGCCAACTATTCAGCTGGAATCGAATTGGGGAAGAAACAAAAAGAGTTTTCGATGAACTACTAGTAAATACAAAGGTAAACGAATCCATATCTAATTAAAAATAGTAGAGTAGGTGAAAGTAGAGTGAAGATTGAGGCTAATTTACAAAAAGATTATCAAAGTGCTCAAAGTAAGCTACTTATGAAAAAAATAACTACTACCCCTGGAATTTGGATTGAAGGAAAAACTTACTGGATTCAAAATGGCTATGAGAAATTGATACCAGAACATTCGATATCTGTTCATGTAAAGCAAATACACAAGCATTCTAAAATTCAATATAACGAGATTTATGTGAGAAATCATTCTCAACAAGCAAAGAAATTAAAAATTCTAGTGTTAAATTATTTTCCAAAAGCATACCAAGAGCATCTTTCTTTCGTTTCTCCGACGGAAAATGTCATCTATCATTCTATTGATGACCAGCTCTATTTGGTAAACGGAGAATATAATACAAACCGTATTGAACAGAGAACGGTACAACCTATTTGGAATGTACACACAGAGCATATTTGGACGAATAATCAAAAGGGGATTCTTAAATATCAGCCAATGGCAAAAGGATCAAGTGTAAGCATTTTTTCCTTAAGCATGGAGATTATGCCTCAATCAACTGGAATCAGCCGAGCTTGGTCTATTACTGGTACTGAAAAAAAAGAGGTTTTAGAGCTGAATCACATTCTAATGAAAACAAGTACTAGCATTTCCTAACAAAAGATGTTATCATATAAAAGTCGTATGCACGAACTAGCAACCTATAGTTTGGAGGGAAATAAACATGCGTGTAAACATTACGTTAGCTTGCACTGAATGTGGTGATCGTAACTACATTTCTAAAAAAAATAAACGAAATAATCCAGATCGTCTTGAGCTAAAAAAATATTGTTCAAGAGAAAAACGTACTACCGTTCACCGTGAAACAAAATAAGCAGAAGGGATATCTCCCTTCTGTTTTTTTCATATTAAAAAACAAATGGTAAGGATGGTGTATACATAATATGCTGGAAAAGAAACAGTTCCGAACAAATATGATCAAACAACTACAAGCAATCAGTAAACCCCATTATGAGCATATGTCTTATCAGATAGCTCTTCAACTATATAACAATACTTCCTTTTCTTCTGCTTCTCATATAGGAATTACCATTTCCAAATTTCCAGAGGTTGATACATATCAAATCATTCGTATGTGTTGGCAATTAGGAAAGGAGGTAAGTGTGCCGAAGTGTATTCCTGAAACTAGACAAATGCTTTTTCGTAAATTAGAGAGTTTCAATCAGCTTGAATCGGTTTACAGCAATTTATTTGAACCTATAATGGAAAAAACAGAACGAACAAATCCAGAAGAAATCGATTTACTCCTTGTTCCAGGATTAGCCTTTTCGAGGAATGGATACAGAATAGGTTTTGGAGGGGGATATTACGACCGATTTTTAGAAAGCTATAAAGGTGAAACCATTTCGTTAGCATTTTCTATGCAGGTAAAAGAAAGAATACCACTTCAGAAACATGATTTAGCTGTACAGAAAATAATCACGAATGAAGGGATAATATGTACAAATGAGTAGTATAATGTATTCTTTAGTAATTTTATTTGTCTCCTATTACGCATACAAACGGAGGTCTTTAACAAAAAGCGGTGCAATTGCAGCTTTTTTTGTCGGCAGTGGAATTGCTTTAGGTTTTGGATATAAGGGACTAATTATTTTAGGAGCTTTTTTTGTGTCTTCTAGCATGCTTTCTACGTACAAAAGTAAAACAAAAAAATCAATGGAGAAAAAAACACAAAAAGGTTCTAGGAGAGATTGGCTACAAGTAATGGCAAATGGAGGATTTGCTGCTATTGTAGGTATTATTTATTTTATTACAAAAGAGTCTGTTTGGATTACGGTTTTCGCTATTTTGCTTGCAGCTGCTAATTCAGACACTTGGGCTTCCGAAATTGGATCATTAAGTAAAAGAAGACCATTATCTATTCGAACCTTTAAGGAGACGGAAACAGGAACATCAGGAGCTGTTAGCATATTAGGGACATTGGCAGGATTAGCAGGTTCATTTTTAATTGCTATTATAGCTACATTATTATTTCCTCTTCAGCTGTGGGGATTTTTTCTCGTTTTTCTTTTTGGTTTTCTAGGGAATGTATTGGATACCCTTTTAGGGGCATTTATACAGGTTGAGTATCAATGTCCAATATGTGGTCAAATGGTGGAAACAAGAATGGTATGTCATCAGACTGTAGTAAAGAGGAAAGGCTTCCCCCTTTTTAACAATGATATGGTGAATGTCCTATCAGGTTTTCTTGCGGCATTGAGCTATCTTTTTTTTCATTTATAATCATTGATCATTTTATTTTACAAGCGATAAAAAACGAGAATATTTTCACTACTCTATGCGGATAAAAAATAATATATTCACCAAACTAATCATTAGGAGGGATGGAAAAATGTCACGAGTATTCTCCATTTTACTAATTGCTTTAGGTGGATATTATTTATTTCAGAAACGGTATCGTGTCATAAATACTATTTTGAGAAATCCATTTATTCGGAAGTATGCAGTAAGGATATTGATGAATATTCCTAGTGTAAAAAGAACGATGATGAATTCCGTTTTTGGTCGTTCTAAAGATACAATCTATCAATAATCTTTCTAAATACCTTGTGAAAACATAATTCACAGGGTATTTAGTTCATCTGTTTCCTTTTATTCTTGATTGGGTATAATTTTTAGAATGGCTCCCCTTAGCAACCAATCTTTTATGAAAAAGATATGGTGAAGCATTTCTTCTATTAATCGTTATTTACATATTTCTACATAATGAAAGAATTAATATTTTTGTGACGTTCAAGCGATAAAAAAGGAAAAAAACAACCATTTATAGTATTGTAAAGGGAAAGGTGATTTCCTAAAAAGAGAAAATGTCTTATTTAATGAATGGACAAATGAAATAGAGAAGATATAGCTTTCAGCGTTTGGAGAGTAGGGAGAAAACAGATGGTGATTGAACCGTACAAGTATTGGAGAATAGTCTATTTTTTAATAGTGGAATGCCATTATAAAGTAATCTATCTAGCAGAAAATCAACAAGAAATTTGGCTGGAGAGCAAAAAGAACAGAGGAAACACACTGATTATTCGGTTGTTCCAAATGGATCTTGATTGGAGTAATTGGTTAAGTAGGGATATGGAAAGAACAGCATTAAATGCAGAGAGGATAAGACGCACATTGCGTAAACGCTCACTTAAGGTAGAGAGCGTGTATATAACTGCCTTTCCTCCTGTAGATGCTTATGACCATTTAGTAAATCAGTTGTTTAATAGTCCTGATAAAAAAGTGCAAATTAATACTATTCTTCTTGATCGGTCAGTAGATGAGTGGGAAATAGCAGGCGGAAAAATAACAAACTTAAATGACATACCAGGTACATCAGAAGAACGCGACGATCAAATGGAGCGCTATAAAGAAAATATTCTTGAGCTAATAAAACAGAATGAAAAAGGAGAAAGGCAGTTACTTAACTTTGGCAAACCGTTTATTTCCTATTTATTTATTGTCGTTCAAGTAATAATATTTCTTTTAATGGAAGGGAGCGGAGGAAGTACCAATAGCGAAACATTGGTTCAATGGGGAGCGAAAATAAATTATTTAATCGCTATTGGGGAATGGTGGCGTTTAATAACACCTATTTTTTTACATATTGGTTTTTTGCACTTAGCCATGAATTCATTCGCTCTCTATTATGTTGGTCCATTAATAGAAAGAATTTTTGGGAATGGTAGATTTTTCGTTATTTATCTTTTTGCTGGATTTAGTGGGGTGTTTGCAAGTTATTTATTAAGTCCATCTTTATCAGCTGGCGCAAGTGGCGCGATTTTTGGATGTTTCGGTGCACTTCTTTATTTTGCCTGGCAATTTCCAAAGCTATTTTTTCGAGTGATGGGTTGGAATGTCATTATTATTATCATTATTAATCTTATATTTGGCTTTACTATACAAGGAATCGATAATGCGGGACATATTGGTGGATTAGTAGGCGGTTTTCTAGCAACAGCTATTGTCCATTTTCCAAAGAAAAAAAGCTGGAAAATCCAGCTTGGAGCCCTACTTATTACTTTATTGTTAATAGGTATTGGCATTGCCTATTCATCAAGTTCAGGGGCTTCACAAAAGAGGGACCAATCTGCATTCATTATGGTCAACAATTATATAAATGATGAAAAATATGATGATGCAGAAGAAGTTTTAGAAATAATCGAAACGAAAAATAATGAGAACTATTATTTTTTACTTTCTTATATCCAGCTTAAGAAAAAGGAATTTGCAGCAGCTGAAAAAAATCTGCAAAAAACAATCCATTTAAATCCACAGTTTCATGAAGCGTATTATAATTTAGCAGTTGTCAGTCTTTATGATAAGAATCTAGAAGAAGCAAGAGAATATTTACAAAAAGCTTTAGAATTGGACGAAAACAATCCAAAATATCTTTTATTATGGGATAAAATTAAAGAGTAGAAATTTGCTGTCTTAAAACAATCGCTTCACCGTCTTTTGTTGTAAATAAGATAAGAAGATGATTGTCATTAATTAATATCACCGGAATAGAACTGCCGATGGGATCAGCAATGGTTCCGTCTTCTCTCATAATTCCCAGGAAATAGTTTTTATAAAGACCTTCAGTCAATTGTCCAAGTATTTTTGCACTTTGTTCCTTTGAAAAATCTGGGAGTGGTGTGTCGTTAAATTTACTTAATTCTGTGAGTAAAAGTTTTGTATCATATTGTTCAGCTGAAATATGAAATTTCTTTAATACTTGGCGATAAGAGTATTCAATATAATCTAATGCTTGTTTATCTAATGTTGTTGCCCAATCTTTTTCGACTAAGTTATTTGGAGAATGAAAAGATAGTGGTGCACTCTCAAACTTCGAATTAATGATATATAAATTGTCTGCTGAAATTTTTTGAGAACTGAAAATTCTTTCATTGGCATCATGTATTTCAGCATAATGAAAAGTAATTGCTTGTAAATAGTTGCTTTCTCTTTCCACAACAGTCTTTTCTTCTGAAAGTTCTAATGTATTTTGTCTCCATTCTCCCATGGTGCTTATCAGCTTCCCATTTCCATAAAGTAAGCTCATATCTTGACGTAAATATGCTCTCTTGTTAATAGAAGAATTGCTTTCCCAGAGAATGCTATACTCATCGAATCTTTTTTTATGAAATGTAAGGGTAGTATTTGCTTTTGGGAAAGTAACAGTAGGATCAATTGGAAAATAAGTTATACTTTCCTTTGCAATTTGCTTTTGCTGAAAAATATAAAAAATAGCAACAAGGATAATAAGAGAGAGACTTAATCGAATAAAATCTTTTTTCATTTTTTTCACCGCTCCATCTAATGGGAAATCATTTTACTTTTTAAGCCTGTCTTAGAGGTACTTTTTTAAAATATATGAGAAAAGAAGAGAAATATGATAAATGGAGTAGTTTAGGCTTTAATTTGGTATGAAAATATTTCGCATAAAAGTCATTATCTTGCTTATTACTATTCTAATGGGAGAAATGAATCTGCTGTTGAGGAAACGATTCATTTCCGATATACTTAATTTGAAAACGATTAATTTATCACTTTATGCAAACCTTTGCAGTGAGTCGAATATGTATGAAATCGAGGGGTATCATGGAAACCATTTATGATGTGCAACAGTTTTTAAAAAAATATGGAACGATTATCTATGTTGGCGATCGTGTAGGCGATTTACAATTAATGAAATCTGAAATAAAAGAATTGTATCAATCTCAATTAATTAAAGAGCAAGAATTTGACTCTGCTATGCGATTACTTAATCAAGAAATACAACTATTATCGGAACAGAAAAATAGGGGGAATTAATGATGCAGGAAAAATGGGTAGCAGGAATTGACTTAGGTGGAACAACGGTAAAAATCGCTTTTTTATCATTAAAGGGAGATTTAATCGATCATTGGGAAATCCCAACAGATAATTCGGAAGATGGAAAAAATATAACATCCGACATTGCTAAATCAATCGATGCTAAATTGCAAGAATTAGGACACTCGAAGGAAGATGTTTTAGGTGCTGGGATGGGCGCACCTGGACCATTTGATTATAAAACAGGTGTTATTTTCAATACAGTGAACTTAGGTTGGCCAGATAACTTCCCATTAAAAGCGCGCCTTGAAGCAGATTTAGGTTTGCCGGTAACAATTGACAATGATGCCAATTGTGCAGCACTAGGTGAGATGTGGAAAGGTGCTGGAGAAGGATCCAAAGATTTAGTTTGTGTTACTCTCGGCACAGGTGTTGGTGGCGGAGTTATTATAAACGGTGATATTGTGCAAGGAGTGAAGGGGGCTGCTGGTGAAATAGGTCATTTGACGGCTATTGTAGAAAACGGAGCTCCTTGTAATTGTGGAAAAACAGGCTGTTTAGAAACGATTGCTTCTGCAACTGGAATTGTTCGATTGACAAAAGAAAGATTGGCTGAAAGGCATACATTGAGTGTACTTCATTCTGTGTTAGACCAAGAAGGCGCAATTACGGCAAAGGATGTATTTGATGCAGCGAAAAAAGGGGACGAATTAGCTAATGAAATTGTCCAATTTGTGGCTTTCCATTTAGGATTGGTACTAGCTAATATTGCTAATACTTTAAATCCAGAGAAAATTGTCATCGGTGGTGGCGTTTCAAAAGCTGGTGATGTGCTATTAAATCCAGTAAAAGAAAACTTCTTGAAGTTCTCTTTTAAAAGTGTAGCAGAATCAACTGTAATTGATGTTGCGACATTGGGGAATACAGCGGGAGTAATTGGTGCTGCGTGGCTTGCAAAAAATTAATCAAATGATGAGAGTATCAAACATGTTTTAAATCAAACATTTTACAAAATCTTCTTCTGAATCGGGAGAAGATTTTTTACTAGATTAATAGATGGAATATTCATAAAAAAGACACTTTAAAAAAAACAAAAGTTTTTGAAACTTTTCTTTTAGTTGTACGTCTAAAAAAGTGTAAGATATTATATTAATACACAAAGATGAAAATTAGATTAAAATTTCATAAAGATTGTCTTTATATAATAAAATTATTGTAAAATGTGTAAAGTGATCATGTCGAGATTTTGTTTGATCAATAGTAAGGAGGATACATCATTGTTTAAGAATAAATTTGAATGGTCAAAGCTATCACTTATAGCGGTTGCAACAGTTTTATTGTGGATTAAAACGAATATTGCATATATGACTAGCTTTGATATCAAAATTGAAAATACGATTCAACAATTTATATTAATTATTAATCCATTAAGCTCCCTGTTATTTATTTTGGGTATTTCCATGTTTCTTTCGGAGAAAAATCAAAAAAGATATGTACTCATCTCCAGTTTGACACTTTCGATTGTATTATATGCAAATGTTGTCTTTTACCGTGTATATACCGATTTTTTAACCCTGCCACTCTTATTTCAGACGAGTAATATGAGTGATTTAGGAAGTAGTGTTAGAGAGCTGGTTCATCTCACAGATATTCTTTTCTTTGTAGATATTATTCTACTTGCACTCATTATGAAAAAGAAGCCAGCATTCTTAAAAATTCCTAAATATACTAGGATGCAGCAAAGTATTTTCTATTTATTTACGATAAGCTTAGCTTTTTTCAATTTAAGCTTAGCTGAAACACAGAGAACGCAATTACTAACTAGAACATTTGACAGAGAGCTATTAGTGAAAAATATTGGGACGTATAATTACCAACTTTATGATGTTTTTCTTCAAACAAAGACTACTGCGCAAAGAGCTTTTGCGGATGGTAGTGAGTTAACAGATATGGTTAACTACAATCAGGCGAATTATACAGAACCAAATAAGGATATGTTTGGAATTGCTAAGGGGAAAAATGTAATAATGGTAAGCTTAGAATCCACACAGGCTTTTACTGTAAACCGGGAAGTGGATGGGGAAGAAATCACCCCATTTTTAAATGATTTTATTAAAGAAAGCTTTTATTTTGATAATTTTTATCACCAAACTGGACAAGGTAAAACATCAGATTCTGAGTTTATTGTCGAAAATTCCTTGTATCCATTAAGCAGAGGGGCCGTTTTCTTTACCCATTCTGGAAATGAATTTCAAGCATCACCAGAAATTTTGAAAGAAAATGGTTATTTTACAGCTTCCCTGCATGCGAATAATAAAAGTTTCTGGAATCGGGATATTATGTACCAAAGCTTGGGATATGACCGATTTTATGAAATTAATGATTACGAGGTAAACGAGGACAATTCTGTTGGTTGGGGATTGAAGGATATTGACTTTTTTGAACAATCCATTGCTCATTTAAAAGAAATGCCAGAGCCGTTCTACAGTAAATTTATCACGTTGACAAATCATTTTCCTTTTGAACTGGAAGAAGAAGATAAATTAATTGAACCTTTAACAACTGGAAGTAGAACGTTAAATAACTTTATACCGACTGTTCGATATCAGGATGAAGCGTTGAAAATTTTTATCGAGAGATTAAAAGAGGAAGGTCTCTATGAAAATAGTATTATTATCTTGTATGGAGATCATAATGGAATTTCTGAAAATCATAATAAAGCAATGGCTGAATTATTAGGGGAAGAAGTTACTCCTTTTGTCAGTACGCAATTACAAAGAGTTCCTTTTGTTATCCATATTCCAGGGATGAAGGGGAAAACACTCTCAACAGTTTCGGGGCAAATGGATATCAAGCCTACTCTTCTACATTTGCTTGGTATTGAAACGAAAAATGATATCCAATTTGGTTCAGATCTATTCTCAGAAAGAAACAATCAATTTGTTGTTTTAAGAGATGGTAGCTTTATTACAGAAGAGTATGTGTATACTAAAGAGGTTTGTTATGAGCGCGTGACAGGAGAAGTAGCTGACGGTAATGCATGTGAACCCTATATAGAACAGGCTAATTTAGAATTACAGTATTCTGATAGCATTATTTATGGAGACCTACTACGTTTTTATGATAAAGAAAGCGGAATGCTTGATGTAAGGGAAGATACTAATTAATGTTTAGTTAATAGATTAGCAATAAACTGCTTCGTGACTATAGTAGTCATGAAGCTTTTTTATATATTTTAAATGATTAAATCCGTTAGTACTGAGAAAACAGCACCTTCATAAAAAAATTATAATATGCAATTGCTATATCGCTGCTAAGCATGTTTTTTATCAGGGATTCATATATATAAATAGAGAGAGGAGTGATCATATGGAGATTAAATTGAGACCAGGAGATACACTTTGGTACTATAGTCAATTATTTATGGTTCCCCTAAATCTTATTTTAGATAGTAATCCTAGCGTAAATCCAAATAAATTAGCAGTTTCTGAAACTATCCAAATTCCTGGATTTGAATCACAAGTCCATCAAATAAAGCAAGGGGATACCCTGTGGAAAATTGCAGGAGCAAGAAATATTTCGGTTGATAGCATATTATTATTAAATCAACAATTAAATCCTAATCAACTTAAAGTCGGAGAGGAGATTTTCATCCCAAACCGTATTGTGGGACGATTTGTGCAGGGAAAGAAAAAGTATGACTATACATCCCTACAATCAGATATGAATCGTTTAATAAAGGCCTTCCCATTCATTAAAAAGGAAACAATAGGAAAAAGTGTATTAGGAAAAAATCTCGATGAAATCAGAATAGGAAAGGGCAAGAAAAAGGTTCATATAAATGCTTCCTTCCATGCAAATGAATGGATTACGACAGGAATTTTAATGACGTTTTTAAATGACTTTTTATTATCATTAACAAACGGAACTACTATGCGCAATGTTCGAACAATGCCGCTGTATCAGGGTACTGATTTATCACTTGTACCAATGGTTAATCCTGACGGAGTTGATTTGGTTTTAAACGGTCCTTTAGAGAAAGAAAAAGAAAAAATCATTTCCATAAATGCAGGTAGCAGCGATTTTACTGGCTGGAAAGCAAATATCCGTGGTGTAGATTTAAATAATCAATTTCCATCTAATTGGGAAATAGAAAAGGAACGAAAAGAACCGAAAGCTCCTGCTCCAAGAGACTATCCTGGAGATAACCCTTTGTCAGAACCAGAGTCTCAGGTGATGGCAAATTTAGCTGAAAAAGAAAAATTTGATCGATTAGTAGCTTTACATACACAGGGAAAAGAATTTTATTGGGGATATGAAGGAATGGAACCAGAAGAATCGAGAGCAATTGCAGAAGAATTTTCGAGAGTGAGTGGATATAAAGCGATTCAAAATGTAGATAGTCATGCAGGATATAAAGATTGGTTTATTCAAGAATTAAGAAAGCCGGGATTCACAATTGAGTTAGGAAAAGGGATAAATCCACTCCCTCTCTCTCAATTTAATGAAATTTATCATGAAACAACTGGACTTTTCTTGGCTTCCTTATATATGTAGGGCTACACATCATTCTATAGAAAAGTTTAGGCAAATTGAAAAAAGAGAAGTATTCCATTTTTAAGAGATATTCAATAACTATATAGTTGTAAAAAATGACCTATATTTGATTGGAAATATTACTTTTAATAAAAAATCTACAAGTGGATTTGAAAAAAGCCGAAAAAAGTCGGCTTTTTTGTGTTACTATTCTATAGAGTGAACAAAACTTGAATAGTATTATAGGGGTGTGAAAAATGTTTTCATTAGGTAAGAGAAACACGCTAGGAATAGTTCTTCTCTTCACTTTTTTCACACTAATTCTGTCTAGCTGTGCTCCTAGACATGATGATTCAGCCAGTGAAAATGAAGCGAAGGACAATGATGTTGATAACAACACGATGCTTCCTCCTATAAGTCCAATTGAAGGAGAATTTGAGCAAGTATATGGCTGGATAAAGAAAGATACGATTTGTTATTCTTCTATCTATGAAGGGGCATATGAAATTTATGCTTATAATATTTATACAGGAAAGCATATCCCTCTATATAAGTCGGAAGAAGAATTATCTAATGTTCTTTTAAATGAAAATCAACTGTTAATTTATACGGCTCTTTCTGAGGAAGAAGGAGAAATTCATATAATTGATTATAAAGGAAATGAAATACTTTCTAGAAAGCTACAAAGCTATGAAACAGACTTTTCATGGAATTCTCATAATGAAAATGAATTGCTCATTACAACTTTAACCAAGGAATGGGAAAGTAAAGTATTCACATTGGATATTCAAGAAAATGTATTAAGTGATTTTCCTGTCTCTACCCCTTTTCCACAATGGTTAACGAAGGAAAAGGTAATGTATCTTGACTGGGATCAAAGCAATCCGTCATTATATGCCCCGCTGAAAATATTTAATTTGGAAACGGAAGAAGAAAACGAAATAGATTTGGCTAATATTTACTTTATTGACCAGAAAAATGAATTTCTACTTACTATATCAAGTAAGGGGGAAGAAGAAGAGGCAGTTTATACTTTTTATGATGCAAATATTAAGAAGCAAGGGAGTATTTCTGTTCCTCGATTATCAAAATTTGCAAATTGGTTAGTTCCGAACTATACCATTTATAAAAATAGCTTTCTTACCTTTACTCCCGAAAGAAATGGCAATGCGGAAACGTATCAGGAGGGTTTTGAACTTATTGAAGTAGATATGGAAACAGGTCTGAGTAAAAAGTTATTTGCCGATAAAGATTTAGAAGATCAGCCAATTCAAATTTCAAGCGATGGAAAGTACTGTCTTTATGGCTATTATTTTGAAAATATGCTGAATATGGAGACTGGAGATATTACACCATTGTTTACGTCCAATATTGCTCAATAGTTGAAGTTGGTATAAAAATATGCCATCATAGGAATGAACTCAAATCGAATAATAATAGATGAAATCCATTGGATGATAGAAGAGAAAGGAGAATAATAAATTATGGCAATCGTTGATGTAACAGTTATACCAGTTGGCACACAAACTCCAAGTGTAAGTGCGTATGTAGCAGACATTCAAAAAGTTTTAATGAACTATGAGAAAAATGGCCAAATTCGCTTCCAATTAACACCAATGAACACGATTATTGAAGGAGAACTTCCAACATTATTTGAAGTGATTCAGGCAATGCATGAAGTTCCATTTGAAAAAGGTCTTGTGCGTGTTTGCACAAACATTAGAATTGATGACAGAAGAGACATTACTAGAAAAATGGAAGATAAAGTGGAACGGGTAGTAAGTCAACTAGAGAATAAATAGGAGGGGATTTTGTGGAGTATAAGCAAATTCCTTTAGGGCCAATCCAGGCAAATTGTTATTTAGTATGGAATGAAATGAAGGATTGTTTAGTAATAGATCCAGGTGCAAATGGAGTAAAATTGAATAAGATGATTCAGGAGTTAGAATTATCCCCTATTGCAATTCTTTTAACCCATGCACATTTTGATCATATTGGTGCAGTAGAGGAAGTTAGAACAGAGTATAGCATCCCCGTTTATGTACATAGCAAAGAAGAAGAGTGGTTGATTGATCCGAAATTAAATGGGAGTGAGGCATTTAGACTTCCTAATCCTGTAGTTACCAGACCAGCAGAGCACTTCTTGGATGAGAATCCTAAGATGACAATTGGAGATTTTACCTTTCAAGTGATGGAGACACCAGGGCATTCTCCTGGAAGTGTCACATTTTATTTTAAAAAAGAGAATTGGGCATTTGTTGGCGATGCTCTTTTCTATGAAAGTATTGGACGAACTGATTTAATTGGTGGTAACCAACGTACATTAATAAATAGCATTCACGAGAAGCTTTTAAATTTACCTGAAGAGACGATTGTACTGTCTGGTCATGGGAGAAAAACTACAATCGAACATGAAATGGATCATAATCCGTATATTAACGGCTTTTAAGTTAGTATGTAAGTGATACCGAAGAAAAGAGAGAGGAAAGAAGTCTTAATGGGTTAATATAGGGATTTAGAGCAAATAATCCTTTCATTAATCTATTGGTTCTTTCTTAAAGTAATTCCAGCTGCCATTTGGTGGCTTTTTTATTTGTGAAAAATAGTTTTAAGACAACATGCATTGGGCTTATTGTTACTATATTTTAACTGAATAGAATACATATAATGGATTTTCATATAAATTCATATGATTAAATGATACTTTGCAAAGGGAACCCCAAACCACTAAAGCTAAAAAATACATGTTGAGTGGACCTTTTGGAAAGAGACGGTGATATGTAAAAATATAAAGCAAGGGGATGATGTTAGTGTTCAACGATTTTAAACTGAATCAAGGCCGTCCTGTATATATACAGCTAAAAGAATATCTAAAAAGAATGATAACAAATGGGCATCTGCTTGAACATCAAAAGCTTCCCTCAACTCGGGAACTCAGTTCTTTATTGTCAATTAGCAGAAATACGGTTCTAACTGCTTATGCCGATTTGGAGCAAGAAGGACTTATTTATGCAGTAAAGGGAAAAGGAAATTTTGTTTGCAAGGTGGATACTTATAAATTCCCGTCTATCTCCATGAATTGGGCTGATAAAATGAACAAGCAAACTTTTCTGGCAGAAGAACTCGATCAAATGAAGCGTAGAGTGCCTCAGAATAAGAGATTGATTTCATTTACCAGTATAGCTCCTGATGAAAAACTCTTTGATGTAGAAAATGTTAAAAGATCTTTTTTAAATCGGATGGCGATTGAAGGAGATGTAGTTCTTAATTATGGGTATGCAAAAGGCTATAAACCTCTTATTGAATATCTTCTGCATTACATGGAGATTAAAGGAGTTGACATTAAAGATAAAGATGTATTAATCACAAATGGCTTTACAGAAGGTCTGGATATTATTTTATCTTCTTTCAATAAAAGGCATGGTCGCATTATTTGTGAAAATCCAACCCATCATTCTGCACTTAAACTATTTTATTTATATGGCTATGAAATCGATGGGATTGCAATGGATGATGACGGCATGAATAAAACGAAGCTCGAAACACTTTTATCTAATAATAAATATGACTTTGCTTACTTAATTCCGTCTTATCATAATCCAACAGGCATTGTAACCTCTTCTAAAAAAAGGAAGGATATCATGAGATTATTGTCATCTTATCAAGTTCCTATTGTGGAAGATGGATTTAATGAAGAATGCGTTACTCAGGATCGCATCTTGCACCATTGGCAGCAGTTGCCGGACCAGGAAATAATGTTATTTACATTAGCAGCTTCTCAAAAATCCTATTTCCAGGTTTAAGAGTTGGTTGGATTTTGGCAGACAAAGAATTGATTTATTATTTGGAAAGTATAAAAAGAGCTCGAACTATTCACACATCTACATTAGACCAAGCAGTATTATATCAGTATTTACATGATGGATACTTCGAAAAGTACTTGAAAAAAGCGAGATCGGTATATAAGAAAAAGTATGAATTGGCATTACATTATTGCAAGCAATATATCCCTTTGAGACGAATAACTGGTGATGGAGGACTTCATCTTTTCTTAGAGCTCGAACGCTCTATTGATACCGAAGAACTTCTCGAGCTATGTAATCAAAAGGGAGTTGCTTTTTCTCCTGGAAATGACTTTTTCACAAATGAAAGCGGGAAGCATACATTTCGATTAGGATTTTCTAGATTGAAGGAAGAAGAAATAAAACGAGGTATTCAAATAATAGGAGAAACTATAAAAGAAAATTATGGAGGCTAGAAAAAATGAAAGTTGGCGTCATTATGGGTGGGGTTTCGTCCGAAAAGCAAGTTTCGTTAATGACAGGGGAAGAAATGATTGTCCATTTAGATAAAAATAAGTATGATGTTATTCCTATTCAAGTGGATAAAAAAGAGAATCTCATAGAAAAGGCTAAAAGTCTTGATGTTGCTCTGCTCGCTTTACATGGCCAATTTGGTGAAGATGGCACCATTCAAGGAACACTGGAAACAATGGGAGTTCCCTATACAGGAAGCAATGTTCTTTCAAGCAGCATATGTATGGATAAGAATCTTTCAAAAAAAATCATCCGTTATGAAGGATTGAAAACGCCTGATTGGATTCACCTTACAAATAAAGACGAACTTATATTGGATGAAATAGAGCAGTTGGGTTATCCTGTGGTGGTGAAACCAAATTCAGATGGTTCGAGTGTAGGAGTAAAAATAATTTATGATCGAGAAATGTTAAAGGCTTCGATAAGGGAAGTATTGAAATGGGATTCTGAAGTGATTATTGAGAAATATGTAAAGGGGGAAGAGATAACTTGTTCTATATTGGATGGAGAAATGTTACCCGTGATTTCCATTCGGCACAAGGGTGACTTTTTTGATTATACATCCAAATATCATGATGCGGCTACTATTGAAGATGTAGTAGATTTACCAGATGAAATCTATAAGAGAGTGTCTTTAGCTGCAATGACTTGTTATCAATCTTTAAAATGCAGTGTTTATGCTCGTGTAGATATGCTTCTTATTAACGGTACCCCATTAGTCTTGGAAGTTAATACTTTGCCAGGTATGACGAAAAATAGTCTACTGCCCAAAAGTGCACAAGCAGCAGGAATTCCATATAGTCAATTGCTGGATCTAATTATTGAAAAATCAATTAAAGGAAGAATAGAATAATAAGAGGTGCATTAATCATAAATTTATTCTCTTAACATCTAATAAAGGTAATGAGATGTTAAAATTGTTTGCTTAGAAGAATACATTTATCACCACAAAGAATTACCACTATGTATTCTTCTTTAGGAAA